>Ga0209979_1000397_pt1 | contig 61292 bp, 73 predicted proteins | sample AnhtaG_FD_183114 | JGI IMG/M metagenome (GOLD analysis project Ga0209979, IMG submission 183114) | Deep subsurface microbial communities from Anholt, Denmark to uncover new lineages of life (NeLLi) - Anholt_01485 metaG (SPAdes) (version 2) | ecosystem: Environmental > Aquatic > Marine > Oceanic...
TGGACGGATAGGACTTAAATCCAACATCTCGAATAACAATTTAGGAGAGCCAGTCTCTTTCATGTTCCATCTTGATGAAGATTGGTTCTCCAAATAAACATTGCAGAATTATTTAATTCCCCCGCGCGCTTGTCAAAATCGATAAGAGCTATTACAGTATGACATAACTTCTGACACGGCAATTTTAAAGTGTTTATCTGCATTTTGGGCTCGTTTTGTTTTCATTTAGCTGATTGGGCTAGCCTCATTAGGGTGCTCGCTATGTTGCTGGCTGAGTTCCTTATTACGTACCTCCTCGCGCCGCTTAAGATGGATTGAACGTTTCTCCTCTCGAAAACGTCGATGAGATTCTCTCGCAATTCGTCTAAGTTTACGTACTTCATCACTTCGCCGTCGAATACTTCAACGAAGTTGTTATCTGGGCAGAGGATGGGACGCATTGAACCCAAGCATAGGTGGACGGTGCTTGATGTTGGCAGGTAATCCGCAGAACTCTTATGTACGAGGATGGCATTTGACGCGTGGAAGTACGTGTAAAGCCTGCTTGTTGGTGGGGCTTCTTTCCTGAACATTGTAAATTTGTATTCGCGAGCCATATCTTTGGCAGCTCCAATGCTCTCCTCATGGCTGGATAACATCAATAGTATGACATCGTATATTTTTCGTAGCTTCTTCAACGCTTTCCCATTCTTTGAATTTAACCCACTTATGAGGTTCCAGCGCGCGCCAGAATCTTCTAATTGCAAATATTGTTCTACCGACCGCTTTAACATCGCTTTTTCCTTTACCTTTAAATGAAGGGCTACAACACAATTCCAATTATGAAGAAAGTGAAAGACTTCGAGATAGAAAAGTCACGCGACTTGAGAGAGATTTTGGCCCAAATGGAAGACTTAGGCGGCTTCCAAGGAAACAAGGTAGCCGAAGCCGTGAACATCCTAGAAAGAATGATCAAAGATAAAAAATCGCTAAATTTCCTGTCCTTCCCAGCGTGTTTGGTGGCAACCGGAATAAGAGGCATTTTTAAAGAGATGGTGAAGAGAAAATGGTTCGATCTAGTCATCACAACCTGTGGGACTCTAGATCATGATTTAGCGAGAAGCTGGGGCGACTATTACTGCGGTTCTTTCGGACTAAACGATGAAGCGCTAAAGAAAAGAGGTTTCAGCCGGCTGGGCAACGTTTTGGTTCCAGACAAAGTTTACGCTGAACAGGTTGAAAAGAACGTTCAAAGATTTCTGAGCGAAATTTACGAAGAAAAGAAAGAGTTAGCAACCTATGAGCTGGTTTGGGAATTCGGAAAAAGATTGGACTCTGAGGATTCGATAATTTATTGGGCAACCAAGAACAATATTCCAGTCGTAATTCCAGGCATAACCGACGGAATGATTGGATACCAACTGTGGATGTTCTCCCAACACAAAGATTTCAAGATTAATGTTCTGAAAGATGAACAACTATTGAACGACCAAGTTTGGGACGCTGAGAAAACCGGGGCTCTAATAGTTGGTGGAGGAATATCAAAGCATCACACGATTTGGTGGAACCAGTTTAAAGGCGGATTAGATTACGCTGTTTATTTAACCACAGCCATTGAAGAAGACGGTTCTTTGTCCGGAGCAAGACCGAGAGAGGCTGTATCTTGGGGACAGATAAAAGAGAACGCTGAAAAAGTCTTCATCTATGGCGAAGCGAGCACGATTCTGCCTCTCATGATCTCCTCCCTAGCGGAAAGATTGCAGCACAGATGAATTCGATGCACGCGTTAACAATTTTCCGAAAGATCGCTTCATTTCTTCTTGAAAAAGGTCTCTAGCTTTCTGGTTTTTGATCTTTTTAGTATTCTGCCGCACTTTTTAGGGTCTAAATCCTTGAAATCCAATTCAAGGGTTGCTAAGAGCCTTTGAACTCCTTTGGCGATGTTTGGTGCAACAAGAATTCCCCGAACTTTGCGGTTTGCCTTACTTTTAATTGCATCAACATACTTTGCGAGTTGAAGCACAGCTTCGTTGCCTGCTGTTTTACGCTTGATCTCCACAACAACAAAATTACCATCTTTGTCCACGCCATAAACATCTACGAAGCCAGGCTCAACTTTTTTCTCGTAGCTTATAAGTTGGAATCCTTCCTCAACAAGCGAAGGTTTTAATAAAATTGCTTTTTGCATGTCTTCCTCGCTTGCGTAGAGGGAGAACTCTCCAGAATCGACGAGGCTTAGAGCAGAAACCATGTGGATTTTGTCAAAAAACACCGCAACGGATTCGGCTGGTTTGCGCCTTACCGCATGAATCTGCAACGAGTTGTCTGTAACTTGAATGTGAAAAATGCAGCCAGGGGGCTGCCAGTTGACAGGCTCATAGCCAACTGAACGGTGAACAAGAAGAGAGCCATCCTCCTTGATTATTAATATACGCTCTCCAGGCTCCAGTTTTGAGCTTGCCCTTCCACGGTAATGAACCCAACAATCACCAATAACGAGTATTGTTTTACGTTTAGAAACAGCCTCCTTAAGGACTTTTTCCGCTTCGTCAACGCTTGGACTCACTAAAACAGTAAAGGGCTTGAAGTTCATCACAATATTCGCCAATAGTTTTAGAAGCTTTTATTATACATAAGATTTCTGAAGGATTCGGCATGAGCGAGTGGGATAAGAAACGCGATGTGATACATCGTTACGATTTAACGGCACACATTTATGATATACGATACGCGGAGGAGCAAACGGCAAAAATTAAGGCTGCTATGGAAAGCATAAACATGGAAAAAGAAGGTTTAGTTTTAGATGTTGGGTGTGGAACGGGACTTTTATTTGAATATGTTGCAAACAAAGCTGAAGCAATTGTTGGATTGGATATTTCAAGAGAAACTCTGTTTCAAGCAAAGAAGCATGTGAAAAAATTTGCGAATGTACGTTTGATTTTGGCTGACAGTGACAATGCGCCTCTCAAAGAAGACGTATTTAGTCACGTTTTTGCTCTAACTCTTATTCAGAACACACCTAACCCTCTCAAAACCTTAAACGAGATTAAACGGGTTTCAAAAGAGAATGCTGTAATTGTAGTTACTGGTTTAAATAAAAAGTTCACAATAAAAGCTTTCAAAAGGTTATTACGCGATGCTGATTTGGATGTCATTGCTTTAAAGAGTGAAAGCTTAAAATGTCATGTTGCGGTTTGCACCAAGTTTTTTCATTAAATTCTTACGAGATTTAGAACTAAACTATATATGAAAGTAAAATATTAGAGCATGCTCTAATGCAGCTTACATCATATGCTTGGTGTTAGTGGATGCCTCTGAAAACGTTGAAAAGGGACACGGCGGAAGCATTAACGTTAGAATGGATTTTGCATGTCAGAAATTACAAGTTAACTCTTGACAAGAATTTGTGTGTAGGCTGTCAAATTTGCACTCTTGCATGCCCGAAAGAAGCAATTGAACTTGAAAAGCAGCCAAGAATTCTGGGAGAGAAGGCTAAACACGCAAAAATTGACGTAGATCTGGAAAAATGCAATTTCTGCGCCATATGCGATATACTGTGTCCTTACGGAGCAATAAAAGCAACCGTGAATGGAGAACACCTTCTGTCAGTTGTCGAAAAGGAAAGCTTCCCGCAACTGATTCGAGAAATCCAAGTAGACACGAGCAAATGTCCCGTGGACTGCGTTGAATGCGAAGAAGCATGTCCATTAGACTTGATTAAGGTAACGAGGTTGACGGCTGACAGAAAAATTGTTGAAGACGCAGACTCCTTATCTGAAAGGGAAAAGAGCGAACTTCAAGTCAAAATTGACATTCAAGAGGAGCGTTGTCCATGTTGCAGAATTTGCGAATTCAACTGCCCCGAGGGAGTCCTGACTGTGCGAAAGATCTTTCATGGAAAAATAAATATTCACCCAGAAAAGTGTCCGGAAGGCTGCACGGATTGCTTAGATGTTTGCCCAATAACAGGTGCACTTTACCTTTCTGGTGAGGATAAAAAAGTGCATGTAAACGAAATGTTTTGCGTTTATTGTGGAGCGTGTAAAATTGTTTGTCCGGTTGAGGAGGCATTGGAGCTTGACCGCACGTCGATAAGACATACGCTGGTTAGTTCAGGAGCGTGGAACAAGGCCCTAGAAAGACTAGCTTCATCGATTGAGATCTCTAAAGAGTTGAAGGCGAAGGGTTCTCGAAAAGTGTTGGAATCTGTTGAGAAGAGGTTAGGATGGAAGATGGTGTAGGATGACTCAAAGAGAAATCCAGAAGCAAGCGGAAACTGAGGAGTTACGGATAGGGGTTTTCATATGTCACTGCGGCTTGAACATAGCTGGCGTGTTAGACATAAAGGAGCTAGTTGAATTTGCGAAAGCTTTGCCCGACGTTGTCTACGTGAAGGACAATCGTTACACGTGTGCAGACCCTGGGCAAGATGAGATTAGAAAAGGCATAAAGGAGCATAATCTTAATCGTGTCATTGTGGCAGCGTGTTCGCCACGGATGCACGAGCCTACATTTCGAAGAACAGTTTCTGAAGCAGGTTTGAATCCTTTCCTTTTTGAAATGGCTAACATACGGGAATTCTCATCGTGGTGCCATCCGCGCACGCCGAAGGAGGCAACTGAAAAAGCTAAGGACCTAATAAAGATGGCTGTTGCTAAAGCGAGGCTGTTTCGCCCGCTTGAAACAATGGAAGTTCCAGTAACGAATAAAGCGTTAGTCGTAGGCGGCGGCATAGCTGGAATGAACGCTGCATTGGACTTAGCTGATATGGGTTTCAAGACGTATTTGCTTGAGAAGGGGGAAAGCATAGGGGGTCACATGGCACAGTTGGATAAAACGTTTCCAACTCTTGATTGTTCCATATGTATTGAAGGTCCAAAGATGGTTGATGTCGGGCGGCATCCCAATATTGAGATAATATCTTTTGCTGATTTGTTGAGTGTCAGCGGTTTTATAGGCAATTTTAAGGTCAAGATTCGGAAAAACCCACGTTATGTTGTTGCTGATAACTGCACGGGTTGTGGTGAATGTAGAGAAGTTTGTCCGATTGAGTATCCCAACGAGTGGGACATGAGTTTAGGTGTTAGAACGGCTATATCTGTCCCCTTTGATCAGGCAGTTCCACTTATCTACACGATAAACAAGGATTATTGTATTGAATGCTTCAAGTGTGTTGACGCTTGTGGGGCCAGACGGGCCATAAACTTTGAGCAGGAACCCGAAGAAATCGAGCTAGAAGTAGGAACGATAATTGTGTCAACAGGTTATGACATTTACTTGCCTTATGACGATCCGCTCTACGGATACGGCAAATATCCGAACGTGATAACTTCTCTTGAATTTGAAAGACTTATACTTGCTGCTGGTCCAACCGTCGGAAAAGTTGTTAGAGCCTCAGATGGAAAGAAACCCCACACCATTGCCTTCATCCAATGCGTCGGCTCACGTAACATAAACAAGTATCCATATTGTTCAAACTTCTGCTGCATGTACACCTTGAAGCACGTCATCCAGCTCAAAGAGAAGTATAAGGAAGACGTAGAGGTCTATGTTTTCTACATGGATATGCGGAGCAACTTTAAGGGTTTTGAGGAATTTTATCAACGTGCAAGGGCACTAGGTGTAAACTTTGTTCGGGGGAGAGTAAGCCGAGTTTTTGAGGTTCCAGAGACAAAGAGCTTGATTATACATGCCGAAGATACGACGCTTGGCCAACCCATAGAATTCGAGGCTGAAATGGTTGTTTTGGCAACAGCCGCCATACCGAAGAAAGGTACAGATGAGATGGCTCGCATACTTAACGTCACACGTGGAGCGGACGGCTTCTTCATGGAAAGCCACCCAAAACTCAAGCCCATAGATGCCCCAACGGACGGAATATTCTTTGCTGGATCATGTCAAGCACCAAAGGACATACCATACAGCGTCTCACAAGGTAGCGGTGCAGCAGGAAGAGCAGCGACTGTACTTTCGAAGCCAACATGGAAGATTGAGCCGATAATTGCTGTTGTGGACCCAGAAAAGTGCAGAAACGTTAAAACGAAATGCGGTATATGCGCTGAAAGATGTCCATACGGAGCAATAAAAGTTGAAGAAGCAAAGCCAGCTCAGGTTAGAGCAGCTATGTGCCATGGATGCGGAACGTGTGTAGCGGAATGCCCAGCAGACGCCATAAGGCAAATGCACTTTACAGACGCGCAGATCTTTGCTCAGATAAGGACAGCTCTCGAGAGCAATCCGGAGGACAAGATTTTGGCTTTCCTTTGCAACTGGTGCAGTTATGCAGGTGCAGACCTAGCGGGCACAAGTAGGTTTGAATATCCGCCAACAATAAGACCCATACGAGTTATGTGCTCGGGAAGGGTTGACCGAGACTTTATTCTGGAAGCCTTCAGGCTTGGCGCTGGCATGGTCATGGTTGGTGCATGCCATCTGCCCTATGACTGCCACTATATTAGTGGTAACTATAAGATGAAGGCTAGAATGGATGCCTTAGCGCCTATGCTGCAGAAGCTTGGACTAAGCCCGGAAAGACTTCGTGTAGAATATGTTTCCGCTGCTGAGGGAGTGAAGTTCGCTGAAGTCGTCAGGGAAATGACCGAGCAGATGCATGCCACAGGCAAAGACAAAATTAAGGCTGAAAATGAGAAGTTGCGGCCGATATTGGAGAAAATGTTGAAGAGAAAAGGACTAATTTAACTCACATTCAATGCAACTATTCGAAGCTTTGAGTAAATTTTATCAGATTGGAAGAGTAATTGTAGGGTATGCCAAAACAAAAAATGATAGATCTGCTCTACGAGCTTATGAAAAATTCAAAACGAAGCGACAGAGAACTCGCAAAAGTTGTGAAAGTATCACAACCAACAATAACGAGGATGCGGAAAAACCTTGAAAAAAAGGAGTACATCCGCGAATACACAATTGTGCCTGCTGTTGAAAAACTGGGATTTGAGATCGCAGCATTAACCTTTCTATCAGCAAGCACAAGGCCAAAAGACGTGAAGGAAATGCAGAAATGGATTTCTGAAAGCCAGAAAATAATTTTCTCAAGCTTGGGTGAAGGTCTTAATGGAAAAACGCTTTTACTGGTTTCAGTTCACAGAGATTTCACTGATTTTTCAGAGTTTACTCGTGAACTCAGAGGCATTCTTGGCTTAAAGGGTGATTCACTGGAGAGCTTTCTAGTTTCACTAAAAACAGACATGATCAAACATTTCTCGTTCAAAAATCTAGAAAGAATTTAATCCATATTTTAGAATCATTCGTATGCTGACGATAATCAGCACTAAGCCGAAGATTCTGCGAAGGTTTCTTCCAGAAATTCTCTTAGATGCGTAAGCGCCTAGTTGAGCGCCAAAAATTGTTCCTAAAACCAGTAAAAGCGCGTATTCAAAGTTTATATGATCTAATCTGAAATGTTCTATGACACCGGATGTTGAAGTGAAAATCATTGTGAACATAGAAGTTGCCACTGTAACGTGCATCGGCATGCCCATAGCCAACACCATTATCGGCACCATAAGTGAACCTCCACCAATGCCTAACAAACCAGATGAAAGCCCTGCAAAAAAACCTAAAACTACACCCAGCAAAACTTTTTTCTTACGTTCGAACAATGAACTCTCAGAATCTACGGGGTTACTTTTTTCCGTATCTGAGTGTTTATTTTTGGAAAAACTTAGTTTCAAGATCATGCGCAAAGCAACAAAAAACAGGAAGCCCCCGAAAATTAAGCCCAATAACTGTTCATCTATGACTGAGGTTATGTGCGCACCTAGAACAGCTCCTGGAACGGTTGTTATTGCTAAGATTAAGCCAGTCTTGTAGTATATTCGCTTTTGCCTTGAATAGTTAGCTGTTGAAGCTAACGAAGTAAAGATGATTGTCGTTAGACTTGTTCCCGCGGCATGAGAGGGAGAAAAGCCATATACTAAAGTCAGTAGAGGCACTATGAAGACACCGCCTCCGACACCAACCATAGAAGCAATCGTCCCAATAAGAAACCCAAATATAGGTAGCAAAATTTCCATCATATTTACATCACCCCAAAGCCATATCTTTTGGAAAACTCTTTAAATCCCTGTTTAGCAGTCAGAGAATTCTTTCTAAAACTATTCAAGTATTAAAGCGTTAACATATCTAACTACTTAAACGAGAAATGGTCTTCCTTGTTTTCCCAGTATTCTCTTGTTCGTAGGTATTGGATTTTCGCTTTTGAAAGGTCCATGTAAAATTCATCTTTTTCTACTACTGAGTAGACAATATTCTAGATGGTAGAGTTTCAACTAGTAATTCGAAAATAAGAAGGATGTGAAAGGGAGATTTGTTATGGTTCTGATGATCCTGTGATGTATGCCCAAACGCTTACTAAGACTAGTGTTAGACATGCTCCAGCAAATCCTGAAACCAGAAATCTTATTTGAATCAGTTCTGGTAATATTGTCACAAGCCATGGAATTGCATATTCTGCGGTCAGATCAGCTATGATTCCCGCCATGAATCCTAAGACCGCTACTAGCCCGAAAACCTTTATTCTGTCACCCACTTTTTTCACCTTTGATTACATTAGGATTCTAAGCCCCTTTTTAGTTTAACTTACACGTTTTTGTCTATTACAGTGAAAACAGCAAGCAGTTCTTTTCATTGTAAAATTAAAGCTCAAAACGGTTTTTAGAAGCGTGTATAGCTCTACGTATATACGTGAATGTTTTCAGCATGTTAACAATGTATAAGATTTGTTTAAGCGTAATCTTCTGTTCGGAGGTATTAAATTTGTCAGAAAGATTCAGTAAAAAGTGGGAAGATAGGCGTAATGAGCAACCGCTAACAGACCGCATTAAAGGGGCAGTGAGGCCGCCAGGTCCATTAAAGCCAAGACTTAACATGGCAGTTAGACGCTTAGACTTGCAAATACAAAAGCTAGATCAAGCGGGTGAAAGGTTCAGCAAAAGAGACCAATCGATATTCGCAAGAATCGTAGATGCTTACACAAAGCATGACATGCCACGGGCAAATGTCTTCGCTAGTGAATTAGCTGAAATTAGAAAAATGGAAAAAATGATTATGCATGCAAGACTCGCCCTCGAACAAATTGGGTTAAGATTGCGAACAGTGTCAGAGCTTGGAGATGTGGTTTCAACACTGGGGCCAGCAGTAAGTGTTTTAAGCGCAGTCAAAGGGGGAATGGCAAACATGTTCCCAGAAGCGGAAAGGGAATTGGGACAGATAGGCGATATACTCAGCGGAATAATAATGGAAGCTGGACAAAACACAGGGTTCTCGATGAACTTTGAAACCAGTAATGAAGACGCCCAGAAAATTCTCACAGAAGCCGCAACCGTTGCAGAACAGAAAATCACAGAGAAATTCCCAGAATTGCCAGCGGGAATCCCTTCCATACCCTTAGGAGAAAAATCCCCTACTGAAACGTCCTAAACTCAAACACATAGGAGACAACTATATGACACAAAATTCCAATCTTTTTATCTCAATCGGCAAACAAATAAAAGATGAATACGGACGCACAATCGGCAAAGCCACATCTTTCGCTGTAAATCCAAACGGCAGAATTAACTCAATCTACATTGAACAGGGAAACGGCAAAATCGTGAAGTGTCCTGCGGAAAATCTGAAAGTCGAAGATTCGGGGATCATTCTTCTATCCAGAGTAAAAATGGAAGCTAAAACCCTTTCCGATCAAATTCCATTAATATGGCGGAAAGACCAGGCTTTAAACGAGCTTCTGGAGAAAAAGAAGATTTCACCAGAAGTGCATGAAGATTTGCACAAAAGTTTCGAAGGAGTCCTAAACCAACTAAAAGACGAAGCTAAAACTCTGATGGAAAATGTGGATAAGGAAACTGTTAGGTGCGCTAAAGAAATTAAGGAATTAAACTATGCTTTGGTTAATCTTGAAATTGAGCATGAAATAGGAGAAATCGATGAGGAGTGTTACCAGACATCTTTCGCAACAATACAAGAATGTATAAAAAAGACTAACACGGAGAAAAGCGAACTAGAAGCGATGGAAAGTAAGCTTTCAAATATCCTTCTGGGAGAAACGCCTTCGCTGATAGAGCAAGAAACTAGGGAAGAACCTGCCGAAGAATCAAAAGCTCAAGAGCAAGTGCAAACGGATGCTCTGACTTCTCCGATTCCGTCACCGAATCTTCCAGAGCCACCTGTAGTAGTTTACGTGAAAGAAGTGGGCGAGTCCAGCGCTTAGGCTGAAGCGTAGCGGGCGGAGGGAGCGGGCATCAGAAAACTTTTCCAAAAGAACCCTCCACTACTACGAGAAGTTATTGGTAAGTCAATGCGTAAACTGAAGATTGAACAAAGTAGGATCGAACAAGTCTCTTTCAGGTTGAAGAAAAGAGACAATGTGTTATTTCAAACGTGCGTCCATGCCTTAAAAAAGCAGAACAAAGGTAGGGCTACCATATTAGCGAACGAGATTGCAGAAATCAAGAAGCTTACAAAGTTTCTCTATCATGTGGAACTAGCAATCGAACGGGTAATTCTTAGACTTGAAACAATAAGGGAACTCAGCGACATAATTATCGACTTGAAACCAGCATTAAGGATGCTTCAAAACGTTTCAAAAGAACTTTTCGAAGTCCTACCAGATGTCTCATCAGAACTAGGCAAAGTTAACGACGTAATAAGCGAAACCCTTTACTCAACAAGAATAACAACAGATGAGTCATTAATCCCAGTAAACAGAACTACGCCAGGCGGAGAGGAAATACTAAAAGAGGTCTCAAGTTTCCTAGAGGAAAAAGTAGCTGAAAAGCTTCCTGAACCGCCCTCTGCTGTAGAAACTCCTGTGGAAACTCCTGTTAGGCAAATGGTTGCGTTGACGGCAACATGCTCACAAACAATCGGTCAAGAAACTGTTGAAACAGAAGCTGTATCTTCCCAAAATCTCTTTTCTTTCAAGAAGGCGGAAGTTCAAGAGGTTTCGTTAAAAGTTGAAAAGCTATCACTGCAGGAAGTTGTCTTCGAGTATGTTAAGAAAAGTAAGGGAGAAGTTGATTTGACGCAGTGTTCCGTTGAATTGAATGCGTCATGTGAAGAGATTGAGAAGGCTCTTCAGGGCTTGGGGGCTGAGGGTAAGATAATAGTTGAGACCAAAGCTAGGTGAAGAGCTTATGGGTGCACCACAAGAACTGGAAAAATCTGCAACAAATTCTGCTTTAGAAGCCGTCCGCTTGGACAAGCAAAGTTCAAGAGGCATGGCGATAACAATGTACCAGAAGGCTATAGAAACTCTTCTGAAGTTAGTTCAACTATATCCAGAATACAACTTGAACAAGGTCTACATACAGAGGGCAATAGCCTACCAAGAAAGGATAAAAGTACTGCAAGGGACAACACCGATCGAATCGCAAGCAGGAGCTGGAAAAACAGTTGAAAGTGCCAAAACCACCCAAAGCGAAAAGGCGAGTTATGACGAGCTGATAGTAAAGGAAAAACCAAACGTGAGATGGGAACAAGTAGTTGGACTCGAATATGCAAAGAAGGCAATAAAAGAAGCCATAGTTTATCCAGTTCAGAGACCAGACCTATTCCCGTTGGGTTGGCCTCGAGGGATTCTCCTGTTTGGACCGCCAGGTTGTGGAAAAACGTTGTTAGCGGCAGCCGTAGCCACAGAAATAGATGCTACCTTCATATCTGTTGATGCCGCATCAATAATGTCTAAATGGTTGGGTGAAGCTGAGCAAAATGTTGCCAGACTATGCAATTCTGCCAGAAAATCAGCTATAGAGGGAAAACCAGCCATTGTTTTCATAGACGAGTTAGACTCTCTCATGGGAAAGCACTCGAACGAAGTCGGCGGAGAAGTTCGCGTTCGAAACCAATTCTTGAAAGAAATGGACGGCATCATAGACAAGGGTAAAAACTTACATGTTTACATTATTGGAGCAACAAACAAGCCGTGGGACTTGGATTGGCCCTTTATTAGAAGGTACCAAAAAAGGATTTTGGTGCCACTTCCTGATCACCACGCCCGCCTAATGATGTTGAAACTGTACACACGCAGTTTACAGTTAGCCCCAGACGTAGATTTGCATGAGTTAGCTAGGCTGTCAGAGGGATTTTCCGGAAGCGACATAAGAGATGTATGTCAAGCGGCGCATCTAAGAGTCATAGGTGATTTCTTCGAGTCAGGTCAAGCAGCTAACAAGTTGGCTAAGCCAAGACTGTTGAGGATGGGCGACTTTAGACAAATACTTGAAGAGAGGAAACCGAGTGTTTCGCTCAACATGATAGCCTCATATAACAGATGGTTCGAAGCGTTTAAAGCTCTGTAGAGGAGGTGAAGTTACAAGTCTTAAAGAGTCGCAAAGAGTGGAAAGGTTTGGAGAATCCCATCCTTCGTTTTGAAGAGATCTCTCCTTTCTCCCTTCTCCCCCTTTAAACAGGATCTCCAAGCCCCACAGTTCAACTGCGAAAAGCAGACTCAGGCGGCTCCCATGACCTTTATTTCAATGTTTTCATTGCCTTGGATTTCAACGCCCTTCAAGGTTGAGAGCATAGCCAAAACTGTTTTTCTTATTATCTTTTGGACGAAGGGATGCATGGGCAAATTTTTCCCATCAATTTCCACTATCAGCTTTCCATCATTTTTTGACATTTTTCTCCACTATATCCACAATTTCTTTCCTATTTTCAAACACGTTCAAATAGGGAACACTCAGATTTAGAGTTTCTATCGAGTAAAGACCCGTAAAGGCTAATATGGGTTTAAAGGTTTCTTTGGCTTCTAGGGCTTCTTTCGCAGATTTTACGGTTACAATTTTTGGCACATCATAGTTCTTGCCTACAAGTTTTTTGAAGCCCTCTAAGAAAACAAAGTCAACGTCTCTGCATCTATACAAAATCTCTTCCAAGGAAAAACTTGTTGTATCCATCTTTTCTATTGTGGCTATTTCATCGGATGCCACGCCAACAACTATTTTGGCTCCAGACTGAGCAAATCTCCAAGTGTCCTTTCCTTCTGTGTCTATTGTAAAGTTTGATTCAGGAATATGCTTTACTACCGAGATTTTGTAGCCTCTTTTAGTCAACTGCTCAGTTAAAACTTCTATTGTTGTTGTTTTTCCAGAGCTTTTACTGCCAACAACTGCGATAACAGTTGTTTTCAACTATTTTCACCTTTGCCTACTTCATTTCTTCCATGAAGATTTTTTCTAACAATTCCTTGTTTATATGTAGTTTTTCTGAAAGAGTTTTCACCCATTTTACATACACTCTAAAAATATTTTGCAATATTTCCCCTTTTTCTTCTTCAGATAAGTCTTTTTCTTCAGCAAGTAACAAAGCAAACCACTTACCCACATCTGAGAGTTGATAAGCTTTAACCCATATGACGCGTCCGTCTTTTTCCGTTTTCTCCATTTCCTCCATCAAAACTCCGAGGTTAGTTAGAGCTTTTAAGTTTCCAATAATTGTCTTATTTGAATAGGGAAGTTCTTTCATAAGGTCTTTCTGATAAATTTTGTTTGAGATACCTTGGCTGAGTGAAAATTTCAAAGTATCAACAGCCGACCTAGAACCGAAAATCGCGCTTAGTATCTTAGTTTTTTGTTGTGTTGGAAGAAACACTACATAGGGATGTACTTTCACTTCAAATCACTGTCAAAAGTGTTTATCTTAGCCATCTTAAATATTGCGCTGGTCTGAGCAGTATGCTTTTTAATTGTTTCAACTAGATTCTCATTAAGGTGTTTCAAAAACGGTTATTCCGAAAGATTGGGTTCCAACTGATGGAGACACGTTCGTAACTAAAGAAGGATTCATATTCAATGTTTTCGGGTATGAGCACCCAAACAATCGGGTTTTCTCGTTCTTAAAATATGTTCCTTCTGAATTTAAGAACTTTTTTCATGTTCGCTTTTTAGAACGAACATGGAAATACGGAAAGCTGGAACTCTTCCGAGCTGAAAAACTCTACACAGCAAAAAATTACCAAATGTTTCTCAGGACTTTTCGAAATAATTTCCCAAACTACGTTTACTTCTGTCCATTTAGACAAAAAGAAGTAATTAGCACGCCCATAAATTCTATCAAAAGAGTTTACGTTCCAAGAAAATGCCTTAGTTCGTTGAAAAAAATAAAAAATAAGGACAGCCTCCAGAAGAAAACCTTAGACCTTATTGAGTTACTATCCAGCGAATCAGGCATCGGGCCAGAAGATTTTGGCGTTCATGGTTCCATTGCTTTAAACATGCACACCGTCGAGTCCGACGTAGACCTTGCAGTGTATGGAGCCCAAAACTTTCGTGAACTAGAGAAAACGATAGCCAAGCTTGTTGAAGAAGGAACATTAACCTATGTGATCAACAATCGATTGGATGCAGCGAGACTGTGTAAAGGTCGCTATTTTAACAGGATTTTCATGTATAATGCAGTTCGCAAACCAGAAGAGGTTAATTCGAAATATGGAACGCACAAGTATCTGCCAGTCAATCCTGTCTGGTTTCAGTGCACAGTTAAGGATGACAGTGAAGCCGTGTTTCGGCCAGCAATCTATAAAATTGAGAACTACGAACCAGTCTGTTCAGCTTCGGTGCTTTCTGAAGACAAGATTCCGAAGGTCGTGATTTCCATGATTGGGTGTTACAGGAACGTTGCCAAACGGGGAAATAAAATCGATGTTTCCGGAATGTTGGAACGAGTTGAAAACGTTAAAACAGGTGAGATTTTTCATCAAGTTGTTGTTGGAACGGGCATGAATGAGAATGAATGTATTCGGCCACTTTAGGGCTTAGGAATCGTGACGAAATAGTCTGACGGTTTGTTTCCCAGCAAGAGCCTAAAATGTTCGCGGTTTCGCTTATTGTCTATGACATGCTCAACCTTTCCTTGTGCGATGACAACTTCGCCGTTTCTAGCTTGTTCACAGAATCTGCCGCGAAAAGACGCAATCTCCGTTACCGGGAAACTGTTTCCTTCAAAAACGTGCACATCATCGATCTTATAAATGCATGGTGTGAAAATTGACTCTGAATCGTCCGCAACTGTGGCCTTAATTCTTGCATATCCAACATTCACGTATTGAACATCTCCATACTTCTCATCATTTTCACTCCAATCTTTCACAAATCGAATGAAATAGTCTGTTCCCATGAACTTGCCTTGCAAAACTTTTCTAGATTCGCTTCGAACGAAGTCTTCAAAGCCTACAACAGTGTCCTTCGAACGAAAATCGAACAGAGTCTTTAAACCTTCATGGGTATAATGCTTGAAAGGTCCTTGTTTTTCACCCAATAGGTTTTCCATTGTTGAATGTACTTTTCGGCAATTCTTAGAACCATAAACAATTACGTCGATGTCAGAACTTGGCTTATGAAGTCTTGCCATAATTGAGCCGGAAATGCCAATTGCATTCCATGGGATATTCGCGTTCTCTTTCAGCACTTTAGTTAACTGCAGGGCTAGGTTTTCAAGCTTATCTGGACTACTAGAGCTGCGAAGTTGTTGAAGCTTCTGAGCGGGCTTGTAATGTTTTTTAACTGCATCGACCGGAACTTCGGAGAGCGTTACATCAAAAACGGGATTGTGAACAAGGTATTGGGGAAATCTGTTCTCTAGTAATGCGTAGCGTTTTGAAAGGGAGTAGACTTTGCTGTAACGTTCGCTATTCCTTTTTCTTTCGCCCTTTTCGTCTGGAAAATAGCGCAAGAAAGCAATTATTCGGTTTGGCGGATGTATTAGGCCTTTCACGTCAAATATTAGGCCTTCAGAAGTTTCCATGAAGTCTCCTTCTCGCGCTTTGAATCTCATAATTTAGCATTCCACTGAAAACTTATTTACGTTTTCTTGATAGTAATCCTGCTTTGTATAATGCCATCAACAAGCCTACTCCGAATATTGTTGCAATAGCCGTTAAGAGTATTCTTTCAGCGGCTGACACTGGGATCATGTACATGAAGAGTGAAGGAACATCCGGAAGTCCCATAGGTTCTAAAAAGATATTCTGAATGTATTCAAGTGGAATGAGTACGTCGATAACTCCAATAAAAATTAGGTTTCCAAGCATGTGATCCGCTACAATGCCGGAGTAACTTGCCAAGAAAATGGAAGATATGAATGAAAATCTACCTCCACCGAAAATTCCGTATAGAATCAAGATTGCTGCAATTATGTATAGGGGAAGTGAAAGGTATGGTAGTGTCCAGATTTCTTCGCTTACGTAAGGCTTAGAAAACATGTAGGCACAGACTATACAAATTATTCCTAGAAGTATGTGGCTTGGTCTGAATTGCCACCCTTCTTTTTTCAATCCAATTTCGCTAAAGGAGTTAGCAGTCCAGTTTCTTGTAATTAGGATAGCGAAGAGTCCTGCAAGGTGCAGAATTGGGTACAGTGGGGCTTGGATGCCAACCCATGTCATGTACCATCCAGTAATTAACGCGCCTAGTATCGCGGCTGCCACGATCCATCCAGGAATTCTACCTCTTTCTGTTACTTTTTTAGATGTGAGGAAACCTGCAATCATTGCTGAAACGGCAGGGGCGAAGGATGTAAGAAAGCTGAAGGGACTACCAGCGGTTATTAATCCGCCTATTAAGGCGGCTAAGAAGCCCAAGTATGGTCCTATGACTATTCCGTAGATGGGGGCAATTGCAGCATCAAATTTTATACTGGACCCTGAAACTCCCACTATTGGTATTCCCGGAACAATTTTGATCACTATCACTGATAGCGCTGAGAAGATAGCTAGAAAAGCCACATCTTTTGTGGAAGGTTTCAAGCCAGACATTAGAAACACCTGTGTAATCAAAGTAATTGCTGTGTAACTTTTTACACAATACTAATAAAACTTTCCACGGCAATCATACATATAAGAGGGCTGTTATTGCAGATAAATCCACATGAGAAAGCAAAGCACATCTCAAAATGTCTCGAGTTAGCTATTCTGTTAGAGGCTAGTGCCAACAAACCTGGAAATGTGAACAGAACAGCAGGCTTTGAAAATACGCGTTATGAACATTTTCTTGCTTCGGCAGTTGCTGTAGCCTCCTCTTTCGAGTGTGCAGCGTTACGTGGAGTTTTGGTTTCCCGAGGAGAAACCTATCTTGGCGATGTTGGGCTTGGGCGAATTATAAAGAATAGTATAGTGGATGTTAATGCTTGGCAACGCGGTGGAAACACGTTACTTGGCACAGCAATTTTGCTTTCACCCATCGCGGTCGCAGCTGGGATGACCACAGTTAAAGAAGATGTCTTCAGGATTTCAAAGATTAGGGAAAACGTGAAGTTTGTCGTGGAGTCAACTACGCCGGAAGATGCAATTAACGTTTATGAGGCTATAAAAAACGCTAAACCCGGCGGATTGGGCAAGGTTTCGGAACTTGACATCAACGACCCAGACTCCATAAATAGAATATGTAAAGAGAAAATTTCGTTGTACCAGATCTTCAAAATAGGTTCAAAATATGACACGATCTGTTCAGAATGGGTTAATAATTATCCAATAACTTTCGACGTTGCCTACCCTTTCCTAATGGAGCAAACTAGACAAACAGATGACTTAAACGCCGCCATAGTTCACACATTCCTGAAGGTTCTAGCTGAGTGCCCAGATACGTTGATAGCTAGAAAAACCAGCCTTGAAAAGGCTTTAGAAGTTTCGTTTAGAGCTAAGGAAATTTTGAAATCCGGAGGACTTGAAACCTCAAGTGGCAAGAAAAACCTCCGTGAATTTGATCAGGAACTCAGAAAGGCGGGTAATCTTTTGAATCCTGGAACAACTGCTGACATAATTGCAGCTGCTCTGGCCCTAACGGTTCTAAGCGGATACAGACCATAGTTGAAGATGGATTTTATTCTTTTGGAAATCATGTTTTGTGAAGGGGAACTGCAATCGCGCGTAGAATGATTGTTGTGTCAGCTTAAAGTCTCTTTAGAGATAGTTTGTATGCTATTATCCCTAGAGCAAATAGAATCAGACCGGAGATTGTCATGTAGATGATTTCCGGCATTACTGCTTCAAGTGGAAGATTCTTAGTCATAATGTCCTGCATGGCATAGACTAATTTAGTGAACGGAAGAGCCTCGCCGAAGATTTGAGCTGATTCTGGCATTATGTCTAGAGGGAAGAAAGATCCGATGAAGAATTGGAGTGGGACGCTGATTAAAACTGCGATAGAATTGGCAGCCTCTTCGTTTTTTGCAAGAGATGAGATTATCAGTCCGATCCCAATTGCAGAAAGTGCACCTAAGAAGACTGTCAAGATAATTGCGGGAATATTCCAGTAGAGATTGACTTGGAAAATAAATATGCCGCTAGCTAGCATGATGACCGCAGATAAATAGACGATTGTTAGAGAGGAGATGAACTTCCCCGCTAGAACAGTTATAGGAGAGACAGGCGCGATAACCATTCGCTGAAAGGTTCCTCTTGTGCGCTCACTTGCGATAGCCACAGAAGCATGGTTTAACCCGCTCCAAAGAAGGACAAGACCCAGTGTGCCTGGAACCATGTAGTCAATCCACCTTAGCGGGCGTCCAGAAACATCTGCTTCACTGATTGAAACCGTGATCGGGTCGGCGAGAACTTTAGCATGGTCCCGCATTTGCGCATCTGAAATTTGACTAATCGCGATTTGTTGATAAGATTCTGTAAATCTCGAGATAAAGCCGAATATGCTTTGCTGTACGATTAGAGAGCCTGTGGGGTCGCTCGGGTCCGTGTAGAGCTCAAGGTGGGCTTTTGTTGGGATTGCATATTGGTAAGAAAGTGCTTCTGTAAAGTTGTCTGGTATAACCACGGCGATTTTGATCTGCCCGCGGCTGATATCATATGCAGCAGTGCCATCGGTATCTTTATCGCCGTACTCACTATATTCGTAAACTGTGAAGTTAGCGTCTTTCAGCGCTTGAACAAATGCGTCTCCAATTGTACTGTTTTGAGAATCAGTGCCATTTACATAGGTCATTTCTCCGTCGAGGTTAACTATTCCGACGGTGATGCGACTTGCTTCTTCTGTGCCTGTGCCGCCGAACGTGAAGCCAATTATGATTAGGAAAAACAGAGGAAAGAGCAATGTGAAGAAGATGGCGGTTTTGTTGCGTACAATTCCGAGAAAGTCCGTTTTTGCAATTGCGAATATTTGGTGAACAGTTCTCTTGAGTTTCATAACTGTTTCTCCTCCTCTGTCAAGCTTCGTCCTGTGAGTAGAATGAACACGTCTTCAAGGGTAACGCGTGAAAGTTGAACGGATAGGATTTTTGTTCCCGCCGCGGCAATGGCTGATACTACATCTGGAAGGATATCCTCCGCTCTTTCTGTGATTATTTTTAGTGCTTCGATTTTTTCGTTTTCATCGTAGGCTCTGTAGGAGCTCTTAACTCCTGGAATCTTCTGCACGACTTCTATTAGTTTAGGAGGTATTTTGTCTGGAACTACGGTTATTGTATTTTCCATTTTGACTTTCTTGATGAGTTGACGAGGGCTGCCTAGCGCGATGATTTTGCCCTTGTCCATGATTGCCACTTGATTGCACAGTTCTTCAGCTTCATCCATCATGTGTGTTGTTAGCACTATGGTTTTTCCTTCCTTGTGTAACGTCTGAATTATTTCCCAGAGGGCAAGCTTGTTCTTTGGGTCGAGCCCCGCGGTAGGTTCGTCTAACAGCATGACTTGAGGCTCATGTAGAAGAGCAGCCGCTATGTTGACGCGGCGTTTCATGCCGCCAGAGTAGGTGGAAATGTGGCGTTTTACAGCTTTCTGGTCCAACTGGGTGAATTTCAAAAGCTCCTCGATTCTATTCCTAAGTTTGCTTCCTGACAATCCGTAAAGTCTTCCGAAAAAGGCGAGGTTTTCGCGAGCGTTCATGTAATCGTACAGAACAATGTCTTGGGGAACAACGCCGAGTGATTCTTTCACTTTCATGGGATCATCTCTAATGTTGTATCCTCCAACTTTGATTGTGCCTGAAGTAGAGTTTATCATTCCAGAAAGCATCTTTGTAAGCGTAGACTTTCCGGCACCATTTGGTCCCAACAAGCCAAAGAGTTCTCCCCTCGCAACTTTCATCGAGACATTATCCACAGCTACGGTGTCTTGAAAACGTTTAGTGACTGAATCTACTTCAATGTCATTTAAATCCAAGGCTTTAGAGTCTCCTTCCCAGCGAAAACAAATCAGTTCGGCTTACGGTTAAAAATGTTGCCTCTACGGTCCCTGCAACTTCTTACACAAAATAAAAACTTCCTACCCTCACGCCCACACTAAACCCTCAACCTAGATAATCATTTTTCCATCAACTAATCATCAGCCTGATTTGTTTGAAACATTCCAGCGATAACATCTCTGGCTTAAGTTTCTAATTTATATGAGACAAAAATTAATTAGGTCAAATCATGTATGTTAGCTTTCATAATACATGTAAGATTTAAGGTGGAGAAGTGTTTAAAAAAGTTAGACTGGGGTTACTGAATGAGTGGGAAGCCGAAATTGAAGGTGACGTTGCTTACTGGGCGGACAATAGAGCAGGGTGTAGCTAAGGAACGTGGAAAATTCTCTGAAGAATATATGGAAAGCGTTTCAGTCTGTTATGTGGATCCTGAAGACTTGAAGAAGCTTGGAATAAAAGAGAAAATCAACGTTTCAGTTTCAACGGATTATGGGTCGGTGGTTGTTAAAGCTGTGAAGTCTTTGAGAGGTCCACATCCTGGCGTAATTTTTATTCCTTATGGTCCATGGGCAAACGTTGTGGTTGACCCGGAAACCCATGGCATAGGAATGCCTTCTTTGAAGGGGATTCCGGCTGAGGTTGAGCCTGCTCCAGACAAGCCTGTTTTGAGTCTTGAAGGACTTCTTAGGGAACAGTTTGAGAAGGAATAGGGATTTCTGTTGATGTGTTAAGCTCGAGCGCATAGTTTTCAATGTTGAGTTATCTGATTTGTGATTTTACTTTAACTTATCTCTCTCCATGGTTCAGGTATGTCGTTTTGGCAATGGTTTTTTATGGGTTTGATTTGTATTTGGGTCAACATGCCTAAGCGATATTATTGGACTCGTGCGGAAGAGGCTAGACTTCTTGACTTGTGTAAGAAAGGCATACATGACTTTCAAGTGCTGAGCAAAGAGTTAGGGCGTAAGCCTAGATCCATAGAAATGAAGTTGAAACGGTTGGGAGTTGTGGTGTTGAAGCAGAAAATCAGTCGCACAACCACAACTGCAATTGCGAGTAAGGATATTTTGACGCATGAGGAGGCTGTGAAGATTTTAGCTGGTGCTATTGAGGCTCTTCGTGAGTCTGGTCAAGATAGGTTGGAGTTGCAGCGTTTGCGTATTTTGGTTGATGCTGTTCAGACTTATGATAGTGTGTTGGAAAAGTTTGAGAGGTGGGTGGAAATTGAGGCGCGGCTTTTGGAGATGGATAAAAAGATTGTTGAGCTTCAAAAAGCCAAGGACCATGCGTCCTAAGAATCGTTCTTCTCGTCTAGACATTTTTGAGGAGAAGCTTAGTGGAGTTTGGGCTGAGGTTGAAGAAGAACGAGAGAGGCTCAGTGAGGATCCTGTTACGTTTTTTGAGCAGGTAGTGGGTTTTAAGCTGACAGCTTATCAGGTGGATCTGGCGGAAAAGTTTGAAAATAATCAGTTTACGGCTATGCGATGGAATCGCCAGAGTGGAAAAAGTTTTACGGCTTCTGGTCTGTTGTTGAATTATGCTTTAACTCATCCAGGGGCTTACATTGGTGTTGTGGCTCCGGGCTGGCGTCAATCAAAATTGGTGATAAGGCGAATACGATTTTTCTTGAGGAGGCTTCCAAAACAGATTTGTCCTAAGCCGCAACGCACAGTATTATACTTTTGTAATGGTAGCGTAATTGAGGCTTTTCCAAACAACCCGGAAACAATCAGAGGCCCTACGTTAGACTGCATTTTTTGGGATGAAGCTAATCATACGCCTAGAGATGAGGATTTGTACACTGCTATTTTGTTCACGATCAGCACGACTAAAGGCAAGGTTTTAATCAGTAGCACGCCTTGGAATACGGATTCGGTTTTTTACAAAATTTTTAATCATAAAGATTATGGAGACTTTGCTCGGAGTCATGTTACTTGGCGGGAAAGCATGAAGCCTGACGGACCATTAGATAAGGGTACACTTGAGAAGATTCGCCGTCAGTTTGGTGATGATCCGTGGCGTTGGAAAAGGGAGATGGAAGCTGAATGGGCTGAAGATGAAGCAGCATGGTTAAGTCAATCATTGATAACTAAGTGTATTGCGACTGAGAAAACGCTTGGTGAAGAGTTGGAGTTGTGGAATTTTGAGAAATATTATAAGGGCAATCTTTATGCTGGTTTAGACTTGGGGCGCGTGAAAGATTATAGTGCTCTCGTGGTAATTGATGAGGTTAGAGGTCGTTTCTTTCTGCGTCACTTGAAGATTTTTCCGTTAGGCACAAGCTACGCCAGCGTTATCGGCTATGTTAAAACGCTGCAGGACCGTTGGGGAGGCTTCATTAAGATTCGAGTGGATGCGACTAATCAGGATTATGTTGTTGAAGATATGAAGAACGCGGAAATTGATAATGTGGAAGGTGTGCGTTTCAGTTTACCGCGTAAGCAGGAGATGGCTACTCTAGTGAAGCAACGGATGATTAATAATCGGTTTTGGTATCCGTATTTTACGTGGGAAAGGCCTTATCGGAGTGAATGGGTTTCAGAGTTGAATGTGGAACGGTTTGAATTGCGTAAAGACGGGAGTATAGCTTTTAATCATCCAAGCGGAACCCATGACGACGTGTTCTGGGCTGCTGCCCTTGCATTATACTCTTCAGTTGAAATGGTCGAAGAGCCAGAGATTTGGGTGGTTCCACGATAAGAACATGAGTTTTTCCGTATAACCAAACGTGCCCTATTGAGTTGCAAAAAAGTTATATAGAACAGACTAGGAGATATATCGGAGAAGTTTTTGTCGGGTGCAATATCCCCTTTAGATGTAAGGTCTAAGACTGCTAGAAAGTTAGTAAGTGAGAGCACGATAAGCGTACTTTCCGAAATCATGGATCTTCTAGAAGGCGACGAGCACTTCGAAGTAGCGGATGTTCCTCTTGCAATTGAACCCGAGGAACCTGCTAAAGGCGGTAGAGGTCCCGGTTCACGGGTTAAAATGAGAATAGCGGCACCGTTGAAAATGAGAAAAAAGCTAGCTTTTGAGAAACGCCTCAAAAAAGTGAAGAAAGACTTGAATAAAATAATGGCGGAACTTGAGGTAAACGTAAAGAAATCTTTAGAGGATAACAGGGACGAAAAAAGAGTTCAAGTAATTCTTTCAATAATTTTATTCCTTGCAGGAGTAGCCGTATTTACAATAGGGGTTTTGCAAGGTCGACTTGAAATAGCGACTACGGCTGCAGTTCCTGGGCTTTTCATACTGTACCCTTATAATAATTTGACGAAAATCGGAAGGGAAAACACATTTCTTTATTTACTTGTTCCATGGATTAAAACAAATCTTTTACCTTGTGATCTGCATGAGGACCCAAAAGACGTGGGAGAATGTTATAGAAACGGATTACTAAAGTTGAACAACTGGATGAATGAACTCCAAGGAAAAACCTACGGCTCATAGTAATCTCACAGTCTAGAAAATTTTCATTTTAACTTATCTCTCTCTGCACGGCTCCGCAGTGTCTTTTCTGCACAACTAACTTAAAGTCACTGAGTTTAGTTGTAAGAGGGGAATCTGGCTTCAGAAGGAGAAGAGAATTTTTCCGTATAACCAAGTATGCACGTCGATACGATAGGCGTGAAGGTAAATTCACGATTAACGTTGCTTATGAGACTGCTGTGGAGATATCGCCGCGTACTACTGCTGTGGCTGATGCTTTCGGGCTTGGGATTGATGAGGAACAGAAGTTTGTGATTTACGATAATGTTGAGTTTAAGATCGGGCCCAAGGACATCGTCTACATTACTGGGGATTCCGGATCAGGCAAAAGTGTTTTGTTGAAGGAAATTAAGAAGGATTTAGGCGATGAAGCTGTTGACATGGCGGATATCCACTTGGATTTGAACCGGCCGCTGATTGAGACTGTGGGCGAAACTGTTGAGGAAGGTTTGGAATTGCTTAGTCGTGTGGGTTTGAATGATGCATTTCTATTTTTACGGAAATATAGTCAGCTTAGTGACGACCAGAAATACCGTTATAGACTTGCGAAGTTACTCGAGTCTGGTAAGCAATGGTGGATTATGGATGAGTTCTGTTCAACTTTAGATCGTGACACGGCGAAGATTGTGGCTTTTAACGTGCAGAAACTAGCCCGGGCTACCGGAAAAGCTGTGGTTGCTGCAACTACGCATAGGGATTTGGCTGATGATCTTGCGCCGGATGTACATGTTCATAAAAGGTTTGGGAAAGAGCTGTCTGTAAAATATTATTCTGAGAGGGGATTTGAACCCCTGCAGTGTAGTTTAGTTGAGGAGATGCATGTTGAATCTGGCGTGCTTGATGATTGGCGTCGGCTTGCTGGTTTTCATTATCGAAGTCATAAGGTTGCAGCTACCCGGGAGATCTTTTGTTTGTGGCGTGGACCAGAGTTGTGCGGTGTGATTGTTTATAGTTATCCGCCTATAGCGTGTTTTGGTAGGCGTCAAGTTTTGCCTAAAATGACAATTCAAGAGTTGAATAAGAAACTTAGCATTATCAGTCGTGTTGTTGTGCATCCGAAGTATCGCAGTATTGGTTTAGGTGCTAAGCTTGTTCGTGAAACTTTAGCGCGTGCTGGGACGCCTTACGTGGAAATGGTTGCGGTTATGGCGAAGTATAATCCGTTTGCCGAGAAAGCGGGGATGGAGAAGATAGCTGTGCAGCAGCCAACTCAGAAAGTTTTAAGGATATCCGAAGCTTTGTCGAGTTTAGGTTTTAATCTTCAGTTTTTAAGCAGTGGGAGATATCTCCAGGATAGGCTTGAGAATCTAAGCAGTGAACAGTTTGCGATGCTAAAGGAATCTTTAATAAAAAATGCTCATCCGAGACTTAGAAAAGTGTTTACTCCTCATCAACCTTATGGAACAAAAGCTGATTATGTTAAAGGTCTCAAAAATGCAGATCTGACGAAGATGGCTAAATTGATTAGGATTGTGGGTATTCTTCTTCAGTCGAAAGTTTACCTATTCGGGCGGAACTCTAGTTTTCAATAATACACACTAATGTGAAACCGATCGAAGCCATACACAACGTGCATTTATATCTTCAAATGATCTGATTGTAGTAAGCCTTCAGGAAAGCAGTAGTATTGCTCAAAGCTAACAGGGCATCATCAGACGTAAATTTATAATTTGGTATAGGAACTGGGTGAGCTCCCGGGACATTGCCAATCAGTCTGATTGCGTCTACGATTTTCAACCAATGTTTTGGAATAAATCCAGAATGTTCAAATTCGCTTATCAAATTATAGAGCTTTAACGGTCTTTTTTTTGTGTCTATTGGGTCTTTCCGGAAGGACTTGCTGTAGGCATCTTTCAGAACTGCTTCTATTGTCCTTCTTGACATCACAACTGTTGCTTTCCAACTTTGAGCTTGGTATGACCCTATTGCTTCTTTCAGCGAGTCCTTTACTTCTTCGGAAGCTTTGTCAAGCGGATTTATTCTGTCGGAAATTCCTAATAAACCACCCATAAAAGTTGAGACAGCGATGGATTCATCTGTCCATTCAGTGGAGATTTCCCATTCAGGGAAGATTTTAGTTGGCACGATCATATCAAAAAAGGCATTTGCATAATCCTCATCATTGCAAACAATTCTAACACCGCCGTCATGGAAGATAACACAATCAAGCATTGTTCCTTTCGCTAAGTCTAGTTTACCTATCCCTATGAACTCTAATCCTTTTCCTTTTGTGACAAATATCCCGATGGCGTCAACCGATGAAATTCCCAAGTGTTCTTTTAGTTCAAACAAATCTAGTCTGAAAAGAGAAGCACCCCATTCTTTAACAGGAAATTTAGGTTCGGCTTCCAGAACGAAGACCTTAGGCAATGGTATTTCTTTATGTTCAAGTAGGAATTCTTTTACAGGATATTCATGTAATGGGACTTTCAAATCTTTCACTATCCACCATTGTTTTGGTATCCAACACCATAATTTTTTCCAGAACAAAAAATGCGTCTACACACATTAATGTGGGTATAGGAGTCAGCGGCAGTTTCAAATCCTGGCGACTCAGGGGTTCGACTCCCCTACCAGTTCAAATTCATAAACAGATACGATCTGTTCTGGTTTCCAGCTTCCTTTTCCGTTGATCTCTTCCCATGCCCTGCGAAATTCTTCTAGGCTGTTGAATCCTTCTTTTTTTACATCCGTCAGTCTTATTTCACCAAGCTTCTGCTCAAATCTACGGTTAATAACGATGTGGCCTTCTGATTTTCTGAATCGGCTGCTGCGGATTCCGTATGGGCGGCCGACTTTGTATTTGCGCTGGCTGATCCGTCTAGTTTGTGTTTTTTCTCCTTCTCGGATTTTCTGGATGAGTGGTTTTTTGAATAACATTGTAGGCATTTCTCTCCGTATTGTCCGATTAATTCTTCTTCTTCAACGGTTGGTAAGCCTTTCTTTTGCCGGTATAGATTGCCTGCGTATTTCTATTCGACGCTGAAAACGTGACCACATTTAGGGCATTTAATGTTTTTAAGTTTCTCCTGCAGTTCCTGCAGTTCGCGATAATATCGCATGGATTCAGATCTCGCGGACGCTATTTCTTGATCTTTCCAAAACGGATATTGCCTTCCTGACATTTCTCATCAGCAGATTAGTAAGTGAACCTTATTGAAGAGTTTTTCGAAACTTCCAGTAAAGTTGTGTGTTTTCATGTGGCCATGGGCTGGATTCGCGTGCCAAATGAGTCTCACGCAAGCAGGTCTACGTGGGATAAAAAAGTTTGTTCAAGCTATTTTCACTTTTTTTCTGAAGAGCTTTTGGTGGTTTTCTTCCGTTTAGGCTTAGTGAAATATTGTCTATCAGATTCGTTTAACTTTTCTAAGAACTCTTTGCTATATTGACCTTTCAATGTTGCTTCATCGCTTTTCCAATATCTGTATTTGGCACCATATTCTTGCTTGTTTCTCTCAGCTAGCTCGTTTTTTCTAGAATCGTCTTTGTAGTAAAGGCATAGCACATGTTCGGTTTGACCTTTGAGAAGATGCTTGTTGACTTTTGCTCTGTGAAATCCATGTTTCTCTATCTCATTGATAGCTATCTCGATAAGCTTGTCTTTGTCTGAGCTAAAGAAGAGATACTTGCCAGTTATCTCGTAGTTAGGCTTCTCTTCGCCTAATAGCCAAATCCAATAACCGTTTAACATCATTTTCATTGTTCGATGAACTCCTTATATTTTCCAAAGTCTTGTTTCCATTGATGTTTGGAACGTCTTCGCCAATTGTAGAAAGCCTTAGCTTTATGCTCCTCGAACTCTTTTCTGGTGCATTTGTTTACTTTGCAGAAATGTTCTATCACTTTGTCATAGTCTAGTTTTCCTTGACTTGCAAGTATTCCAGCTAAGCCAAAGTGTTTAACATGGTGACACATTTTGCAGAGAAGAATGAATCCTTCAATTTTCTGTATGTGTTTTACATCATCGTATTTCCATATCTCATGTAGATTCATTACGCCCTCTGTTTCACCACAGATTTGACACTTCCTTCCATGTTCTTTGATAATCTCATTTCTTATGTTATCCCAAACTTTTCTTGGTAGTAATCTGTAAAGAGAAGATTCCCAGACTGTTGAAGGCACAAGCTCTATTTCCAGTTTCAATATCAGTTCCTACAACAATTGAATTACTTTACGTGACTGGATACAATTAACAACTAGAGGAAGATAATAAAATTTTATGTAGTGCTACTCTTCTTTTATGTAAAGGGTTGAAAAATGAAATTTGCCTTGATAGATATTGAGACACTTAGCCCTCAATATAGACTCAAGTTGACTGACATCATAACGGGGGTAGGAATAAAAAGTGAAAATGGAAACTGGATAAAAACAATAACGCCGAGTGGTGGGAGAAACACAGACACAGATGAAGCAGATCTGATTTTTGAGGCAATCCAACACTTGAAGGAGATCAAGCCAGATGTTTTGACTGGTTGTTACCTTTGGGGATTTGACCTACCTCATTTACTTTCTAGGGCAAATGAGTTAGATTATGGTTACAATAGGTTTACTGGAAAACATTTACGTCTTGAACTTGAACAGACGTTGAACGGGCTGAAGATAATTGACTTGGCAACAACATCCTATGTTTTGAAAGAATTAGCACCAAAATACAAGAAGTCATATCTAAAAGTAGAAGAAATCTGTAGGGAACTAGGTATAGTAACCAAACAATTTCCGGAAAGCCTTCATGTTTGGGTGTCAGCAAAAGCGGTTGCAGGCGACTCTAAGCCTTTGACCGAACGTCTTGAAAGCGATCTAGAGGAAGAATGGGCAATCTTACAAGCACTTCTATCTAAAAATCATCTTCAAGTTTGAAACTACTTCACCTAGCCTTTCGTTCGATAAAAGAGAAAAAGAGGGGCCGAGGGAGATATCTCCACCTGTGGAGTGAAAAAGAAAATAAACGTTGGTTTTGGTCCCTTAAGTTGAGTGTAAACCTGTTTCACGCGCGCCCTTGACAAGCGAAAATCTAAATAGGTATGGCAAGTGAAATGGAGTATACATTCTTGAATAGGAGATTAGCATGGCAACAATGGAGCCTAGGTTCTGGGGGATCATGGAAAGGGCGAGTTATTAAAGCTATCACTGTTAATGATGCTCGAACATGGGATGAGATTCGTGATCTTACTGGTCTATCTCCAATGTCGCTGAACAGGGCTTTGTATGAGCTGTTTGAATTGGGGGTCCTCGAAAAGACGAATTATGGGACATACAAGGTAGGCCACGACATCGGTAAGGAATACAAGTCATTGTTTGAAAGAAAGGAAGAGCCTGACGAGTCTTTGAAAGCACCTACAAAGATGAAATTTTCAGAAGAGAAGCAAAAGGAGTTGGTTGACTGGATCGCTCAGTGGGGAGAGTTGAGGGATCTAACTTTTCCATTGGAGCTCAAGCACTTCTTTTTAGAAGGGCGGTATTTAGATGATCTATCAAAGGGACTCATTTGCAAGGCCAAGAGCGAGGTCCTCGTGGTAAATCCTTTCGTAAACAAGTGTGATCTCAGTGACACGTTGAGAGAGGCCAGCAAGAACGGTGTGGAAGTGAAGCTAATAACTCGTCCACCTGATATTGAGAGAGTGCAGTTTCAACAAGGCAAAGAAGAGTACCATGGGTTGCTGAAGGGAGATGGAGTCAAAGTTTCATACAACAAGGCAGTTCATGCCAAGCTAATAACAGTGGATCGTGCAGTGGCGATTCTGTCTTCAATGAACTTCTACAGTGGTTCATCAGGCGGTGCGTCGTGGGAAGCAGGACTTGTTTCAATAGAGAAGACAGTTGTGGAATCGATAGCTGACTCGATTCTTGAACTCCTCGAGAAACCTGAATCTAAAGAGTTCATCTAACATGCGCCCACAGAAAAAGAGGGATTTTGCGGGAGATATCTCCACTGCGTTTTGGTTCGAATAAACCTTATCCTTTTTTAACGAACCTTAGTGCTTTTTATTTGCGTTTTCGGAAGATTTTGCCGCCGTCATTAGCGCGCGCGATCCATCCGACAAATAACAGGCGCGCGTTAAACTTAAATTGTTCTTCTCATCTTCTTGATAAGAGTGATATTTATGGTGTTTTGTTCCGAATGTGGTGAAGAACTTCCTGAAAATGCATATTTCTGTCCAAGATGTGGTGTTAGGACTAGAAAAGGTGTAGAAGCAGGCGTTTCCACTCCATGGAAAGAGTTGAAAGATTCACTCTCTAAAATGGGACAAGAAATAGAGAAAGCATTTTCAATAGCTGGCAAAGAAATGGAAAAAACATTCAAAAAGGCAAGAGAAGAAATTAGAGAAGCAACCAGTCGAAAACTCGTCGTCTGCTCCAATTGCGGAGAAAAAAACTTTGCTGATGCCCACTTCTGCTACAAATGCGGCAAGAAACTTGACTAAACCACAATAAACAGCACTGGGAACAACTTCGCGACGTAGAAATTCGCTTTTTTAGTGTCATTCGCGTCCGGTGAAGAGTGAATTGGATACACAATGAGTAAAATTACACTTGGAAAAAAAGGGGAGATTGGGCGATATCTCCCTTGCGGGGAGGGTTCAAATCCCACCCACCCACCCACCCAACCAACCAACCAACCAACCAACCAACGGCTGAAGCTGAGAAATACATTCGCAGCCTAGTCGAGAAGCATGGAATCAAGACATTGATCTTCTATCTGCCTTTTGGCCGCAGCGGATTGAACTTGATTTCACCAACGCCAAGAAAGGAAAAAATCTTACAGAGATTCTTCCCCCAACTATCGGTTGAAACAATTCATCAATGGCTTGGAGAAGGAGCACACTTGGCAAGAAAAATTGCTAATGAGAAAATTGATGCTCTTAGAGAGATGCTAAAGAATCCCAGTTTCAAAGATTTGATGCATGCTTACAGTACAGACTAAGAAAGACACAGAAAAAATGCCTATCGATTGCGCGCGCGAATTAAGAGTCTATTTTTTCGGTAGATTAGGTTTCTTGAAGACATATATGGCCCAGCCCAGTGTCTCCCTGCCCCAACGAAGATAGGTTTCCTTTTCACGCTTTTTTCGCTCTAGTATCTCTAGATTGTCTTGGTCGTTTGGGTTGGTCTTTTCGTACTCATCTATTGCCCACCACCCGAGTGTCTCATAATGATCCCAGTCATCATGATTGCTGACCATTGTGTAGATGCAGGGTAATCCTTCTTCTTCTCCCGCCCTCACATTCTCGTAGTGACTGCGGAATGCCTCTCTCTTCATCTTGTCTGCTTTCAAATACTCTTCACTTGGCTCTTTCAGCCAGAAGGGTTCTCCAACTATTACGAGTCCGCCTTGTTTTGTCATCTTCTTTAGAGTGCGAATGGTGCCACGGTAGCCTCTGTATACCCAGCTTGCTCCTATGCACATGGTTAGATCGAAGGACTCAGACGTTTCAGGTTCATACTTCGCACCATCCATTTCTATGAACTCAACATTGGAGTTGGGCACTCGGTTTTGACGTTTTCTCAAGCAATCACTTATACAATAAGGAGATATGTCTACGCCAACACCTGAAATATCATATAATTCCGCTAGCCTTATCAGAAATTCACCTTTACCACATGCAATATCTAAGACTCGAGCTCCAGGTTCAAGTCTGAGAAGTCTGCATAATCTCTCAAACTTCTCTTTGTTCATTGGGTTACATAACAAATGCCGTTTGTGGCGAATATCATAATACTTCCATTTATCCACGGAAAACCCACCAACCAGTGTTTGTTTATGTAACTAATAAACACGCGCGCGAACTATCATGTAAAAAGGAGAAATGGTTTTTGTGTGTGTGGGTTTGGGTTGGGGGGGTTCAAATCCCACCCCACACACCTCAAAATTTGGTACAAGTCAGATTCTAGAGAAGAAAAAAGGAGTGGAATGGTTTTAGAGCAAGGCTATATGTTAAATAAAAGCAATCCTATGCCTATAACGGCTAAAATTGCTACTATGACAATAAAGATTATCACTGCAATTATTGCTATTGCGAAGGCCATTAACCATCCGCAGTCAAAGAAATGTTTAATCAGCGCAAGCCAAACTATGAACATTATAACAGCCGCAACCAAACCACCGACAAAGGCGCCGACAACCGCACCTATGACTGTACCCAAAAAAACTATCCACACAGCATCAAGAAATTTCGCCTTTTCTTTGCCTACAAGCGCTCTTCCAGCTAGCTAAAGTACAGGAGCGAGAACTGCAGTGCCTACAACAATCTGTATCAACAATGCAATAAGATCCATTTCGCCCAACCTCCGCCACTCTATTCAGACGCCATCAATTTTTAAGACTATGGGTACATTAAGTTTTCCGCAAACCCTACACGCGAATTGGTTGGTTGGCTGGGTTCAAATCCAAGGCAACACCACCTTTGCATTCTCCACAAGGCATAAAAACTGAGGCATATAATACGAAAATGAGGGAGGAATAGAATGTCTAGGAAGATTTTTTCTTGGATGGATTTCGTTCCAGTGACCCTTGTAAGCATTCTTTTTATCTCACAGATCATCGTTGGTATTTATTCACTATCTGACGTGTCTCAAATTGAGATTTTGGCGTATGTTGGAGTGGGGCTTTATGTTTTTTCGGGTCTAGTTTTTGGTTGGCTTCCAGTAATTGAGTTTCGCAAAAAAGGCAGAGTAAGAAAAGGAAAAAGCTACATTCATACCACTCAACTTGTCGATACTGGAATATACTCTATTGTTCGCCACCCACAATATGTAACTTTCATACTGTGGACAATTGCTGGCATGCTGCTTTTCCAACACCGGATTATCATACTGCTGGGCATTCCAATTTTCCCGTTGATATACATTGATTTAATCAGAGCAGACAAAGACGCCATTGAGAAATTTGGGGATGACTACAAAGCCTACAAGAAAAAGGTCCCAAGGGCAAACTTTTTGCTCGGCATCATACGGCTACTACAGCATAGAAAGAGAGAACGAAAAGTTGATGAGTAGAAGTTTCTTCCACAAGCCATAAAACTACATGAAGCCTATCGAGAATCTAGGATGGCAAATGAGAAAAGTGATTCGGGCAACTCCTCTCTATAATTCCTACGATATTGCAATGACAGCCCATTAGAGAGAACCGTTCTGGACTGTGGTGCAGGTGGTAATAATCCGCCACTTCAAATTTTCTCTGATTATGGATTTGAGACATATGGAATTGAGATCTCGGGGGAAACATTGAAGCAAGCTCAGAATTTTTGCAAAGAGAACAACCTGAAGCTGGACTTACTGAAAGGAGACATGCGTAAGATTCCATTCAAAGACGAGGCATTCAGCTTTGTGTACACTTGGAATGCAATACATATGATGTCGAAAGAAGATGTTGCACTAGCTATGAGTGAAATAGAAAGAGTAATTAAAGCTAAGGGTTTGTGTTTTGTCAATTTCGTATCAGCAGATGAACCACCACCAACTGATGCCATAGAGACGAGAAAGGGAGAATTCCTAAAAAAGGCACCTTGGAGAGGAGTAAACTGTCCCAACATAGACTCCTATTTCGAGGATAAAGAAGCTGATGTCTTTTTCAGCAATTTCGAAATCATTCACAAGGAGAAGAGAATAATAGAACGAACAACAGAAGGAAAAAAAGAACTGCAGGCATTCATTGACTACATTGCTGAGAAACGATAAGGCTGGTGTCAATCGTAGTTTGTTCCACGCGCGCGCAAAGCTTTTATACAGACAGATCTTAACCCGTTCTGCGAGGGATTATCATATGACTTTAGAATCAAGCAAAACTTTAGGCGGTGTGGGAGCATTATTGATGGTAATTGGTCCCTTCGCAGGCACCTACACAGGCGTGTTAGGGTTGATTGGCTTAATACTTGTAATGATAGCTTTGAAAGGATTATCGGATCATTACAATGATGCAGGCATATTTAACAACGCACTTTATGGATTTATCATTGCGATAATAGGTGGAGTGATTTCCGTGGCTGTGATTGTGGTGGCAGCAGTTGATTTCTTATCCGCTGTGGGTATCGACATCTCTACAGCCTGGAGTGACCCAACAGTTTTCTCAAGCATCAACTGGGAAGAACTGGTGACCTGGGATATTCTTTGGCCTCATATTGCAGCCATCATTGGAGGTTTGGTTGTGCTCTTCGTATTCATTGTTGTCGCAGCCATTTTCTTAAGAAGATCATGGACTACCCTCTCGGAAAAGACGGGCGTTGGTCTTTTTGGCACTACAGGATTGTTAACGCTGATAGGCGCCATTTTGACTATAATCGGTATCGGTCTCCTGCTTCTCTGGGTTGCTTTGATACTCCTCACTGTGGCATTCTTCCGGATCAAGACACAATCCACTCAGCCACCTGCAACAACGCCTTCATAATGAACAAGTTACGAACATGCATTGAACACCTCCCTTTTTTCTACTGGCTTTCCATAAAACACCGCTATCTAGTCGGAAATCAACATGGTTAACCATATTAAAAGAACTAGATTAAAGAAAGCGTACCAGAGGAACAGAACCCTGTGATTTTTCCAATAAATAGACCCGAATAGAACCGTTATAAATCCGTTATAAACTAGCTTTTTGAAAAATTACAATCATAATAGAAAAGGCTCTCCTTTCTACAACACAAATCTGAAAAGAAAAACCCATCAACAAGTACGTGGAGAAAAAAATTTGAAGTCATCTTTAGAGAAAAAAGTTCTCGCTATATATGATAGAGTATGACGATGGCTTGGTTAAACTAATTTTTTAGCTCTGATTTTTTGCTTTTTATAATACTATACTATTACTTTTTGCGCCATACTTTAAAATATACAATGGTCAGAATTATCGCTGCTGGGATACCAAAAATTACGAGCAACCAGGCTAAAGTTAGGAACCAGGAATACACCCAATATGTATAAGGATAGTCTCCAAATGGGGTGAAAAAATCTCCATTGATATATATGTAAATTGAATACGCAATGAACATAACGAACCCAAAACCCCCACCTTCAGCTGTTCCACGACCCCGCCATCTGCCTTTAAACTCCGCTTTCTCCTCAGCTGATAATCTATTCCACGACAAATACCAACCCACTCCAAAAGCAACCCCGACAGGTATCCCTACAATCAATAACTCCCACAATATAAGAAATATGAAAAACTCCCAAATCCACGCTAAGGTCCATTCTCCGATGGTTGCGGTACCCATAGCTCCAATTGGAGAAGTCTCAATGAACCAAAAAAGAACCAGAAGCGCTCCCACGATAGCAACTACACAACCAATAATAAAGACCGTAAATACTTTCCAGTGTTCCTTAATTTTTCGCTTCCAAAACTCTCCGTCGCTATAATTACCCTTTTCTTCCATTTTTTTCACCATTTTTTGAGCCTTCAACAAGAAGGCGACTAGCATGACCCCGAAACTTATTTCTGCATTATTAGTATAAAAGATATTTCATCAAAACACTGGTTCAATTCTAAATTATTAACATCAATCTTTGGAGTAGGAACCAAAAGAATTGGTTGTAAGGACAATAGCAAGGGAAACGTCTTAATTCAGAGGAAGTTTTTTGCCAAAAACATCCTAAGCAAGAAATTGGTAAGATTAATAGGGTTTGGGGGTTAAAATTTAACTCACACACACTAGATGTTGAGAGAGGCTTGTTTTTTTGATGCCGAAGAATGGGCGTAAAAAATTTAAGAGATATGGAATTACTTTTATAGTAAATGTGATAAAATGCATTTGGAGTGGGGGACTATGGTTTATTGTTCTGAATGTGGAACTAAGAACGAAGAGTCTGCAGAGACTTGTGTGAAGTGCGGTGCAAAACTTAATGTGCCGAAAGAGAAAAGTTTGGAGAAAAGCATAGAGGAGGGGGCTGAAGAATTTGGGAAACGTGCAGAGGCGTGGGGAGAAAGTTTTGGGAAGCGTGCAGAGGAAGGGTGCTTCGGGCTTCCACAGGGAGGCACTATCGTCGGACTCATTATCGGAATCATAATAATTGTTGTCGGAATCTCATCGCTAGCAGGAATTGATCTAGAGATCTGGCCGTTAATAATACTCATTTTCGGCGTGTTAATCCTTGGTGGAGCAATATATACTCTGACCCGCAAACGATAACGCTAATCATATCTTCATCTCTCCATCATACCCTTTTTTTAAGGCTTAATGCGCCCGCGTTACAGAATGTCATCTATCCTACACAATCTTCAAAACAATTTCACTTGGACTTTTGGTAATCTAGGGGCTTTTTTGTTATTCGATTCTGCTCAGTTTTCTTTTTCCAAGGTACAGAAGCACAATCCCCACGAATGAAAAAATCGCGGTCTGCAACAGATGGTCACTCAACAGACCTGTCAGCGGGTCCAAGTTTGGAAGTATACTCTCAAAACTCAAACCGAGTCTAGAGAAGCCAACGTCAAGTCCTATCGTAGCAAAAACGGCAATCATGAGGTTTATTACGATGCCTAGGGTGCGTTCTCTAGATTCTTCAGAGAAGACCGGTATCACGAGAGCCAGACCAAGAAGGAAAGCTACCGCTGCCATAGTTCTCAGCGATCCCCATATTGTAAAAATCACCAAGGAAGTCAATGTTATCTGAGGAACTAAAATCGTTGAGACAGCCACTAGCACTGCAGCAATTGGAACCGTCACCAGCCAACCTTGAAACAATCTCGCCTTCACAAACTTTCCCACACCAGACGGTGATTTCATATACATAAAGAAGGATGTCTTCCCTCGACTCACAGTTCCAACCACAAACCCTGCCAGAAGTGGAATCCCCAGCTCGCTCAAACTAACTAGTGGGTCTTCCGCCCCCGAAGACGGGTCTGAGAAGAATATCCCCAACATGGCGACTAGACCCACAGCATAGGCGACCCATGATAGGTTTTCAAGCCTTCGACTATAGTCCTTGAAGACAGATACCAGAAGAGTACCGAACGATCGTCCACCTCCAAGATATCTCACGGTTTTATAGAAGACACCATCCGGCTTAGCCCTAGAAGCTATGAATGTAGTGGGTTCAAGGCTATAGGCACGATTGGCCGCTTTCGCACCTAACCACAGAACCGCCACGAAGAAGGCAATAAGACCTCCGAACCGGGTCAGCGTCTCAAAGCCAACGGCACCTATGTTACCGGGATTAGATGCGAAGCTAACAAAGACTTCAGCTCCCCAAGAACTGGGCAACACGCCGAAGATGGCTCTAACCATCCCACTCGTCCCCGGATCGACAAGGGCTTCAACCAAGCCTCCACCCAAAATTGCGTACATCACTGCGATCATAGGTAGAACGATGACTACTGCAAGAGCTCTCCCAACGTCCTTTCCGCGGGCGGTTTTTCCAAGCTTTGTTCGCAGGATGGCAGCGATCACGATGCCGATCCAGAAGGCGGAAAGAAGCGTTATGACGAAAATTATGATGATTGTCGCTATTTGAACCATGTCCAGCCCAAGAGGAGTCAGAAGAGCTGTGAAGGACCCGGTGATCACCGTGATGGCGATAGCGTAAAAAGGCATTACCCCCAGAAACTCGCCCAGCAGAACATCGCTCGGCTTTATGGGGGCTGCAAGAAAGATCTCCAGCTGACCAGTTTGCACCTCTCTCAATGTTTCGCTGATTGGAAATACTATCAAGTAGAAAAAAAGCATGAACAGTATGATCTGTACCATGGGTACAGCAGCTTGGGTTATGATGAAAGCGAGGAAGTCGTCAATGAACGGACTAACGACTGCTGGAGCGATGAACGCCACATAAACCGCCAAGAGCACTATTACCATATAGAGAAAGTATGGTCTTATCCTCCGTATACTGCTGGTGTGGAGACGATACTCATTCTTTGCAACCACAAGCCACTTACGAACTGGCACCCTTCTGCTCCCTCCAAGCCAAAAGCTCCTTCTCCTCCACGCCTCCGGTTATGGCAATGAATGCTTCTTCCAAAGTCTTCGTTTTTGTCTGAGCAATAATCTCATTTACAGCCCCTAATGCGATGAGTCTCCCTTGCTTGATGATGCCTATGCGGTCACACAGTTCCTCTACGATGGGTAAAATGTGGCTGCAAATGAAGATGGTCTTGCCTGCAGTGTCAGCCAACTGCTTAATCAGATCCTTAACCATCAGAGCAGCGCGGGGATCCAACATGGATGTAGGCTCGTCAAAAAACAGAATTGGAGGATCGTGAATCAGAGCTGAAGCTATTAAAATTTTCTGCTTCATACCTCGGCTGTAGCCTTCCAGCAAATAGTCACGCCGATCATGAAGTCCAAAAAGCTTCAGCAAATTATCTATCCTTCCAGACAGAACATCGTTGGGAACATCATATAGAGCTCCCATGAACTCCAGAAACTCGTAGGCACTGAGCTTCTCGTACAAGCCCGGTGACTCGGCAAGCAATCCGGTGACCCGTTTCACTTCCGTTTCCTCCTTGAGAATATCATAGCTGTTCACTGTGGCTGTACCGCTAGTCGGCTTTATAATACAGTTTAATAGACGAACAGTTGTCGTCTTGCCCGCACCGTTTGGGCCGAGCAAACCAAAGGTTTCTCCCTCATAGACTTCGAGGTCAAGCTCATCCACGGCCTTGATCTCGCCTCCCTTGCCATAATACTTGGACAATTTGTCAGTACGGATCACAACCTTCATTATTCATTCCTCTTAATCTTCATTCTAGGCTAACATAATTTGTGACACGCATATAATTGTTCTTTGTGGAAGAAACTTAGATTAATTCTAGATGACCTATAATCTCAAGATGCTTCCTCACTGACTTCCATTAACTGCCATGTTTTCACGCTTTTCCTCTCGCGCGCGCTATTCTATACTATTACTAATTCAACTAAAGTTGAAGGGAAGGAAGGAAATTAAACTTTAATCCCAAACCCAAACGCAATAATTTTTAATATAACTTGAAAACATCTATGCTATGTTTAATTGATATTTGCTTGTAGGGGGGTGATTAAATGGATATTGAAATTGCGATTTTGGTTGCAGGTGTTTTGATAATGGTAGGAGGAATTGTCGGAGGAGGAGCAATCTATGCTGGACTAGAAAAACTGGCAAATGCAATAAAAAAACAAAAATAGATACCTTTGTTGAAATAGGGACTTGTCCATATGCTGGTGGGATTAAATTTTAACCCCCATCCAATTAAGTTCGGGTCTGTTTGTAGATTCTTGCGTTGCTCTAAATGCTTTCATATATTTGGGTAGTTTTGGACAACGGGTTATCTAGGGAGTATAAGCCTTACACATTCTATTTTGGAAAACCTTTGTACAGCCTTTTGTATAGATAGCCAATAACTATTCCAACAAAGAGAAACCTTGGTATGTTAAGTATTACGCCGATGAGCAAGTAATACAAGGCATCACTCGTCCTAAAACTTGCGGGAGCTTCGAGCAGGATCATGGCAATTACAAAGGCGATGAAGCTTAGTACCACGGATTTTAGAATTGGATTCTTTGTTGGAATCTTGTCAAAAAAACGAAGCAAGAAAATGCTAAGGCAGCATCCGATAATCATGCCAACAAGCAAACCACCAACCCAAACCGTTTGAATATTAGAAATTGGCTCCGCAGCTCTATACTCCGCTGCGATGGGAAGCAGGGAAATTGCGATGGTAGCTGCCCAAAAGGCTAATCCGCCTGCGATAGCCAGCATTATCGCCTTCATCCAGATTGATCTACTCATCTTTTTGTCCCCTTCCTTTTTACTTTTTATTGGTTTCTTTATTTCTAGTTCTTGACAGCCTTAATCAAAAGCCACAAACTGATTGAGAATTCCGCTATGAAGCTAATCGCGAGACCTGGATAAGATAATATTCCGTAGTCAGGGAGAAGGAAAAACTGTAAAAACCAACTCAGAATGGCGAAGAAATCAAGAATGAGCAAAATGCCTAAAAGTCTAGGAAGAAAGCGCGACTTGTAAACTAAGTAACCAAGAGGAAGTAGCCAAGTGCTAAAAAATATCTGAGTAATCATAAACCCATTTGTGTATGAATTGAGAAATGACATTGCCATAGCTTGCAGTTGACCTGTTTGAAATACGTTTAAGTAATTAGCCCCATTGAAAAACTGAAGGGCAGCAAATAGATTGAGTGCATTAATACACTCTACAGCGACACCGCCCAAGTTTAATAACAAGAACAGCAAAGCTAGGTTTTTGTTAACCGGTTTTAATAACACGTATAAAGCCCATGCCGCTAAAACAAAAAACACTGCAGATACTAGCTCGGTTACAAAACCGATCCGGAATAGCCCCTGAGCAGACAAAATATTATTAGCTGTGGTCGCTGCATCTCCGAATACAATGAGTCTTGAGCGAACAATTGATGCAGAGACAAAAGTAATAATAAACATGAGATAAAAGAACCCCGCCATTCTTGCGGTCTTGCGCGGCGATTGATCTGGGACCTGACTGATAGAATTTTCTCCTTCAAATGGCATTATAATACACGACTATTCATTTACGCTACGTAAGGCTTATAACATTATTTCAAGCCTCGCAATCGCAAGACAGATGAACCTGGCAGACCCGCCTTCTTCCAAGGTTGCTTTGTCAGGTTCTGTTATTATGCCCCACAGTTATGACGACATTTCCCTTTTTGTGCCCCTTATCAACATACCTATGAGCTTCGGCAATTTGTTTCCATGGATAGGTTCTATCTATAACCGCTTTTATTTTTCCCGTCTCTACAAGCTCTTTAAGCAAAGTTAAATTCTCAACCTTTTCGCTTGCTCCCCCCACTATTACTTTCTTACTACTTGTTAATGACAACCATATTTTTCCAAAAAGGTGTGATAACCCAAAGAAAGCTAAAAGATAGATTCCTTTACTCTTCAGCGCTCCTTTAGTACGCGAAAAGGAACTCTTGGCTACAGCATCAAAGATAATATCATAAGTTTCACCACTTTTGGTAAAATCTTCTTTAGTGTAATCAATTACCGTATCAGCTCCCAGAGATTTGACTAATTCTAGATTCTTGGTTGGTTGGTTGGGTTAAATTTTATCCCCAAAACACAAACATATATATATTTTGAGTAAAAACAAAGGTCATTCATTAATTTATTTCTAAAAAGGTGGAAAAATGAATTCAGCCCGAAAAACCGCAATAATCGTGGGAGTATTATTTATTGCTTGCACGGCATCGTCTATTCTAGGTGGTTTGTTTCTAGGGTCTCTTGATGCTCCGGATTATCTTGCTAATGTTGCTGCAAATGAAAACCAAGTGTTGATAGGAATGCTAGTTCAAAGCATTTGGGCCCTTACCTGTGTTGGTATCCCAGTTATGCTGTTCCCAATATTGAAAAAGCATAATGAGGCCTTAGCTCTAGGATTCTTCAGTTTACGGCTTATTGAGGGCGTTTTTATATTTCTCGCCATCGTCTGTCAACTATCATTATTGACATTGAGTAAGGAATTTGTAATAGGCGCTCTGGATGCTTCCTATTATCTAGCCTCAGGCACATTATTACATGCAGCACGTGATTGGGCCTTTTGGGTTGGGCCTTCAATCACTTTTGCCCTATCTGCTCTGATTTTGAATTATGCATTATATCAATCAAAATTCGTCCCTCGATGGTTATCAGGTTGGGGTCTTGTTGGAGCATTAGTGTATATTCCAGCAGAATTGTTAGCGTTTTTCGGTTTTAATCAATCAATTTTGGTTTTAGCTGCTCCAATAGCCCTGCAAGAAATGGCTCTAGCTATATGGTTGATAGTTAAAGGATTCAATTCATCTGCAATTGCTTCCGAGTCTGCCAAAGCCTGAACAATCATGATAAAATGAGCGCAATTAAAACAAAGAAGGAGGTATATGGTGAAACTCACTTGGAGTGGTAAGGCTTTAGTCGTGACGTTGTTCTTTCGTTTGCTCTTTAGCGGATATCTGGCAGGAATGGATCAATACAGCTTTAATGATGTGGAAAGTGCGTTGAGCGTCCTGTTGATATATGGTTTGATAGGCATCTTCGCAACCCTGTTCCTATTGGGCAAAAGATATGGACTCAAAGGCATAATAGGCCTAGATGTCATATTCATAATAATACAGTCTGTTTTCACAATCGTGACTTTAAGTCAAATAGTAGACCCGGGCTTGCATGACCCGCTGGTCAATTGGTGGGCCACATTGTTAATGTATCTATTCTCCCTGCTGACAATCATATTCTCCATCAGAGCTTACAGAGAAACCAACCTCTCCCGCGCGCATATTCCAAAATCTTCGATTAACTCTTGAGACAAAATATTATCCCGCTTAACAACCTTTTTTCCTTTTTCTGTGATTTTGATAGCATCTATTTATTTGAGCATATCCAATCCGTCATTGAGGAACAATCCCTCTACAAGTTTACCATTAACTGTGCGAAAGACGTCAACCATCTCGACTGTTAGCTTCTTGCCAGTTGGGGTAAATCCAAGGCTCATGTTTTCTGTTTAGACTTCCAAGCATACCAAACAATCAATGCTGCGGGAACAAACTCCACAATTGTGAGCAGTATGCCAAAAGCACTATAGGCAGCCGGATAGCTAATTGCGAAACGATACGCGAAACCAGCAAAGACTATACCCAAAATGATGTTTGTCCAGCGATTTATCGAATCTTTCAAGGTCAAAGATAGGAAAGCCATGATTGGCCCAATCATCATCAGAACCGCTACTACAATAATCCCTTCGGGTGTTGTTTGCGCATAGTAATCTTCTACAAAACCTGGTATATTATGCCCCACAATTCCACCTGTAATCCAGCCAAACTCGAGAACTATCCATAACACTGCAATCTTTATCTTCCAATCTTCCATGCTAGATTTCCCGTCCTAAATTGGATAGAAATCATTATGGTATGTTTCAATTTTTATGACTTGTGGCAGCGCACATTAGCCTGCATGCATAAATATTGTTGTCTTCGTGTGAGTATGTATTTCTCTAAAATGCTTTTCAACTTCTCTAATGATTTCTTGACTTGCTTTTCGAGTGTTCTAGCGAACAATTTGACAAGAGTCTTGCTTAAAACCCCCTTTTCTAGAGTCATGATTATAGACTATAAAGAATGCATTGAACGAAAAACACAAACCGCAATCAGAGTCACAAAAAAAGATCGCGCAGCCTTCAAGGAACATCAACAAAATCTAAAACAAGCTTTTAGTTGCTTGCCAAAATAATCGCGCGCGCTAGCTACATTCCACATAGTAGGATTCTTTGAAGGATTAAACACTCGCACTTTACGAAAATATTGAGGACTCTTCCTACATTTAGCCAAATACTCAGCCAAGACCTCTTCAGCTTCTTCATTAAAGAATACCATCCATACCTCTCTCTCTCGCACGCTCATGATATTGAGTTTATTGTGAGGCGTAAGTTTTTGTTTATTTCTGACCCCTCGTATTCTTAACATTAGTTCATTGTGAGGGGTAAGTTTTCGAGTCTTTTTTACCCCTCATGCTATTACAGTGTATACTCGATTTTGATCACATCTATATCTAGTAGTTTTTGATGGTACCTTCCTTCCTATTCCATTACTATCCATAGGTGTATGCTGAACCAAGTATACGCTTTTTTTGGCCCTCAATTAGAAGGACATAATCGGTTGTCCTTTCCCCGTTGTCCATTAACCGTTGGTCGTCGTTTTTCCCGTCGTCCGTCGTTTTCCCCCGTCGTCCGTGGTGGTGGTGGTGGGATTAAATTTTAACCCCAAACCCAAAAATAGCCATAAAATCATCCAACAATTCCTAGATGAAGAACTGTAAGCAAACATAGAAAACAAAACAAACACACTAACAATTACGCTAACACCCGGCAATTGAAGAGTTTTTCATTATCTTGCCGACTGTGTGTTGGGCTTTCAGCTAAAACTGGTTTAGGCTGAATAGTTCGTTTGTGGGTTTCTTTTTTCTTGGTTTTGGCGTTTCTGCGGGGTATCCTAAGGTGACTAAGGCGACTACTTTCCAGTCTTGAGGAATTTTTAGTGAATCTTTTATTTTTTGTTCTTTGAAGCTGCCTATCCAGCATGATCCGACGCCTAAGCTCCAAGCTGCAAGCACCATGCTTTCTAAGGCGATTGTAGTGTCGACGGTTGCCCATTCCCCAGTTAACAATGCTTTTGGGTTAGCACAACCCACAATAACGACAGGGGCTTTTTTGAGGAAACGGCTAAACATTCCATGCAACTCTTTTTTGATTTCAGAATCTGTTACAATAACGAAGCGGTATGGTTGCCTGTTTGCTGCAGAAGGCGATTGTCTTCCTGCCTCAACTATCTTGTCTAACACATCTTTTGGTATCTCTTTGTTCTCGTAACGCCTAATACTTCTACGACTCAAAATAACATCAAGTAGAGACATAACCCTCAACTGACCTTATACAATTTCTTGTTATAACGTTTCTGCCTCAAAAATAAAACAAACACGCTCAAGACGCGGAAAATGAAGAAACGTGTTTCAATACTAAAAATTTGAAAGGGAAACTCAGATTTCCATTTTAGCAAAAGAGCAGAAAATCACTCAGTAATTAGAAGTTAAATTTTAACCCCAAACCCAAACCCCCAACTTCCTTCTCTTACCTACCCTCTCTCTACCACCGCACAAAACTCCCGCACAACACACAACACGCAAAAAAACTGAAAGTCATATGATAAAAAACAGTCTAGCAACTTTTAAGTAAAGCGCGCGCGATTAGTCCAATATCACTGAATTCGAAAACCTCGCCAGCCAGAAATTTTGGTCCACCCAAAACAAAGCTGCCGATCCAAGCGATTGCAAAAGCTAAAACAAAATAGATTACCAAGGAATGCCGTCTAACAAAACTCTTCTCACTCATTGATTTTCACCTCCTTTCACACTTTTTGCATATTCAGAGATGAATGTGATATGATATAACATCTTTTCTCTAACTTTGACTGTATCTAAATTCCAATTATTAAGGATATTATACTCGAATTGCATGGCCAACATCCCATAGGTATGCGCGCGCGCAAACCATTTTTGACAATATTGAAGAAACCGCTATCTACATTATAAACAAGAATTAATTCCATTTCTGACGACCTATTTGCAGGCTCAAACGTGAGTGAAATACCACTGTTCTGCTGCATCCTCCCCTTTAACCAGTCTCGTTTCTACTTTCTCCTTGCGCTTAAGCGTAATAAAAACTGACTCTTCCTTTTCAAGATGTTCTTTTACTTTTCTGAAATCAATCTCCTCTGTCTCTTCAACCTCAACACTCTGGTTTTCATTGTTTTTCAGGAAGAATATTTGAAACAGCGGCTTTTCTTTATCGATTTCAACAAAGTTTCTTGCGATCGTTTTTTCCCTCCGTCAACCATATCATTTCGAGTTGAAGTGCTCTTAAAGGTATGTTACTGTGGCACCACAGTCACAAGTGTTTAATAATTTCCTCAAGCGAATCGAATGAAAGGGGGAAGTTAATAATAATGAAGTTTAGCGAGCTTCTCGGGTGGATAATAGGAGCTGTAGATTTGGTTTTCATGGTCTACACTATATTCGATTTCGTACCTTTCATCCTGATGGTCGGAATATCCGTAGCATATATAGTCATTATGATATTCCAAAACAGGAAATTGAATACGCACGCGCAGTTTTAATCTCGCTATTTCCAGAATAGAAGGCGCTTGAATGACATTTAAATGCTACCTTAGGTTAAACACCGCTAAAATCTATGCGGGCTTCAACGAAAGCAATTACTTTTTCACATCAGCAATAAACGTGAAATAGAGCAGATTCAGAGATGTGACCAGAATTAGTAGAGTATTGTTCCAGAACCTCTAAATTGCATGCATGCATATGAAATCAGTAGAAATAGAGTATATGTAATGTAGTAGTAGTATCATCATTGAACTGTCTTACTGCTTCTCTGCTTTTCTCAATTACTTCTGCTTTTAGCGCGCGCTGCTAATACTCTACTACAGCCAAACGCGCGCACTATGCTTAAACTGTGTATGACGCCAGTATTTACTTGAACCCTTCCACGAATTTCTTCACCCAGTATTCGAACTCTCTAGTTTCCAATTTAACTTCGAACTTGTTGTCTTCTTGGGCAAGTGTTACTGTAACGTAGCCAACCTTGTCTCCATTGAAAGTGATGCAGCAAGAATTTTGCTCGGCGATTTTCAAACCGACTTCGTCAACAAAATATTTGATGGCTTTGTCCAAAATTACTTTTTGATCTCTATCCGTTTTAAAGGACATAACAAGCACTTTTCATCACATTTTTGTATTATTCCTGTTAGATCTATTTTAATTTTCACTGTAGCGCGCGCTCAAAGAATTGGAAATGCACGAAAGCTTAGGCTACTACAGCATAAAAAAGAGGTAAATGCATTGTTATTCCACTTGACTTCGAGGTTGGTGGGAATATTTAAATGAGCGGGATTATTTATATTAGTGGGTTAAACTATGACTGCGGTTGTTAGGGTCGATGAGAAGGGTCGAGTGGTTATTCCAAAGAACATTAGGGAAAAAGCTAAGATGAAAGAGGGGGGTTACGTTAAGATTATGGCAAAGGAGAAAAGTATAATCATAGAGCCCCTCGAGCCATTCGCAGATAAGTACTTCGGAGCTTTTAAAATAGATAAGTGGCCCGAAAATCTTGACGAATTTGCAGTTGAGGTTATAAAGAAATGGTGGGCGTCGCAAGCTACGTAGACGTTAACATCTTCGTTTACTGGCTTGGCAACCATCCTTTACTGGGTAAAGCAGCATACAAATGGATCAAAAAAATTGAGAACGCTCCAAAAGGAGAGTACGTAACTTCCAGCCTAACGCTTTACGAGACAATGGTATTAATTGCGGGTTTAACGGGTAGAAACCTGAAGGATAAACGTCTCGTAGAAGATGTTATCGACTCCATGACACACCTAAAAGGCTTGCTGATAGACCCACTAAAACCAGAAGACTTCATTCAAGCTGTCGAATTAATGAAAGAATATGACATTGATTACGAGGACTCCATACACTTAACAGTCGCACTGAGAAAAGGTGCAAAGGAAATAGTATCAAACGACAAAGACTTTGATAGCACACAATTAAGAAGAATCTTCTAAGCCTACATAAAGACATATGGAAACAGCCCGCACCAATCTTCAAACAACAAGCCACAACCAAGAGAAATCAAAAAAGAACCACAACGAATCAAACTAAAACACAGACAGACAACTTAGTACCGCTTTCGCCAAATATTATAGGGACATTGATTCCAGCAGTAACTGCCACCCTTAAAAACACAGTTCCTACACTCAACCCTATCAAAAACCTTAGGCTTACTCACAAGGCTCCCACATAATTATTGCGCGAAACTTTCACTTTTAGTTTGCGGATGGTGCAAACAAAAGTTTACCTCTTCTGGGAAAGGGGGATAAATTAGAAAAGTAGGGTTGGAAGTTAGGCATCTGATTTTCTGGGGAATCTTCTCTTTGCGAAGAGTACGGCAACCACGGTAAGAACCATGAACAGAGGTAGGATTATGGCTAATGGAAATTCTGGAATTAGCGGGTAATTGTCTTGATTGTTTTCGTCGATAGAATATGGTGTGTCCCATATACCTAAATCATCAATCTCAGTAGCATTTGGATATCTTTCTTCATAATCGCTCCAATAGTTTCCGCCAGAAGGATAACTATCATTCCAAAGGTTTTCTGAAGTAAAACTACACACTTGTCGAGTGTTATCTATAAAGTCATTGTGATAAAATTTGTTGTTAGATGAGAAGAATAGGCAAATGCCATGTAGATTGTTTACTACACCGTTGTCCTTGAGCAGATTGGACGATGATGAATATAACATGATGCCAAAAGTGTTATTCGTTATATAATTGCTTAGTAAGGCACAGTCACTGGCATTGCTAAGCCATATGCCACAGGACCATCCGCCATTCTGTTTATCGGCACTATTGCGTATGGTGAACCTTTTTATGATCGTGTTATTTGAGCTCACAACAATTATAGTGCCAAGTCCTCCCCCATCGACGACCGTTGCATCTCTGCTTTCCCCGATAAGCAGAATTGTCTTGTTTGCAACTATGTTTTCGTAATATGTTCCGTTGCGTACGTACACGATGTCTCCCGGACTTGCGGTGTTTATGGCTTCCTGTATTATATGGAAGTCTGCTGGCTCATCATCATCTACAGTCCATACGGTTGGCCTACTTCTTGTTAAGTTGATATACTGATCTCCATACTCCCGACTTGGCTCTATTTCTGTTCCCTCATACCACTCGTTAAATGAAGTGATTGCATAGCCATCTGGAAAACATGCAGTTGCAATCGACCAAAATGAAGTGTAGTATGTTCCGTTTTGTCTGTCTACAACATATCCCCTTCGACCGGGATAGTTAGTATCGTTATAGCCAGGCATTACGGTTGCTACAAAAATCTTGTTTTTGGAGTGTGCAGCATCAGAGGCTTGGTTGTAAATCTCAAAAACTTTTGACAAAGAGGCTGAGAAACCGCATGGCCCATATATGTGTAATCCATCAGTAAAGTTCAGGAAATATTCTGCGAAATCCTGAATTTTCTCTTCATAACCGGTGAAATCCATGATAAAATACGGGTTAAACCCTTTGACTTTTAACTCATCAACCACAGCTTTCCAACCGTTATCAAAGAAAGGCTCAGGGCTAACAATTTCACCTGTAGAATTTTCAATGTAGAAGTAGTAGACAGCCGCCCACTCGCTGCACCAATTTCTCAGACCACCATCGAAAGACTCAACCCTTATTGATACATTTTGTCCCGCATAATTCGATATGTCAAAACTCAAGTCAAGCCAGCCATCATTAAAATTAACTATTGATTCATTCAATGTCTTCCAATCTCCATTTTCGTTTTTTATTTTTATCCTAAAACCAACATCGGAAAAGTTAGGGCAATCATTTCTTATGTCTGATATGCTCGCCTTTAAACTGTATGTTTCATTTGGCGGGAGAAAAATGGGATTTGCGCTTTCAATGTAACCTATTCTCGTATCATTATTCGGGTGTATTTGGAAAATTCCATATCTCGGCGGTTTTCTAACTTCTTCAGACAACATCCAATATCTTTGTGCGGGTTCACTTTCGTTCATATCTCTCCTATATAGCTTCCATGACTGTGGGTTTAAATTATCTCGCGCTCTACAGTATATGTAGATCACTGGTCTGTCATCTATCTTGTACCAAGCGCTACTATTAGCATAATTGTTTAAAATGTATACAATATCATTTACTGTTTGGTTTACGCTTGACGTGTCTTCGTAGTAGAATGTGAATTTGAAATCGTTCTGTTTGCAAACGTTTCTAATGTGAACTGAGGCATTGTCCGTGAAGTGGTTTATCCCCCACCATGAAACTATGAAACCGTCGATGCCCGCTTCTTTAGACAAATTGACATGTTTTTCAATTATAGTATCATTGTTGGAGTCATAGAAACCCAGTAGTGGGTGATGCGTTATATTGTCCCAGCTTTCAGGAGTTCCATACCATGGATAATAAAACGCAAAGACTTTTGGTCTTGCTCTCAAGATGGCAATTATTACAATTGATGTTGTCTCTGTGTTTGCGTCTCCAAGCACCGTCCCGTTTGCAAAGTAATTCGTTATTATTCCACCATCTGATTCCCTTTGCAAACTCCATATTCTTTTAACAAGTTCAATTTCAAAGGGTAACCTTTTTCCGAGAACTTTCGAGGTATAAAGAAGCAGTGCAAGCTTGTAAGTTGTATAAAAACCATCGACTTTTGTTGCGTTATCATCTATGCCTATTCCATCCCATGTATCCGTTGCATTTTTGAAATACCAATTTGCGGCTGTGTCATTTTCTTGCCAGTGATATGAGAGTGCCGCATAAAGAAGAAGGTCCGTGTATTCTTGCCAGTCATTCATAATTGTGCCGTTGAGCATTGTTGTATTCAAAACGTAGTCGTTCCTATACAATGTGCAATTCGTGCTTGCACGAAAGGGAACTGAAACCGTATCGCCCATCACCGCCTCATGTGCATAGCTTATCGGCAAGCCTTGAGCATCTGTTGGAAGGTTATAAACTTGGGCGAGTTCTATGAGTTCCACCTTGATTAAGCTGGATGTGTCGGTTATATCCATCATCTCCAAGGCTTTGTAAGCCCAAAGATTATCAGAAACAAGCCAATAGGTGTTTGGTGCTACGTTCAGGGCTTCACTGCAAAGATTCATTTGCGGATTAAACTGGCTCATAAGAAAGTTTCCCGCCTTCTCAACTCTCGTAATCCCTGAATCCACTTCTACCCCAGCATTCGGCTGCGAGGCGATAATGGAAAGGGTGGGCAAGCACAAAATCACGATAATCGCTAATGAGAACAATCTCTTCAAGTTCAACACCAACATCGTTTTTATTTCCAGATTCTAAACTTAAGATTTGCGAAAGCTTCTTTTATAGCTGAAAAATTAAACCATACTAAAACTTTAAGGCTCGAGCCAATACACACTCGCGAGGGGCATATCAGACACGTTTTCCGTCCACACCATTACACAAGTGCATATACCGATTATCGTCTTCGCCAGATGTTGTATGGGCACTGGTTCCAGCAGTAGCTGCCACCCTTAAAAACGCAGTTCTTACCTCAGGCATATCGAAAACCCTGGGCTTCTTCGCCACTCCAAACCCCTAACAAAACATACGCCACCCAAACCAATAACCTTTGCTTCCAAAATCCTTTTTCACTTTAACTCGTCTCTCTACCTATCCAAAGTGTCGTTTCACCAACTCCCTTTTATGAAGCCTAAAAACAAAAACATAATTTTTCCATGGATTTGTTCGGTGAGTTGTGTTACGTCTGAAAATTCCTTCTCGATAAGTAGGCGTATTTCGCGATAGGCTTCGTCTATTTCTCGGGTCAACTTATTGCCCTTGAGATTTTTTCGGTTTTTTCTTTCTTGTCATCTAGGTAGTCGAGTTTTGTGAAATCTTCGAGGGTCTCTGTTTCGTTTAACGCTCCTTTGCTTATTTTTTTTATCTAACTCCTCAAGTGATCTCACGCCGTATCTGTTGTGTATGATGATTATCTCAGCGTTTAAGCGTCTTAATTCTGATTCCAGATAGGCTTTCACGCCGTTCTTGATCAGCTCTTCCTTTTTTAGGCCGAGAGTTTCTGCGATGGCTTCCACCGTTTCGCTCATATGCGACACCTACTTGAGATTATACGTTTGAGGGTTTTAAGCTTAACGCGACTGCCCTCAATTTGGGTGTTTCAAAATGGGTTGTTCGTTCGTCATGAAGCGTTTCCCCTTTTGTTGGGTTTGTATTGGAATTTTATTTGCTGCCTGTTATGTTGAAATTTTTTAGTTTTTGCTTTTCTTGAGTTCTTTTATGACGGTTCTTATTTCTATGATGATTAGTAGTGTGAAGCCTATTGGGGTTCTCACGAAATAGCCTAAGTATTTGGCGTATAGTGCAGTGAATATTGGAGAAATAAGGAATAGTGTTCGGAAAACTGAACGCCTGTTCGAAAAACTGAACATTTATAAGTTTGTTTTCACGGTGTACAATTATGTCAGAATTGCTTACTCCCAAGGTTCTCCTAATTCTAAAAACTATGAGCAGGAACTTAAGCAGGTGGTATTACACTAGAGAGCTTGCTAGGCTGTCAAGAGTGGGTGTGGGAACGGTTTCTTCGGAATTTAATAGGCTCGCGAAGGAAGGCTTGGTGGAGCAAAAGAGTGAGGGACAAGAGAAATATTATAAGCTTAACTTGGCAAGTGCGAGAACAAGGAAATTGTGTGAACTTTTTGAGGTTGATAAGAGAGAAAAGTTTTATAAGGAAAAAAGAAGGTTTGCTTGGGTTTTAGAAGATTTTACAAAAAAAGTTTCTGACTTTGCTCCTGAGGTTCAATCGATAATACTGTTTGGGAGTGTAGCTCGAGGCGAGGCTACTCCGAGAAGTGACGTAGATGTTCTTGTCATTGCACCAAATTCTGAGGAAGAGCGGTTTAACGAGTTGATGAATGCTGTTGATAGGTTGGCTGCTGAAGTTAGTGGAAGATATCCAGCGAAGTTAGTGCCGATTGTTATGATGACGAAGGATTTTGAGAAGAGTATAAGAGACAAAAAAAGGTTTGCTGCTGATGTCTTAAAAGATGGCATTGTCCTCTTTGGACAAGAGAGGTATTATCATATGCTGTCGAGAGTGATTTGATGACAAGGTCACCAACATGGCAAGACTGGTTGCAAAGTGCTAAGCTTTGCGAAGGGTCTATGAAGTTTTTTGAAAAGCCAAGAATCGGAACCATCAAAACTTTGTCGAAAAGAATTGCTCAAGATAGTGTTTTGGGGCATTTGAGAAAGGCGTATCATAATTTAGACTTGGCGAACAAAGTTTTTGATATGCATGAGGGCGAAGGAGCGTTTAGGTATGAAGGCGAGAATTATTTCGATTGGGTTGTTACTATCTGCTATTATGCAATGTACCAGGCTTCATTGTCTGCGTTGGCTGCTGTCAGGAAGGAAGGTGAGACTCATGCTGCAACTGTTTGTGCGTTGATTTACTATTATGTGCATAAGAGGAAGAGACTTGGTGAAGAATACTTGATTTCTTTGGATGTAATAGCAGCTTTGGCAAGGCAAGATGTACAAAAGCTTGTTGAGAAGAAGAGGGAAAGGGAGAAGGCTTCTTATGATACGAGTTTCATAACGCAAAAGGGACTTGCTGAAAAGGCTTTAACTGATGCAAGGGAGTTTGTGGCGAAAATCAGGGAAATTTTAGAAGAAGGAATGGGTAGAGAGTTTTTGGCTGCAGTCTGATTCTTCTTTCCTTTTTTTGTCCTGTTTTTGGTATTTGATTATGTTCTTTATTTCCATGATTATTAGTAGTATGGCTGGTATTATTACTAGTAGAATGAAGCCTATTGGGGTTCTAACGAAATAGCCTATGTATCCGAGGTATGGTATGGTGAGTATGACTTTGCATATGACGTTTTCTTTTTTCACTGTCCACTGGTCTGAGTCTTTGTTTGTGTCGTCTCCTTTTGTGATGATTCTGTGGGTTCCTCCACCACGAATTCGTATTTTATGTCCGTGTCTAACACGTAGAGGGTGTGGCGTTTCACTTTTCCTTTTTTGATTGTAGTGGTTTCGTGTATGATGGGTTTGAAGGTTTCTTCGGATGCCTTCACGAGGTCTTCCACGGATTCCACTTTTATGGTGGCTTTTTCTATTTTTTTGGTGCGTGGTTCCTTGGCTTCGATGATTTTCTCTTGGTGTTCCTTTTTTATCGTTTCCATGAAGGGAGGAGGCGGTGTTTTTTGCATTCGCCAAACCGTGAGTATTAAGCAGCTGGAGAACAAGAGGACTAAAGCGTAGGAGAAGTAGCGCATGTTTCTTACTGTGGTTGTTAAGCCAGCTGTGCTCCATGTGGTTTCATATGTTTCGTGGTGTCCAATTGATTCTGGTTTTGTGTGTGATAGTCCTGTGAACTCGAGGATTGTGGGTGCCAATTTTATCTGGAGGGTGGGAGTGTACTCCTCTATTATGGATTCTCCGGCTGTGGACGCGTTTAAACGGATTTTGGGAACAATTTTGTAATAGTACGTGGATGCGCGGGTGTCGGTTTCTTTCTCTATGGTTTTGATTAACTCTTCGATTTCTGTCAAATTCAATTCGTATGTTTCCTTGATTTCCGGGGTGTTCTGGGTTTTTTCCGAGGTTAACACAAACTTCTTGCTCCACTGTCCTTCCGCCTCCAAAACCGCTGAAACGCCATAGGTTAATTCAACATGCTCTGGTGATGGGTTGCTGCTGAAATTGTAGGTTAATGAGATGTTGAGACTTTTGATTAGGGACCTGTATGCTGTTTCACCCGGCAACAGGGCGGCTCTGTTTTCGTAGAGCAAAGAAGGCTTGATGGATGCTGTGTAATTGTAGTCGGCTTGCTGTTGATACTCGCAGTTTGCCACGTATCTGGAGCGTGTGAGAGGTTTATCGTGAAAAAAGTAGATGAGATAGGCTGAGAAAGCCAATAAGATTATTAAAACAGCAAGTACAAGTTTTACTTTACTGGAGACGTATCTCGGCATTTGAGCCTTCACTCCACCAAATTGATGGTGTCACTGCCCTGAAAGGACATTCCGTCTGTAAACTGCCCGGTCACCGTTAACGTCACCACGTCACCGCCTTTACGTCCTTCACCAATCAAGTAGTCTATCAAGGAAGTTCTATTAAACTTAGCCATAAAGCAGTTCTTTTCTTGCACGTCGCCCCAATCCGCCGGGATTTGGCCATCCAGTAGAATGGTGTTCACATTAATCTCGGTTGCGTGGTAACCTTGGGATGGTTGTATGTAGGCATAGACAGTCATCCACTTGCCTTGGCTTTTGAGGTTTAGGGTGTCCGGGTCGATGTCTATCTCCACTTCTATCACCCATCGACCAGTGGTGAAAGTGGCTTCCGCCCATTCTGAATCAGAGAAATAGCTGAAAGAGCCAAGTTGGAAGTAGGGAGCTACCAGCCAACTGCCACTCACCACAAGGATTAAGAGTAGAAGCACGCTTGTCGTGTCTAATACGGGATGATTCTGCCTTCTCCACCTTCTGAATTCTCGTTTGCTCCTCCGCTTGAACAGGGAAAAAACGTGATACATCTGCTTCCCCACTAGCAGAACGCAGGGAACTAGGAAGGATAAGGTGTAACCATAGGGAGAGTATAGGTGTCCAAGGGGGATGACGAAAACCGTTTTTCCCATAATTTGAGAAGCGTTCCACCAAGTCGGGTCCGGGTCTTCATTGGCGTCTCCCTTTGTCTTGAACAAGTATACGCCGTCCTCAAACTTCTTCTCGAAAACTCGATGGGTGAAAACTTCTATTTCAGATTTCACGGTCACAATGTCATCCACTTCAACGGCTGCCGTGTCGGTCTGTTTCACCAATATTAAGTCGCCGAGTTTTAGAGTGGGACTCATGCTTCCGCTCATAACGGTGTAGGAACTGTCGGCTCCCGCAAGGAACGGAAAGGCATAAACAAGGTTAGGACTAAGTAAAAGCAAGCAAATCACGGCTAAAGCCGTGTTCTTGAACAGGCTATTTATCTTCATTCTCTTCCTCCACAGGTTTTTAATATTTAAAAAAGGGGGAGGTTGGTTACGCTCGGTTGACCCTCTTACGGCCACCAAACATACGTGCCGGGTTCGTCAGTTCCCCTGAACAAGAGGTCGAAACTACACGATTTACCTTGCCATTCGTTGCCTGCATCTGGATCGAAGGTGAACTCGATGTAGAATTTCTGAATCATAGCCTCACCAGCTGGTAAGTAATCGATCTCATCAGCGGGGTCGCCCCAGCAGAAGTTCATTTTCTTTCCGTTTGTTAGACCCATCGCTAATTCCCTCAGACTCAATTTGCCATCGCTGCCGCCGAAGATGTTGTTGTCGGCATAGTAAGTGCCACCACCTGGGTGAACCCAACCAATGGTGTCTGTGTAAGCGACATCCGTAATGTGGATCCAATCTGCGAGATTCGGATTAAGACCACCCAAGTTGTCGCCAGTGACAAACAAGTTAAACAAACCGACGTCTCCAATGTTCTTTGTCCAAACCTGAATAGAGCAAGTGTCTCCGGGAGACCAAACTGGGAAACTAAACGTGAAACTATCACCCCAATTCGCACCATTGTCTATCGATAATCTCAAATTCGGATCTCCTGCCGCGAAAGTAATCCCGACTTTCTCCGTCTCGCTGAAGTATGCCATTGTTCCCATTCCAACCAGCACGCTTGCCACTGCTATAATTGCCATGCTCGCCAATATTGCTCCTTTATTCATTTTCATTTTATCATCCTCCTTTTCTCCTCTTCTGGTTTTTAGACGGGATTAAGTTGCCATAAGCAACTCCATACCCGCTCATGGGTTCTTTCTGCCCTTCAATTAGGGCTAGGCGTTTCCTGCCTCCAAAGAATTCACCCTTGGCTTTCCCACAAACTACGAATTACCGATTCCCACTTTTCTTCTCCTTTCGATTAGAAGTGTAGGTATCTTCCTTTACCGAATATAACTTTTGTGAAACGCTCTTCTAGAATTAAACATACATTACGTTTTTAAGGGAAAACATCATAATGAAGCGAAGTGAAAAACCGCATGTCCGAAATTTACAGCAACGTCGTAAAAAGCTTCGCATACTTAATCACAATCCTTGAACTCTCAAAAGGAAAAAAAATAACAGGCTACGACATCGTCACACACGTCAGCAATTTCGGGCTTACGGTAAGCGCTGGCACCGTTTATCATCAGCTTCAATTGTTAGAGAAGGCTGGAATCATCAAAGGAACCCGCCTACGCACCCACGCTAACAAAACCGTTTACGAAATGACCGAAAAGGGCAAACAAGTTTTCGAGGAGTTCAAGAAAAAATGGAGGAAACCCTTAGAATACGCATGCAAGAATATGAACACGTAGGGTGCAACAGACAAAACACACAGACAACTTAGTACCGCTCTCGCGCGCGCGTGTGTTGTAGCATTAGAGAAGGCAGCTGCATGCATCTAAAAAAAGGTGTGTAACAGGGCAGCATAAGTGTTTTGACACTAATGTCCGCACAACCTATTTCAGGAAATCGTCAAACTTCCAATAGTGTTCTTCTTCTTGTAGGACTATTTCTTCAAACATGCGCCGTGTCGTCGTGTCTCCACGTTTGAACGCCTCTTCAATGATTTTCCGGTACAGCAGTATGGCATTGTTTTCCGCTGCATGGCCTAGCTTCAAGAAATCGTCAGCGGTCTCGCCGACCTGTGGAAGCGGATCTGGCAAAGATGTGGTCTCGCCTTCAAGCAAGTAAATCCTTTCGGAGATTTTTTCAAGATGCTCCATTTCCTGCATGAAAACCTCTTTTAGCAGTTCGCTGACAACCTTGGCCTTGTTAGCTTCAGTGATGACCTCAAGTGCCGTATTCTTTTTTCGCAAGACCAGCAAACTGGCTTTTTCATGTTGGTTCGTGTATTGTATTATCGCAGAGATTTCGCTTGCGGCAGCCTTGTTTAGCATTGTGAAATAGTCCGCAGTAAATATCTTGCGCCATTCAGATAGAGGCGGTTCAAATCCTTCTGGCTCGTCTTTCATGTTCACGTATTCCTGGAATTTGAATAGGTGCAACTCTTCCTCCGCATAAATCTTTTCGAACAATTCGCGAGTTTCCCAATCGCCATTCTTTCCTGCAGCCTCTATAATCTTGCGATATAGTACTAGCGCCTCTTCCTCCGCTTTGACACCGTTCTTCGCAAATTCACTTAGAGTGTTACCGACAATAGGCTTACCAGATTTTGTCGTCGCCTCTCCGCCAAGATAGTAAATCCGCTCCATAATGGCAGCGGCATGCTTCATTTCTTGAATGGCAAATTCCCGCAAGAATTTCCCCATTGCCTCGTACGTGGTTTTATCCAAGAGAATGTTCTCGGGGATGACCTTGCGTATCAACTTTTCCATCTTTGTGTGTTGGAGCATATATTGAACCGAGACTTGAAGTTCCCGTGAAACGGCTTTATTCAACAGACTAACATAATCTGGCGTCACTTGGACAGACATAATCATTCACATCCATTCCAACTATGAAAACAGTGATTAATAACTATTATGCATGCGCAAATTGGTAAGGAAAGACAAATTAATGGCTGCATTCATATAGATTATTGGTGGTTAAATGCCGAAAAAAGCAAAAACCAAGATGAAGAAGTCTGAGAAAAATTGTGTATACGTATGTGATGTCTGCGGTTGCGAGATAGTATGTACAACACCTGGTAGAGGTCCTCTCGTCTGCTGCGAAGAAATAATGTGTTGTTGTTAGTTTCTTGGTGCGCACCCGTTTGGATAGGCACAAACCTTCGCTTGTGATACTCTACGCTAGTCTCTTCATTAGTAGACGCTGTTGTTCTCTAGCCTCTGCTAGTACTTCGTATTCTTAGTATGATCGATTTTAGAATAGCTCACGTGTGATCTCATTTTTTATTATTTTTCAGCCGTGTTTGCATTCTGGTAGCGCTTTCAGTTGTTCTAACTGCTTGTTCAGCGTGATTACATCGCCTGTTGACTTAACAACATGTACTGGCAGACAAACAGTCAAATGACCAAGAAATGGTTTCTTGAATCCAAGTTCCTTCGTTATTTCATTTGTCAACGCAACATGTAAGTGTGTAATCTGCCACAATCCCGTGTCAACCTCAGCCCCAGTAACTTCGCCAATTGTGAAAGCATCTGTGGTAATTACTTTCATCCCGTTAATTTTACTAACTTCAACCATTTTTTCCACCAGATCTTGATAGTTATTAATGTGAATAAAAAATTTTGGGCGTGTGTTCTGCACCCATGTATTCTTTCTTTTTTCTTGGTTTCCAAGTTGCATGCATGCAAGAATTTATCTTGACGGTGATATATAGTTGTTGTCTATCAAAATATAAAGCTAGTTACCTAATTCTACGGAATAGCGCGCGCGCATAGTGCGCAAACACCAGTGCGCTACCTATATTAAGGTAAACCGAACCATAATCAGAAACAAAAAGAGTTGCAGGGTGTAACTATGACGAGCAAAAATGGGTTATTTCTTTTAATTTGTTTTTGCTTCTTGTCATTGTCCATTTCAGTTTCACTTGCATTGGCTCATGTTCCTCTAGGGACAGGTGATAATGAAAGTATAGAAACAGCCACTTTCATACCTGACCCAACAAAGTCCTGGGCCATATATGCTGAACTGCATGAAGGCGGAGAAGCCCAATATTACGGTTTCAACATAACTGCAGGAAAAAGAATACACGTCATGCTATACAAATCAATGCGTCCTGAAGAGTCAGACTTTTTACCAGGATTCGTACTTATGGGTCCAAGCTTGAGCGACCAAGGCACTGTTCCGGATTACGTAGAGAAACCCGCAGGGGTAAACGCGTCCGTGGTCGAAGGAAATCAACCTGCACAAGGCACCTATGAACCTTTCTCTCCAGGCACTTTCTACTCTCTCGGCGAGTTGCAAATTGATGCACCTAGCTCAGGTACTTACTACGTTGCAGTTTACGAACAGGACATGGGCGGCCATTACGGCCTCGCAGTAGGCGACCTCGAAACCTATGGCATAGATGAATGGGTCCTAATTCCCCTCAGTCTACTAGGAGTATACCAGTGGGAAGGTCAAAGCCTCGCATCGGTGCTTGCGCCAATGATAGCGACAGTTGCAGTTGGAGCAGTGTTAGTCGGATGGCAACTGAAGAAACGAGGGGCTCTTGGAAAAGTAACGATTTGGCTTGGAGTTTTGGCAGGTCTTCTCTTCATTGGATCTGGCGTCATCATCTTATTCCAAATGATTTACTCTATAATGCTAACCGCGTTTAGCTCAGAAGTTGTGATTACACTTGTGTTCGCTCTAATCCCAATTGTTCTCGGACTAGCAACTATCGTTCTGTCATTAAGAGGGACTGAGAAACTGAGTGTCAAGAAGCGAATCTTTTTTGTCATTCTAGGAGTTGTAGCTCTATTCATGTGGGCTGGGCTCTTCGTCGGTCCCGCATTGGCTATCGTTGTAGGCATCATGCCCCTTTCCTGGAAGAAGAAATGATTGAAAAAAGACACGGTTACGCGCGCATGCTATTATATAAAAAAAGGAAGACTGGGATTAAAATTTAATCTTCTTTTCTTCTTCTTCCTAGGTCTATTAGGTGTTGGTGGAATAATCTCATCGAAGACAATATAGTTCTGGATGATCTCTTTCCAATCCTTCATAGGATCTAGCTCTTGAGTCTGAAGTCCTAGTAGTCCTTCCTCCCTCAACTGTTCTATGGCATCTTTAGTTAGCTTCTTGGCCATAGCTATTCCCACTCTCTCTACAATTTCTTCTAAGTTTCTTTCTCCCTTACTCTCCTTCTCGGGTTCCATTCTCATATGTTTTGCAAGCTTCTCTGGTGTCTTCCTCACCTTTGCTCGTTTAGTATACTTTCCGAATACTCCAGTTGATTGACCTATCATCTTCTTCAGAGCGGTGCTGCTAAGATCATACTCTGTTCCTACTCTCGACGTCAAACAACGTGCAAGATGCCAACTGAAAACCTTGCCTTCTACAACCTTGATCCCTGCTCTATCCTTGAGGATTCGTATTTTCCTACTTAGCGCGCGCATGCATGGTCTCCCTCTCTTTCCACTACCCTTCAAAGCCTTGCTTTTCTCTGCAAATTTTAAGAATTCCGTCTTCTGCATGCATGCAAGCGCTAGGTTTTTGTATTGAGTTTGAGCATCTTGTGAATGGAATTTGCATTGAATCGGGATTCTCAGAATGTGAAGGTCGGGTTACGTGAAGTCACTCGGGATACAGTGAGAACTATATGCGACCTAAAGGTGTCGAAGGAGCAAGAACAGTTCGTCGCGTCCAATTCGATATCTATAGCTGAGGCTCATTTTTCCAATGAGGCTTGGTTTCGAGCTGTTTACGCAGACGAGACGCCAGTTGGATTTGTCATGTTAGCAAGAGTTCCAAGGGAAGAGAGAGCACGCCTTGGTACGCATTTTCTTTGGCGGTTCATGATTGATGAGAGATATCAAGGTAGAGGTTACGGTAGAAAAGCACTCGAATCTGTCATGCAACACCTTAAAAAGGAGTCAAACGCAAACGCACTTCACACAAGTTGTCGAGAAGGAAAGGGCTCCCCAAAAGGTTTTTACAAAAAAATGGGATTTAAAGAGACTGGGGAGAAGCTTGACAATGGAGAACGAATTATGAAATTAAAACTCACGAGGTAAAATGCAAACACACCCGATGGTCAGCACCTGCAATAGCCAAGAAAAAAAGGGGATTTTGCGGGAGACATCACCAGCGCACTGGGGGTTCAAATCCCAACCAACCAACCAACCAACCAACCAACCAACCAACCAACAGAGGTATTCAATGAAAACATGCTTTAATCCAATTCTTGTGAGATTCAGCGCTGGTAGCTTTGAACCCTGCTTCAATGGCTAACTTGTTTATGAGTTCCAGATTTTGCTCTTTTTCCTTTCCCCTCACTCCGTATCCTGTAAAGATTTCTTCTCCATCTGGCAGACTGATTTCCACAAATACAACGTATAGGTCTGGTTTTTCACGAATTATTCCGTCCCATAAACAGAGTAGTCCATCTGACTTGAGAACCCTTCTAGCCTCTACGAATACAGCCAACTTTCTTTTGGGCGTTTTAATGTACATAAGTGAAAAGAAAAATGTGGCCACATCAAAACTGTCATTTCTGAAGGGCATGGAGCACGCATCACACAAAACCCATTGAGCAAGAGAGCCCCTTGATTTAGCCTCATCAATTTCTCCCTTATTGATGTCTACACCCACCGTATTCCTTCCACATGTCTTGGCTATCACACCTTCTCCGCCAGCGCCAATATCTACGATGAAGCCCTCTAACCTCTTGGGTGAGACCTTCACCTTTGGTTTTCTGGAAAGCTTGGCCAAGCTTTTCATGAACAGCCTTTTGATAATTCTCATCCTATCCTTCTCTCTCTTGCTGATTCGGTACTTCATTTCATTTTATATTATAAATCTTCGCAAGAAACATTCCGAAGTCCAAGGCATCTGCCCTTAAATCAGAAAGGATTTTGTGTGTGTGGGATTAAAATTTAATCTTCTTCTTCTTCTGTTTGCTTGCATTGTGCACTAAAACTACTTATAAGGGGTTTCCGAAACAGTTAGAAGGATTAGAGACTAAAGATAGGATGAAAAGATTTGGCACAACG
>Ga0209979_1000398_pt1 | contig 60987 bp, 56 predicted proteins | sample AnhtaG_FD_183114 | JGI IMG/M metagenome (GOLD analysis project Ga0209979, IMG submission 183114) | Deep subsurface microbial communities from Anholt, Denmark to uncover new lineages of life (NeLLi) - Anholt_01485 metaG (SPAdes) (version 2) | ecosystem: Environmental > Aquatic > Marine > Oceanic...
CCTTAAAGTATTGCTTTTTTTATTTTTAATTGTTATTCTTTTGCCACAACTTCAGAGAGGGAGGATGGACGATGAAATGTCCTAAATGTCATTTTGAAAACCCTGATGATACCATTTATTGCGGTAAGTGTGCGACAGAATTGCACAGGGAAGGCCCGATAGGGACATCGGGCCCTACAGAGGAGATCTTTGCATCTCATACGAAAACTCTTCAAGTACCAACTAAAGACCTAACCACTGGGAGTACTTTTGCTGGAAGATACCAGGTGATTGAAGAGCTAGGGAAGGGTGGAATGGGCAAAGTCTACAAAGTCCTTGATAAAGAGATAAAAGAGAGTGCGGCATTAAAACTCTTGAAGCCTGAAATTGCTGCTGATGAGAAGACCATTGAACGCTTCCGGAATGAACTGAAGTATGCGCGCAAGATTACCCACAAGAATGTGTGTCGTATGTATCACCTCAGTAAAGAGGCAGATGCTTATTACATAACTATGGAATATGTGCCAGGTGAGGATTTAAAAAGCTTTATTAGAAGGGTAGGACAATTACCAGTAAAGAAAGCTATTTCCATAACCACACAGGTGGGTGAGGGATTAGCAGAAGCTCACAGGTTGGGAGTTGTGCACAGGGATTTAAAGCCCCAAAATATCATGATAGATAAAGAGGGGAATGCACGGATTATGGATTTTGGAATAGCTCGTTCCCTTAAGGCGAAAGGGATAACAGAAGAAGGGATGATTATTGGCACCCCTGATTACATGTCACCTGAGCAGGTGGAAGGACAAGAGGCAGACCAGCGTTCTGATATCTATTCGTTGGGCATAATTCTATATGAGATGGTGGCCGGGAAGGTACCTTTTGAAGGAGATTCTTCGTTAAGCATAGCTGTGAAGCATAAGACAGAGATACCTGCAAACCCAAGGGATATAAATGCTCAGGTTCCCGAGGATCTGAGCAATTTGATACTAAAATGCCTGGAAAAGGAGAGGGATAAGAGGTTTCAGAATGTAGAAGCACTCCTTTCTGAATTAAGAAACATAGAGGCAGGTTTTGCTGCGGCTGCTGCTCCCCAGCAACCTCAAATGCCTGCCTTTCTCATCGAAGCGGAAGAAGGGCCAGCTGAGGGAGAGAGACCTGTTTTTGTAGCCCGTAAGCAGGAGCTTGAGAAACTGGGCAAGTTTCTAGACACGTCACTTGCCGGCAAGGGGCAAGTGGTTTTCCTCACTGGAGAAGCCGGCAGTGGAAAGACAGCCCTGGTTCAGGAATTTGCCCGGCGCGCACAAGAAGAGCACCCTGATCTTATTGTTGCCGGGGGAAAATGCAATGCCCAGACAGGAATCGGAGACCCCTACTTACCATTCATCGAGATAATGAGTCTTTTAACTGGAGATGTTGAAGCGAAATGTGTGGCTGGTGTCATTACTCAGGAACATGCTACGCGCTTATGGAATTTTATTCCCTTTTCTGTTAAATCAATATTTGATAAGGGTCCAGATCTTATCGATGTTTTTGCTCCTGGAGCAGATCTGGTTGCGCACGGTGAGGCTTTTGCATCCGGAAGAGAGCCCTGGTTTTTTTCATTAAAGAAGCTTGTAGAGCGAAAGGCAGCGCTCCCTACTGATTCCTCTCTCACACAGACCTACCTTTTCGAGCAGTACACCAGGGTGCTGGAAGCACTGGCACAACAGCAACCAATGCTTCTGATAATGGACGACCTGCAGTGGATGGATGCAGGGTCTGCCAGTTTGCTCTTCCACCTGGGTCGGCGTATGAAAGGCAACCGGGTCCTGATCGTAGGTGCCTTTCGGCCTTCTGAAGTAGATCAGGGGCGAGCAGGAGAAAGGCATCCCCTCGAGCCTGTCCTCCACGAATTTAAACTCGATTTCGGGGATTTCGAAGTGGAAGTTGAAAAAGCTGAAGGCTTGCAGTTCGTAGACGCTTTACTTGATACCGAACCCAATCGGTTAGGCACTGCATTCCGCGATATGCTCTTTAAACAAACCAAAGGGCACCCCCTCTTTACCGTCGAATTACTACGGGATATGCAGGACAGAAAACTTCTGGTAAGGGATAGAAAAGGTCAATGGGTTGAAGGACCGGAATTGAACTGGGATACACTGCCAGTGCGTGTTGATGCGGTGATCGAGGCGCGTATTAGTCGCCTGACTGACGGGTTGCGGGAGGTAATGACTATAGCCAGTGTGGAGGGTGAGGAGTTCACTGCTGAAGTAGTGGCCCGTCTTCAAGAGATTGAGGTAAGGAAGTTGGTTAGACATTTAAGTAGCGAATTGGACAAACGTCACCACCTGGTAAGAGCCAAAGGTATCAGGCAGCTCGAAAGACAGCGGCTTTCTCTATATCTATTCCAGCACATCCTATTCCAGAGATATCTTTACAACCGCCTGGACGAAGTTGAACGAGCACACCTTCATGGGGAAGTTGGGAATATATTAGAGGCTCTATACGGAGAACAGACAGATGAGATCGCTGTCCAACTGGCGAGACACTTCGAGGAAGCAGGGATTACACAAAAGGCGACAGAATATCTACAGAAAGCAGGACAGAGAGCTTTACAACTTTCTGCTCACCAAGAGGCGATAACCCATTTCAATAAATGTTTAAACCTCCTCAAAACCCTTCCTGATACACCTGAGCGGGCTCATGGGGAACTCATGCTTCAGCTTACCCTTACTGTTCCGCTACAAGCCACCAAAGGCCTCGCAGCCCCAGAGGTAGGCCAAGCCCTATCTCGCGCCCATGATCTGTGTCAGCAGATAGGAGAGACGCCTCAGCTTTCAATGGCACTGGTTTTGCTGGCACAGTTTTATTCTTTGAGAGCAGAGTACCACAAATCACTCAATCTGAGTGAGCAGATCACTAAAACATCAAAAGGTGCTGAAGATTTAATGTCTCTGCTTGCTTCTTCTTGTATAACAACATGGCCTTTTCTCAATATTGGAGAATTTTCTAAAGCCCATACCTCAGCGAAAAAATGGATTGATGTGTACGACCCCGAACAACATGCACCGCTTGCTTTCGTTTACGGATGGGACCTGGGAGTTGTCGCTATGTCTGTTGGCAGCTGGGCTTTGTGGTTTCTTGGTTATCCGGATCAATCGGAAAAAAGTAAGGAAGATTCGGTCGCATTGGCACGTAAATTGGATCATCCCCATACTATAGCATTCGCCATAACGTTTGATATTGTCACCCATATCTATCGTGGCGAGTTCCAAGGTGTCAAAGAGTTGGCGGAGGAATTGATACAGCTTGCGGCGGAAAAAGGGTTCATCTATTGGGAAGCCCATGGAATCTTTTATTATGGATACATGCAAGCCATGGAGGAACAGCTTGAAGGCGGCTTAACAAAGATGTTCCAGGCATTAGATACCCTGCAGGCTATAGGGGCAGGAACATGTTTCACCCGTCTCTATACCAGGATTATGGAGGCGTACATATTAGCAAGACAGACCAAAAAAGGCTTGGCGATATATGACAAAGCCATGGAAATTTTACAGATGTATGACGAGCGTTACTGCGAGGCGGAGCTATACAGGCTTAAGGGAGAATTGCTGCTCGTAAAGGCTGAAGACGAGAAAACACAGACGGGAAAGCTGAAAAAAAGCAAAGAGAAAATAAATGAAATTAAGGAAGAAGCTGAATCCTTGTTTCAGAAGGCTCTCGAGGTTTCCCGCAAACAGCAAGCGAAATCATTGGAACTGCGGGCGACGATGAGCCTTGCTCGTTTGTGGCAGAAGCAGGGTAAAAAGGAAGAGGCCCGGAAACAGTTGGCAGAAATCTACGGCTGGTTCACCGAGGGATTTGACACTATGGACTTGAAAGAAGCAAAAGCTCTTCTCGAAGATCTATGACAATATGGGGTCAAACCTTGACATTGGACATTTCTAGTTAACAAGCACTAAAATGCTCTTGTTATTATGTCAAATGTCAATGCCTGACCCCAATTTTACTGAGCTTCCCTTCAAACAGCTAGCACTTGGATAAATTTTATAATTTCTATATATTTATGTTGAAATAAAAATATAAATAAGTTAATATCATGTATTATATTTTATAAAATCTTTCTAATACGGAGAAAGCCATGATAAAGCTCTCCACAAAAGGAAGGTATGGGGCCCGCCTAATGTTAAATTTTGCGCATCATTATAATAATGGAAATGAAACTGTCATACTCAAAAATGTATCCGATGAGGAAGAAATATCGATTCGCTACTTGGAACAAATCGTTATCCCTCTTAGAATTAACAAGCTTGTAAAAAGTATCCGTGGAGCAGGCGGAGGCTATACTCTAGCCAAGCGTCCTTCTGATATCAAACTGAGTGAAATCCTCCATGCTTTAGAAGGGACATGCTGCTTGGTTGATTGTGTCGACGATGATGATTACTGCCACCTTATTCCCATCTGTGCAACGCATGAGATCTGGAAAGAGGCCAGTAGATTCTTAAAAGATTATTTCGAAAGTATAACTCTCCAGGACCTCATTGAAATCTCCAATAAAAAGAATGCTAAGGCCAAAGCAAAAAAGAAAGCTAAAGCAAGAAGCAAAGACAAAAGTCATTAATTCCCTATTCTTCATTAGGCTTTCCAAAAAGAAAAATCACTAATCTCATCTCTTTTGAAAAAAGAAAAATGAGAATTGTCCCCTTTTTCTCCTAAGCGACTAAATATTTCATCAATTCATTAAATAATCTCAATAATCTTACATGATTTGCTTGACAATTAACTTTATTATATGTATAAATATCATCTTTAATATAATAACTATATTTATTATATAAAAAGTATCATATAATCAGAATTCATGGAATGAACCCAGAACATAAATACTTTCTTTCATCATTACTCCGTTGAACCATTAATAATTTTTTATATGTTAAACTATATAAAAAAGGAATTAACTTTTTAAAATTCCCTCTGAAGGAGAGAACAATGAACAAGAACAATTTAATTGTTGGGATATTCGCATCTGTATTTTTATTCCTCATTATTCTTTTAGTTATTCCTTCTCTCATTGCGAAAGAAGTTGATGTCCAGGGAGAGTATGTCGGTTCTGAAACCTGCATGGAATGCCACGAAGAACAATATAAAAATTACAAAATGTCCATTCATTACCTGACAGAAAAAAAGAACTTAAAAATCAAAGGTTGCGAGGCCTGCCATGGTCCTGGGAGCATCCATGCGGAAGATGGAGTAGTTGAAGCAATTTTTACTTTTGATGCTGCCACCCTAGCGGCAGATAAGACAGAAAAATGCTTGAACTGCCACACAAGAAGCAATTCAAGATTTTTTGCAAGCTCACACGGAAAATCATCTATGGATTGCACCACCTGCCATGTTGAGCATTCGGAACAGACCAAACCATCCCTACTAAAGACAAGCTCAACAAAAAGCTGCTCTATGTGCCATGAGGATGTATTCTCTCTGTTTCAACTAAACGAACGGCACAGACTTCAAGAGGGTATTCTAAGCTGCACCACCTGCCACAATCCGCATGAGCCGGCAATAAGAGAACGGCTGGGGGGATTCAAACACGAATCCTGTCTAAAATGTCATATGGACAAAGGAGGTCCGTATCTTTATGAACACGGCTCATCAAGGATAGAGGGTTGTACAGTATGTCATGAAGTCCACGGGACCCCCAATCGGCATATGTTGACTCATCAAAGTACTTCAGACTTATGTTTCAGCTGCCACGCGGGTGCTCCGGCATGGCACAGCCGTTTTGATTCCCATACGACCAATTGTACTGTCTGTCATTCTACTATTCATGGTTCCAATCTCAGTAAAATTTTTCTTAAATAGGAGGATAAATTGCGAAGAAAAAAAATCTTATTACCTGTGACGTTGTTTGTATTTGTTTTTTCACTGACATTTTCTCTCCATGCTGAAAATAAAGACAAAACATTTTACGGCAACTTCATGTTCGGATACCGTATGGTTGATACCAGCGGAGCTGATTTCAAATACAAGGAAGATATTAATCTGGATTATGGAGCAAGATTATTTAACTTTAGTCTGCACTATACCCCGAACCAAAAATTTAAAAAGTTGTTCGACCGCCTAGATATAAACATTTATAACTTCGGGGGTGATCCTTTTGAAACCTTTAGGCTGTCCATTCAAAAATACGGCAGATACAAATTCCAGTATGACCGGAAAAAAGCCTCATATTTTTACCAAGACCTGCACAAGACAGGAGAAAGGCATCTTTACGATATTCATACTTTCAATTTTGAAAGGATTATGGACAGCGGCTTACTCAAGATCCGATTAGGAAGAAATGTCGATCTTTACCTGAATTTTGACAGATATACCAAAAAAGGAGACAGTGTTACTACATTCGATATCAACAGGATTGAATTTGAATTCGATAAACCCATCAAGGAAGATTCCAAAGAAGTGACAATCGGTTTAGATGTGCATTTAAAAAATTACTCTTTTGCATTTGAAGAAAAAATCCAGGATTATGAGACCACAAACAGCCTGTTCCTGCCTGGTTATGCTGATGGCGGGGTAAATGCACGATACCCTTCTGCTTTAAACTATTTCTACTTGAATCAACCCTATGATTTAAAGACCTATACCCACACATTCAAATTCAATGCCAGACCTTTTAATAGCCTTCTGATCGCAGGATCCGCCCGGCTCAGTGAACAGCACTTGAATCTCACCTATTCAGAGGATGCAGACGGGATTAATTACCTTAATAGGTCTTTCATGTACAGTTTCAGCGGCGATGGAAGTTTTAATCGCCAAATCCAATTGCTCGACTTTGATGTTTCTTATCTGCTATCTAATAAGCTGGCCATTATTGGAGCTGTTCGTTACCACAATTTCGACCAGGACGGTCATCTAACCGTTGGAGATGAAAGAGAGGATGCTGCTCTTAATTTTGATACCCTGGGTTTTGAAGGCGGCCTTCAGTATCAATTTTCATCAAAATTTGCTCTAACTCTTGGATTCCGGCACGAAGCCAGAGATCTGGAAGGTACAGAAACCGTTACTTATGAAGAAGAAACAAAAAGAACCGGATTTTTCGGAAATCTTAAATTAGATCCTTTCCAGGCACTTAAACTGACTCTCGACTACCAACACGGTTCTTATGACGACCCCTATACTCTTATTTCCCCGACAAGTTTCAACAGATTCAGACTCACGACAAAGCTGCGGGTTAAAGAGTTCAATGCTTCAGGCTCTTATCTCTGGAACAAATCGAAAAGCGAAATTTATAACGGTTTCTGGGAATCAACCAAAAACCAGCTAAGCCTTCGGGCCGGGTATCACGCCGAAAAAGTCAAAATATTCGCCGGGTATTCCCTTATCGATGTCGAACATAAAGGCGATCGGACCGTTGCTTATCCACCTTCATGGAGCGGACCTGGTGGTACTTTTCTGTGGGAAATCTTGTATGAAGGAAAATCTCATCTCCTGGATGCCTCTCTTTATTTTAATCTGGATGAGAATTGGAAAATTGGCGGTTATGCCAACAGCTATTCGAACAAAGGATTCTGGGAAATCTCACGTACCACGCTAAAAGGATATCTCGAATATGCTTTTGATAACGGATTTATAGCCCGACTGGGATACCGATTTGTTGATTTCAAAGAGAAATTTTCTGGATACAATGACTATCAGGCAAATATTCTTGAAGTGGCCTTTGGCTATAGCTGGGAATAAATAGAGGAGGACGTTATGTTAAAAAAATCACAGATTGTAATTATTTTATTTGTAATCTGTATATTTGCTTTAGTCTCGGCGACTGCAAAGTCTGATAATAAAGCAGGAGTTCTGTCGAAAAAGTCGCATGCGGAAAAACTATGGAAGACCTCCGGCCATGCGAAATCTTATGCCGAAGCTTTCAGCCATTGGGATGAAGACGGAGAAATTCCGACTTCCTGTGCGAAGTGTCATAGCAGGCATGGATTCTTAGATTATATAGCAGACGGCACAGTCGACAGTGCAGCCGCTATAGGAACGACCGTTGATTGCGAAGTTTGTCATACGAACAGCGAAAGGGGTATTGTTCGAGACCACACTTCCGTTATATTTCCTTCAGGCGTATTGGTAGAAGATCTAGGGTCTGAAGCCCTTTGTATGGAGTGCCACCAGGGAAGAGAATCCACAAACCGCGTAAATGATCACATAGCTGGAGCTGGAGTTGCAGACGACGATACGGTCAGCTCACGTTTAAGGTTTAGAAATGTTCATTATTTTGTGGCCGCAGCCACACAGTTGGGAACTGTTGCCAAAGGGGGATACGAATATTCTGGAAAATCTTATGATGCAAGGTTCTCTCATATAACCGGTTACAATGCCTGTATCACTTGTCACAGTCCCCACTCATTAGAGGTGAATCTTGAGGCCTGCAACACCTGTCATACCGGTGTAGATGATCCCAAAAATATCCGTTTTCCTGGATCATTTTTTACTGGTATAAAGGATCCTAAAAATATCCGCTTTTACGGCTCTTTTATGGATTATGACGGTGATGGTGACATGGAAGAAGGCATCTATTATGAAATCCAGGGACTCCAGGAAAAATTATATGTTACCATTCAGGAATACGGAAGAAGTGTTACAGGTGCTCCTATTGTATATGATTCGCACGCCTACCCCTACTTTTTTAACGATACCAATGGTAATGGGGTGGCAGACTCTGATGAGGTGAATTCCGGCAATCAATACCGCTCATTTACTGCCCGCCTTGTCAGAGCAACATACAACCTCCAGTTTTCAAAGAAAGACTCCGCCGGTTTTGCTCACGGTGGAAAATATGTCATCGAGCTCCTGCACGATTCAATCGAAGACTTGAATACCACGCTCAATAATCCTATTAGCATGGCCGAGATGTTTAGGACCGATGAAGGTCATTTCGATGGTTCAGCCGAAGCCTGGAGACATTGGGATGAGGACGGAGAAGTCGGAAGCAGTTGTGCCAAATGCCACAGTGCAGAAGGTCTGCCCTATTTTCTTGAAAATGGAGAAAATGTGGCAGCAGAGATCTCCAATGGCTTGCTCTGTACCACCTGCCATACCTCTCCTCCGCTAGTCAGGACAGTAGGTCCGGTCACCTTTCCTTCTGGAGTGAGCAAGGATATGGGCGACAGTAGCAATATATGTTTAAACTGCCACCAGGGCCGGGCTTCTAAATTCACCGTTGTAAGTAAAATAGCAGCATCCCCAGGCCCATACACTTTTACGAACATTCATTATATCCCCACTGCTGCTGTTTTGTATGGCTATGAAGTCCATGGTGGATATGAGTATGAAGGCAAAAATTATGTCGGTCTAAAAAATTGGCCCAATCACAATGGCATGTTCGACACCTGCGTTGAGTGCCATATGGGGACGAATAGTATAAGGAAGAGTACAAGTACAGCTTACAAACAATCCAGCAATCTGAATGACAGCAGCGATAACACCTATAGTGACCACAATGTGCACAAACCCAATCCTGCTGACTGTGTCTATTGCCACGGACAGGATGTTTCCCAGCCAAACCCCGGGGCAGATCCAACAAAGTTTAAATTCAGCGGAATCCGACCGGCTTCTATTCCCGATTATGATGGAGATGGCGACATGACTGAAGCCCTCGAATATGAAATAAGAGGGCTGGAAGAGGCCCTGTATGCTCAGATACAAACATATGCTGCCGCCATAGGTGCCCCCATTATTTACGATGAACATGGTTATCCTTACTTCTTCAATGATACAAACGGAAACGGTGAGGTGGATTCCGATGAAGTCAATTCTGGAAACAGGTATTATTTTGATGCAGCACTGTTGAAAGCTGCTTATAATTTCCAGATGAGTAAAAAAGAACCCCACGGTTATATCCATAATTCACGTTATGTTGCGCAGTTGCTTGCGGATTCAATAGAGAACCTCGGCGGGGATGTTAGCGCTTACACCTGGCGTTAAGGGTTGGTAGTCAATAGTTTTAAGCTACAAAAAGGGACTGGAAAAGGACTTAGCTTATAGTGTTGGTCACTACCGATTGTACCGCCAGCTTCTTCCTGGGAAGCGGAACACCTGAAGCTAAGTCCTTTCATTACAAGGGTTTACTAATTAGAATGGTGAACTTGGGGTAAGGAACTGAACACCACCCTAGCGATTACAGGGGCAGTGGATCTGATCACAGATGGAAGAGGGATCGAAGATTCGGACTCAATAGAAGAAAAAAATCCCCCTTGCTCAAGGGAGCTAGAGGGATAATTTTTTAGTTCTTCTTAGCTTTTACTTTTTGACTTCTTCTTTCTTCACCTCTTTCTTGCAGGTCGCAGCTTTCTGTTTACACATCTCTTTCATTTTGGCTACGCCTTCCTGAATCTTCTTCACAACCTCTTCATTCTTTGAGGTAATCTTCACAGCGACTCCATCTTCTAAATTTTCAACATTCACTTCAATATCCTTGGAGCACATTAAGGGCATCATGGGGCAGCAGGCTTTTTCTTTACCTTTCTTGTGCATTTTCATTTGCATCATTTTACTGTGCATTTTCTCTTCACCATGCATATGCTTCATGGACATCATCTTCTTCTCTAATTTCATCCCACATTTCGGACACTTGCCAGACTTATCTAATTTGACTTCAGGGTGCATCGGGCAGGTAGATACTTCTTTCATCTCGGCCTTTTTCTGGGTGTACTTTTCAGGATTTTTCACGAACGCTTCTTTACACTTTTCACAATAGAAGTAATATGTTTTTTCCTTGAACTCGTAGGTTACTTTCGCTTCTGATTTCTTAATTTCCTTTCCACTAACAGGACAAGTGACTGTCTCTTCAGCTTGCTGCTGGGCAACTCCAGATAAAACAACTGCGAACGAAAGAGCCAAAAACAAAGCTAAAATTTTTGAACGTCTCATCATTCATAAACCTCCTTAAATTTAGGAATTTATATTCTTACTTATATGATAAACATTGTCAATATATTTCTTCATCTCATTGCTCTTGATGACACTAGAGCTTTTCTTTATTAAAATATCTTGGCTGTATTTCTCAACAACGCTTTCGATCACTTTGGGCTTTGATAACCCATCGTTGACTAGTCCCTGGACAAACTGCTTTATTTCTCTTGAACCCCTCATCATTCCTCCTCTTCTTCTCTAATTTTTTCTCTTTTCAACCTACTCTGGAGAATCCAGGTAAAAACGACTGGAACGAGGATTAAATTCAATATTGTTGCTGTTACCATTCCACCTACGGTGGGGGTTGCAATGGGCTTCATGATTTCAGAACCGGTTCCTGTGCTTATCAAAATCGGTGTAAGAGCTAAGATTGTTGTGGCTGTGGTCATAATTATGGGCCTGACTCTAAGCAGCCCTGCTTTGACAACATTCTCCACTAAATCTTTACCTTTTCGAGAATATTTGACCAGGAAATCCATCATCACCACTCCATCTTCCACCGCCACTCCGAAAAGGGCAATATAACCTACCCAGACTGCTGTACTGAACTTAAATCCGAGTATGTACTGAAGCCAGATACCTCCTATAAAGGCGAAAGGCAGGGAAAAAATCAGGATCATAGCTGCTGAAAAACTTTTGAACTTTATATAGAGTAAAAGAAAGATGACAAAGATACAGATAGGAACCACCATCATCAAACGCTTTCTGGCCTGCATTTCGTACTCATACTGGCCGCTCCAGGAGATATAGTAACCTGAGGGGAGATCCAGTTTTTCTCTCACTGCCTTTTGAGCCTGATTCACAAAATCCACAACTCCGACCTCATCCGTATTGACGTCAACAAAAACCCTCACATAAGGCATAGTGTTCTCTCCTGCTATCTTAGCTGGTCCCGGTATCTTTTTTATCACCGCAAGCTGACTGAGGGGAATTTGTGCACCCGAAGGAGTAGGAACAAAGATTCTCTCCATAGCTTCGAAGCTATCCCTTAGCTCTCGCATATACCGTATTCGAACGGGGTAGCGCTCTCTTCCTTCCACTATGGTGGTGATATTCATTCCGCCTATGGCTGTCATGATCAAGTGCTGGATGTCTCCGACTTTGACACCATAACGGGCTGCTTCCATTCTGTCTATCTCGATTTCTATATAGGGCTTATTGCCGATTCTTTCTGCGTAGGGGTTTCTGGCTCCAGGAATCTCTCTCACTATATTTTCAATTTTGATTCCTATTTCCTCAATTTTGTTTAAATCCTCTCCAAAAACTTTTACTCCGATAGGAGTTTGAATCCCTGTTGCCAGCATGTCGATTCGATTGCGAATGGGCTGAGTCCAGATATTGCTCACTCCTGGAATCTTCAAGGCATTATCCATTTCTGTTATCAATTCCTGTCTTGTCATCCCCTTGCGCCAAAACTTTTTTTGCTTTAATCTCACTATTGTCTCGATCATCCCTACTGGAGCGGGATCTGTAGGTGTCTCTGCTCTCCCCAACTTACCCACGACCTGTTCAACTTCAGGAAAAGATTTTAGAATCATATCTTGTTTTTTCATCACATCCATAACCTGGGTGAGAGAGGCTCCAGGAAGAAGCACAGGCATGAACAGCAAATCTCCTTCATTCAGGGGAGGCATGAACTCACTCTTTATCTTAGAAAGAGGAAAATAGCTTACTCCAAGAAGAATCATAGCAATCAGCAGAACGATGATTTTATGCTTTAGGGAAAACCGAAGTACAGGCTCATAAAGACGGATCAAGAGCCGAGTCAGCAGATTTTTTTCCGGAGGACGCATTTTTCCTCTTAAAAAAATTGAACAAAGAACAGGGACAAGGGTTATGGCCAAGACTGCAGAGCCAAGTATGGCAAAAGTTTTGGTAAAGGCTAAAGGAGAAAAAAGTTTTCCTGCTTGCCCTCTTAAAGAAAAAACAGGAATAAAAGCCACAACGATTATGAGGATAGCAAAAAATATGGCTGAACCAACTTCTTTAGAAGCTACGAGCAAAGTGCTTAGCTTTCTATCACGTGATAAAGCAAGATGACGGGATATGTTTTCAGTCATTACAATGCCGGCATCGACCATGACTCCGATGGCAATAGCTATCCCCCCTAAAGACATGATGTTTGAGGGGATTTTTAGATAATACATGACAAGGAAAGAAATCAGAACTCCCACAGGAAGGACTATAGAAACAATAAGGCTGCTTCTGAAATGACCTAAAAAGAGTAAAATGATGACTACTGCGACAACAATCTCTTCCAAGAGTATATGTTTTAAATTATCTGTTGCTCGGTTTATAAGTTGGGTGCGGTCATAGAAAGGAACAACCTGAACACCAGGAGGAAGACCAGGGGTAATTTCCATGATTTTCTCTTTAACAGCCTCGATAACCCTTAAAGGATTCTCTCCGTATCTCATCAGAACCACACCACCTGTCACCTCAACTCCTTCTTTGTCCAGAGCTCCCCTTCTAAAATCGGGACCGAGGGTCACTTGCCCTACATTTTTGACGTAAACAGGAACTCCATCATGGGATCCAATCACAATGTTTTCGATATCTTCCACTGTTTTGATAAAACCAAGGCCCCGAACGATAAACTCGACTCCCCCTTCCTCGATGACCTTGGCTCCAACATCGATGTTGCTGTTGCGGACAGCGTTGAACATACTGTGCAAATTGACATTGAAAGCGAGAAGTTTATTAGGGTCAACGTCAATTTGATACTGCCTGACAAAACCTCCAACACTGGCCACTTCAGAAACACCTTTAGCTGCGTTAAGCTGATAACGAACATACCAATCCTGGATTGAACGAAGTTCTCCTAAATTATTATCAGAAAGAACAAGCTCTTTCCCATCCTCAGGGCATCTCCCAGGCTCCTTGTATCTCAATTTGGGATGATCAGGGCAGTAATAGCCGTTTTCCACTGTGTACCAGAATACTTGTCCTAGGGCAGTGGCATCAGGACCCAGCTGGGGAATGACTCCTTCCGGCAGATCCTTTTGAGCGAAGTTCAATCTTTCTAAGATCCTTGTTCTCGACCAGTAAAAATCTACCCACTCTTCGAAGATAATGTTTATCATTCCAAAAGAAAACATGGAATTTGAACGAATAACTTTCATTCCCGGAATCCCCATGAGATTGATAGTCAGGGGGTAAATTACCTGGTCTTCGATATCCTTCGGACTTCTTCCTGGCCAATCGACAAATACGATCTGCTGGTTTTCTCCGATGTCAGGAATAGCATCGATGGGTGTTTTGTTGAGAGCCCAATAGCCCCAACCGATGAGAAGTATAAAAAAGGCGATAATGAGAAATTTATTCCGAAGCGAATATTCAATAACTTTGTCGATCATCTAAATCTCCTCTCTTTTCCATCAAGGTCCATATCATAAAGAAAAAAGTTCATTCTAATGAATATGCTTTGATGGCGGAGCTTTTTCCTCTTTTTCTGCTTTTATGGCTCCACCATAAACAGCTTCTGCCTGACCTGTAATCTGGCTCTGAGAATCAATCAAGAAATTGGCCTGAGAAACAACTCTCATACCTTCAGAAAGTCCGGTTATAAGAACATAATATTTTCTCTTTATTCCATTGACTAAAGCTGTGGCTTCAGAACCGATTTTGACCTCCTTTGCCACGTAGCTTCCTCTTTCCTTCTCTACATAGACAAGCTTTCTTGCACCTGTATCCAGAACTGCATCTCTGGGGACAGCCAGAACTGAATCCGGAGAAGCAAGCTCTTTTTTCACCAGAAACATTCCGCAAATCGGACATTCCCCTGGCTTCGAAGATATAACTTCAGGATGCATCGAACAGGTGTAAATTACCTTTCCGAGCCCGCGAATTCCTTCATGAATAGAAGATTTTATCAGCGCATTGACATACATTCCTGGCTTTAACTTCAACCTGGGATTGGGCACATTCACTCTTACTTTCAGAGAACGGGTTTTCGGGTTTAAGTAAGGATCGATGAAAGAAATTGTTCCCTCAAATTTTTCACCCGGATAAGCAGTGGTGGTAATCTCTACTTTCTGTTTGTTCTTGACCCAGGCCATTTCGTATTCGTAGATATCAGCCAGCATCCAAAGATTGAAAAGGTTGGCAATCTTATATAAATTTTCTCCTTCCTTGACATATTTCCCTTCAAGGGCATTCTTGTGGATAACTGTTCCTCCGATAGGAGCATATATGGTCATATGGGTATTTCCCTTTTTTCTCTGTTCCAATTCCTCTATCTGTTTTTCATTAATTCCCCACAAGATGAGCCTTCTTTTGGAAGCCTCGACTAAAGACTTTGCTCCCCTAACGATCTCTTCGTTCTGACTCTCTTTAACCTTTTCCAGCGTTTCAAGAGCAAGAAGATATTCTTCCTGAGTCGTCACTAAGTTAGGGCTGTAAATCCAAACCAAAGGTTCTCCCTTCTTAACATTCACTCCTGTAAAATCGACAAAAAGTCTATCAATCCGACCAGGAATCCAGGCAGCGACATAGGCAACCTTTCTTTCATCATAATCCATCTGGCCAACAGTATATATTTCTTTAAAAAGAGGGAGGAACTGGATTTCTTCCGTCTTTACTGCGGCAAGAACTTGAGCTTCTGGGCTTAATTTAATCAGAGCTTCCATTTCTTCACGTACTTTATGTTCATCAGCTTCCATCTCCATTCCTTCCGTTTCTTTATAAATAGGAACCAAATCCATGTTGCAGATAGGACATTTTTTGTTCCCTTTTTCGTAATCTTCAGGATTGACTCTAACCGATGGATGCATACCGCAGGTATAATAGAGAATCTCTCTTTCAGCCGCTGTTTTCTGAGCAGAAAGCTGAGGCTCGCTTGCCACTTCTTCGCCTTTTCTAAACGGGACCAATATCAAAATAATGGCCACAAAAATTATGGCAATCCCGATAAGTAAAAATTTTGTGTATTTTTTCATTTGATTAACTCCTGTTTTTTGGTCTCATTTTTTTTATTTTTTTTCTTTTTGCGTTTTATGTTTTATGTTTTCCGCTCTTCTATATATGAAACCCGCTCGGGAAGCGAGCCCTACACTCATTTACTCTTTCTGATCTCCCATTCACTCCTTATTCTTTACTCTTTACTCTTTGCTCTTTACTTATCAAGTCTTTCCCAACAACTCTTTCCAGTTGGGCAATACCTTTTCCTAAATCAGCAATGGTCTTAAAATAGCCTATTCTTATCAGAAGGACCATCCTCTCCGCGTCCAATAAATTGAGAAAATCAACTTTTCCCGTCAAATACCCCACTTCTGAAGCCTTTAAAGACTGCTCTGCTTGAGGTAAAAGAGAATATTTGTAGAGGTTCACCTGCTCATAGGCAGTTTTTATCTCAAAGAACAGTTCATTCACTCGAGAAAAGGTATTATTTTTGACATCATTGAACCGATCTTTGCTGGCTTTTAGTTGCGTTGCCGCCTCTGCTTCGGCAGCATGGAGCTTCTTTCGCCAAACAGGAATGCTTATGCCGACGGATGCCATCCAGGAATTTCGACCATCTTTAACATTTGAGGTTGTTCCTCCTCCGATATCGATATAGTCAAACATAAGCTTAAAATCAGGCCAGTAATTTTTTTTCGCTAATTTCAACTTCTCCTCACTTTTCTCAATGAGATATTGAGCTTTTTTCATCTCAGGACGTTTCTCCCTTGCCCATTCATAAAGCTTATCTAATTCAACTCTAAATTCCGACACTTCAAATTCTTCAACCTCTCTAAAAGAGAAATCAGGAGGACGGTTTAAAAGATAACTAAGTTCAGCCACAATTGCTATCCTCCCCTGCTTAAGAATTAAAAGCTTATCTAACACTTTTGATATCTCCAACTGAGCTTTCAAGACATCCTGTTGATTCGTTTCACCTGTCTCATATTTTATCTCAGCAATCTTTGCTAAACGCTGTAGAACTTCTTTCTCCTCCTGACTAATCTTGATAGCCCTATCAAACCAGAAAAGCGAAAAAAAGGCTTTTTTCACATTTAAAACTATGTCTGCTTTTACCGCATTGTATTGCTCTTCCAAAATGGAAGCACCCCTATAGGCAATTTCACCCTTGAGGGAAAGCTTGCCAAAAAAAGGAAACTTCTGAGAAAGAGAAACCTTATTCCTTTGAGGCCCAAGCCTGGTTTCAATACTCTGGCCAAAATAAGAATAGCTCAGCACTGGGTCAGGCAGGGATTTTGCCTGAGGAATGACATTAAGGGCTGCCTGCCATTCGTTCCTGGCGGCCTTGATCTGAGGGTTTTGACTAAGAGCTTCCTGGATTAACTCAGAAAGCACAGTCTTTCTTTCTTGTATTTCTTGAGAAAACAAGGTAAGAGCACTAAAAAAAACAAAAACCCCTAATAAAGACGATATGACTTTTTTCATTTTTTCTTCTTCCTTTACAAAATTACTTGGCGAAAAAAATTTAGATTTTACCTTACAATAAGTTTCCCTCTCATCATTCCCATCCCGCAGGTGAACACATACTCACCTTCCTTATCTGGAGTAAACTCTATGGATGTGGTTCTGTATGCAGGAAGGGGCTTTCGTATCTTATAATCTCCGAAAACAATGGTATCTGAACAATCGGCTGTCTCATCTCGATAAAAATTCAGGCGGACAGGTATTCCTTTTTTAACCACGATGACATCAGGATTGTATCCTCCTTTAACAATAACCTTTACTTCCTGAAATCCCCTCTCTTTAAGCTCAGCTGAAGCAGCCTTTCTTCTTGAGAAGAAGAAATACCAGTTGACTAAAATAATGAGGAAAATTCCTAAAACTGTTACAACTAACTTTACTTCCATCACAAAGCCTCCTTCTAAAATCGAAGCTTAATTCTTCTCAATCTTAAAGAATTGGAAACAACCGAGACAGAACTAAAAGCCATTGCTACTGAGGCAAAAATCGGGTTCAACAGAATCCCAAAAAAGGGATAGAGAACACCAGCAGCTATAGGAATGCCTGCTGTGTTGTAGAAAAAGGCCCAGAAGAGATTCTGCTTTATGACTCTTATCGTCCGCTTGCTCAATTCAATTGCAAAAACAACTCCTCGGAGATCGCCTTTGATTAAAGTTATATCCGAAGCCTCCATAGCCACATCTGTCCCTGAACCTATGGCTATTCCTACATCGGCCTGAGCTAAGGCAGGAGCATCATTTATGCCATCTCCGACCATTGCGACTTTTCTTCCTCCAGATTGAAGCCTCTTTACCTCATGAACTTTATCCTCTGGGAGAACTTCAGAAAGCACTCTCTCAATACCCGCTTTCTTAGCAATAGCTTCAGCCGTTTTCTTGTTATCTCCAGTAAGCATAATCACTTCTAAGCCAAGCTTTTTCAACTTTTTTACAGCTTGCAAAGAATTTTCCTTCAGCGTGTCAGCAACTGCAACCAAACCAGCTGCCTTCCCATCAAGGGATATATAAATCGGAGTCTTTCCATCACTGGCTAGCTCCTCAGCTTTTGCTTCTAAATCACGTACTTCTATCTGCCGGCTCCTCATCAGCTTCAAATTCCCCATAAGAACAGCTTTGCCATTCACTTTAGCCTCAATCCCATGGCCTTCAATAGCCTTGAAATTCTTAGGATCTTGAAGTTCAATCTTCCTCTCCCCTGCTCTTTTTATGAGAGCCTCTCCCAAAGGATGCTCAGAAGCCTTCTCAGCACTGGCCGCATACTTCAGAATCTCTTCCTCAGAAATAGAATTAACGGAAACGATATTTGTAACCTCTGGTTCTCCCTTTGTTAAAGTCCCTGTCTTGTCAAAAACAATGGTATCAAGCTTATGGGCTGTTTCTAAACTCTCTCCTCCCTTGATTAAGATCCCTTTCTCAGCTCCTTTTCCTGTTCCCACCATGACAGCCGTAGGCGTAGCTAAGCCCAGGGCACAAGGGCAAGCAATAATCATGACAGCAACAAAATTCAACAGAGCATAAGTGAGGGCAGGAAAAGGACCAAAGTTAAACCAGATGACAAAGGTCGCAATGGCAATGGAGATAACGATAGGGACAAAATAGCCGCTGATGACATCAGCCAATCTTTGGATGGGAGCTTTAGAGCCTTGGGCATCCTGGACGAGCTTAATGATCTGGGCGAGAGCTGTGTCCTTCCCAACTTTTGTGGCCTCGAATTTGAAACTCCCTGTCTTATTGATAGTGGCGCCTATGACCTCACTCCCGGGTTCCTTTGTTACAGGGATACTCTCTCCTGTGATCATTGACTCATCAACCGCTGATTTTCCTTCTTTGACAATTCCATCGACCGGAATCTTCTCCCCGGGTCTGACAAGAATTACATCTCCAACCAGAACTTCTTCTACTGGTATATCCATCTCTTTTCCTTCTCTTATGATCCGAGCTGTTTTGGGTTGCAATCCCATCAGCTTCTTTATGGCTTCCGAAGTCTGTCCTTTCGCTCTAGCCTCAAGAAGCCTTCCAAGGATTATCAGGACAATAATCAGGGCAGAGGTGTCGAAATAAACTTCAGGTTTTATTCCTCCTGCCTCAAAGAAGGATGGAAAAAGAGTCGCTGCCACACTGTAGAGATAAGCGGCTGAAGTGCCAACAGTAATCAATGTATTCATATCAGCGCTTCTGTGCTTGAAAGCACCCCAGGCGCCTTTATAAAACTGCCAGCCAATCCAGAATTGAACAGGTGTAGCAAGCATCCAGAGCACATAAAAATTATTCAAGAAGGAAGGCACCCAGGGGAACCAGTGGCGAGAGCTTCCCAAGAATATAATCAAACCCAGGATTATACCAACGATTAACTTTGTTTTGAGTTTTCTATATTCTCTCTCTCGGATTATTCTTTCCGGATCTTCTATTTCCTCTGAAGGAGCGACTTCAAGCACCCTGTGGCCTGTCGATTTTATCGCTTTCTTTATTTCCTCAAAGTTTGTTTCAGAGGGAAGGTATTCAACCTTGGCCTTCTCCGTAGCCAGATTCACTACAGCCTTTGTCACACCTTTAGTCTGTAAAAGAGCTTTCTCAATTTTCTGGACACAAGATGCACAATTCATACTCTGAATAGGAAGCTCGAGTGAAGCTGCGCCCACTTCATAGCCGCTTTTTCTAACAGAAGAGATAAAATCTTCTGGCTTGACCAGCTGAGGTTGATAAAGAATAGTGGCCCGAGATGTGGCAAAATTCACATTAGCCTTCTCCACTCCTTTTAGACTGGCCAGGCCTCGCTGAATCGTCGAAACACAAGTGGCACAGCTTATACCGACTATGGGAAGATCGATTTTTTCAGATTTTTCTTCCTGTGCTCCTTCATGTGCTTGCTTCTTCTTTTCTTCAGGATGTGACTTTCCTTCATCACCTTCATCTTCTTCGCCTTCTTTGGACTTTATGTATTTTTCCCGAGCCTCATCAAATTTCTGTTTGCATTTGGTTGAACAAAAATAATATTTTTTTCCTTTGTATACAGAAAAGCCAGCGGCTTCTTCCTCTTTGACCTCCATTCCACAAACTAAATCTTTGGCCATCATAAACCTCCATTTAAAATAAAACGCCCTTCTACAAGCTCATCACCACATTCTTTAATTTTTCTTGAATCTGTTTAGCAATCTCTAATAATTCTGAATTATCAACCGCCTTCATCGACGCCACTGGATCGACAGCCGCAACCTCAACTTCACCATCCTCTTTTTCTTGAACGATGACATTGCAGGGAAGCATGGTTCCTATTTTATTCTCTACCAGTAAAGCTTTGTAGGCAAAAGGCGGATTGCATGCACCAAGGATTATGTATTTCTGGAACTCCACATCCAGCTTTTTCTTTAAAGTCTCTTTGACATCTATTTCCGTCAGAATGCCAAAACCTTCTTTTTTGATCGATGACGTGACTCTTTCCAGGACTACAGCGAACGATCCTTTGATTTTTTTGCTGAAATAATAGCTCATTTTTTCTTCGCTTAATATCTTCTGAATTTTTGTAATACCTGGATCACTTCTTCTATTTTTCTTTCTCTATCTTCTTTGTTCCCTTTCGAGAATGAACCGCGGACACAACCTCTCAGATGCCTTTGCAAGATATTCTCTTCCACTCTCATTATGGCTCCTACTATTGAAGAGATCTGGGTCAAAATATCAATACAGTACCTCTTTTCCTCAATCATTTTCTGAATTCCTCTGATCTGACCTTCGATTCTTTTCAATCGAACAATTTCTTCTAAGTGAGTTGTTGTTTGTTTTTTCATTATTACCTCCTCTTTATTGCTTGAGGTTTAAACATTAACATAGCATACCCCACTATAGTATGTCAAGCGAAGTTTTATTTTTTTATTCTTTTTTTTTAAACTCCCCCTTTTTGCCAAATCTGAATTGTTTATTTTTAGTAGAAGCCAACTCCAGAAATAAATGGTTGTCTGTCGATGCTAATTATTCGCTTACTTTTTTATATTTATCCACTCTAAATATCTGCATCACAATTAAAGAAACAATCGCTCTTATATTGTTCTCGGTAGAAAATAAGGACATAAAGTCCCGCACTTCAGCATGCTCAATATCAACTCGAAAGTTACTCTTCGATAGGCTGTCCCAATCCTGCAGCTCGCAGGACAGCTTCATCCGGGCCTCGTCCAGTACAACAATCGGTGAGCTTGCTATCAATCACGACCGCTGGAACTGATCGAATGCCCAAGCTCATGGCTCGGTTGGCCACGTTCTGGTCTTTCATGTCAAGGACACTGACTTCACAGGAAGGACAGGCAATTCTCTTAACAAGGTTGATTGTTTCCTCGCAAGCTGGGCAGCCTGCGCTAAATATTTCGACCTTGCGTTTATCACTCATGTTTCACTCCTCCTTTATTAAAAATATTATTACTCCACACAACAGCTCATTCGAGTTATATCTCTTCTGAACGATTGGGCAGCAATCTTTATCCCTTCAGATAGGGTCGGAAAGATGTGCAACGTATCTATGACATCATCCACAGTCATTCTATTTTTAACGATCATAACTCCTTCGTGTATTAAATCAGCTGCCCCAGGGGCCAAAATATGAATCCCTATTATTTTCTGAGTCTCATTATTAAGAACAATCTTTATGGCGCCTTTTGTATCTTTGATGGTGTGGGCTTTTGGCACCAATTCCATTGGAACGGTATTGCATCTGCACATGATTCCCTTTCCAGTGGCCTCCTCATCTGTCAATCCTACCGCTGCAAGTTGGGGGTCAGTGAAAACAGCATGAGGAATAACTCTGTAATCCATTTTTATCTTTTTTTCAGAGAGGGCGTTATTTGCTGCAATCATCCCTTCACGGGCAGCCACAGTCTCGAGCATCGGTTCTCCCGCGACATCTCCAGCAGCCCAGATATTTTCCCTTGCCTGCATCTCGTCATTAATAAGAACTTCGCCCTTTCTCCCCAATTTAACCTTAAGTTTTTCCAAACCTAGACTGGGAGTAAGCGGTCTTCTTCCTGTTGCAATTAACAGTTGTTCTCCCTTGAACTCCTTTTCCTTACCATCAACAACTGTTTTTACTATTTTTTCTCTGCTTTCCTCTCTAACACTTTTGACTTCAACCTTTGTAAAAATTTCTATACCTTCATCCTCTAGATATCTCTGAAGAAGAGCGGTAAGTTCTGGTTCCTCTCTGGGAACTATTCTCTCTCTCCTTTGCAGTAAACAGACTCTTGTTCCAAATCTTGAAAACATCTGGGCAAACTCTATCCCTAGTGGTCCACCCCCAAGGATAATCATCGAATGCGGTAATTCCTTCAAATGTAATGCTTCAATGTTTGTTAGATAATCGACTCTATCAATCCCTTCAACCGAAGGTATAAACGTCGACGAACCAGCAGCGACGATGAACTTGTCAGCTTGGTAAATTTTTTCATTGATTTGAATTTCAGTATTTGAAAGAAATTTGGCGTTTCCCTGGATAAATTCTACATGGGATAATCCTACTAACACTTTCTCGTATTTTTCATCCCTTAATCTTTCAACCAGTCTATTTTTTTCTTCAATAACTGTTTTAAAATCTAAGGAGATGGATGCATTTAGTCCTTTAAAATTACTGATCTTCATCCTCTGTATAATTTCACCAACATATAATAAATGTTTCGTTGGCAGGCAACCGACATTTACACAAGTACCGCCAATCCCAACAGCATCATTATTGACCATCAATGTCTTGGCTCTCAGTTCATTTGCTTTCATAGCTGCAGCAAATCCTGCTGCTCCTCCGCCTAAGACAATCAATTTAAATTGTTTCATTTTAGCCCCTTAATCTTGTGGTTTAATAGCTTTTAGCTCCTTTTTTTAGTTTCTAAGGCTTCAAATATCGGACATTCTCCGACCGGACCACGCCCTATACACTTTGCCTTCAGCTTCATGAGAGCATCCTTCATAAGCTGAAGGGCTTGGATCTTGTCTTTAATGTCGGCAATCTTAATCCCTGCTAGTTTCTTAACATCACCGCAATTTGTATCAGGATCGACGCGCAAAGAGAGAAGTTCCGAGATCTCTTTTAAGGAGAACCCTAGCTCCTTGGCACTCTTTATAAACTGGATGCGTGCGACTGCGTCCAGGGAATACTGCCGATAGCCAGACACTCTCCGAGGTAGATGAGTTATAAGTCCTCGCCGTTCGTAATAACGAATTGTTTCAACGTTTACTTGCACTTTTTTGGCCAGTTGACCAATAGTAAAATTTTTCATTTTTTCGTCTCCATATATATTCTAAACCCTGTACTTAAGTACAGAGTCAAGTCTTTTTTTGATAGTCCCTTATTTTTCTTATGTTTTTAATGTCGAGCGAAAATTTCAATAGATCAAAGTTAAATTGAAATCATGATAAAAGAATATTTGTTTTCTCCCGTTCAAATTCAATCAGCTTTACCTATTTGCTTTATGGCACGCATCTTTAGGATCTGAGCAGCATGACGAAGAAGCTGCAGTTAGGTTATCCAATTCGTTTTGCTCAGTGAATTTTGCCATACCTCTTTTCAACATCTCTGTTATTTTCTTCGATAAGTCGATACCCATTTTATCTATCGTTTTCTCTATTTTTTCAAAATTTATCTTCCGAAGATCATATTTGACCTCTACATATCTTTTCGCCTCATCAACATCTACTTCGATTATTCCTATTTTTTCTCTCAATTCATTTTTTATCTTGTTCACATTTAACTGATCTTTAATTCCAACAACAGCGATTTTTCTCTTTTTTATTAAGGGCTCTACCATTTTTGTCACCTCCTTTCTCAGAAAATCTCTTTTTTTTATCCTCTCTGTTTATATTTGAATTGAATCTTCAAAAGCACCTTAAACAAAATGCTCCTTTTCCCCCTTTTTCTTTATCAAGTGAGCGCATCTTTATCGTGGAACATATCCATAATGGGAAATATCAACAAAAGCCAATTTCTATCTAAGCATCCAATTATGATGTTTCAGCCAATGGGAAGTATTCCGTCTTTGCCAGTTCTGATGCTTATGGCCTCTTCCACAGGAGAAATTGCAATCAATCCATCACCCTTGTATCCTGTTCTGGCATGCTTCAATATTGTTTCCTTAACCCTCTCGACACAGGCATCTGTACAAATCAGTTCTATCTTCACCATTGTGGTGTAGGTGGAGCCCAATTCTGCAGAGATCTCAAGCTGACCAGGATTAATCTCATCCCCTAAAGCTTTGACATCAATGGCACTGATTCTCGGGGCTTTCAATTCTTTCAAGGCATTTATGACTTCATCAGCCATAAAAGTTCTTATATAAGCTTTTATTAGCTTCATTTTTTATCCTCCTTAATGCTTCAAGCTATTAAGTCTTTACTTTTCTGTTCATACTCATCTCTTTCAATTTCTCCCCGGGCATATCTTTTCTTCAATATTTCTAAATAGTTCAACTCAGATCTTTCACAGCTTGGCTGAATTTGCATGGCCCATTTAACGAGAAATATGATACCCACGATAACAGCGACCCAAAATATCCACATAAATCCTCCCATAAATCCATGATTTGCTAACATCATCGGAAACCTCCTTACTTAAAAAATAGATAATTTTCATTTCATGACTTCTCGATTCCTTATTTAATATAGCATACCCCCCTAAGGTATGTCAAGCATTTTTTTAAATATTTATAAAACTCAAAAATGTATGAATTCTATACGCGTATTAACACCTATCCCCTCTTTCTTCCTTTGATTCTTTCCAACCTTCCAGTCCTTCTCTAAATAAGAATATCACAATTATTAGCCCGACTATCGGATCTGCCTGCCAAAAACCGAACAAATAGTTTGACCCCAAGCCAAAAAGTAAAGCCACAGAAAGAAAAGAACAGGCCAAAGTCTCCTTAGAATCTGCAATTAAAGCCTTGCTTTTTATTTGCTTACCTGTTTTGTACTTCTGCACAGTCAATACAGGCATGATAATGATCGAAAAAATCGCAATGATTATTCCTGGTAGAGAAGGATCAGGAATTTCCTTAAAAACCAATTTTTTTACTGATTGGAATAAGATATACAGACCAAGAATGAAAAATGTGATGGCAACAAACCTCATTGCCTTCTTCTCAATTCTATCCTCTTCTTCTCTTGAGATTTTTTTATACTGACTCAAGCGCCAGATCAAAACAAAACCAGACAATGATTCCACAATACTATCAAGTCCAAAACCCTCCAATGCAATGCTATTTGCAATCTTACCAAATATAATCGATACAATAGCTTCAATAATGTTATAGACAACCGTGAAATATTCGTAACGAAGACCTTTTTTATATAATCTATCCATTTATCGTTTATACTTTTTTATTCTACTTCTTTTACTCCTATTACTCCACACAACAGGTCATTTTGGTAATACCCCTCATGAATGATTGAGCGGCGATTTTGGCAACCCTGATAATGTGAGAAAGGGAAAGAGTATTTCCTGCTCCATCCCGGGCAGTGGCTTTTGTGCCAGAGGGTCCCGCCACGCTATTTAGCGATACTCAGGGCCTTTCTTACTATGACCAATTGCATTGGGAACAAAACACACCTCTGCCCACTCCTGGCTCGTCTTAACTTTCTTACCTCTAATCCCCTTGTATATCGGCTGCCATTCGCAATCTTCTACCTCCAAAACCGCCTTCTTGAACTCATCTGTAACATCGCACCCTATGGCAAACTCTATTCTCCCGAATCTTAATGTTTTTCCCTATCTTGCAATACTTCAGAAAATGTGGCTGCCTTCTCCTCCTCTTGCCTCTGCATAAATGATATTAAATCTCCGAGATTTTTTTATTTTTTTGACGGTGGATTTAGGGCAAAATTTCATATTGTAAAAATCTAATTAATTCTATATAATTAGTAGTTTTTTAAACCATAATATACTGGAATTCATATGAAATTCTTATTTAAATTCTTCAGTTCAGTTAAACTTGCTATAGTTCTATTGATCATTATTACTCTTGCCTCAATTCTTGGAACTCTGATCCCCCAGCAAAGAAGCCTGGATGAATATGTGGTGCGCTACGGTCAAACTGCATACCTTCTCGCCTTTCTCGGATTCACCAAGCTTTACCACTCTTTGTGGTTCATCAGTCTCCTTTCTTTATTCTCATTGAACATTTTGATCTGCACTTTAACCCGTTTTTTTTCAAAATTGAGAAAGTCGTTTCAACCAAAGCTTGAGATAGAAGAAAAAAAACTTTGTGCCTTAAAAATCAAAGACAATCTCATAAAAAACTGGAATCTTGTTAAGACACAAGAAGAGCTCAAAAAAGAGCTCTCCTCACATCATTTCCGCCTCAAAGGAGAAGTAAAAGAAAATAGAACTTTCCTCTTGGCCAGAAAAAAGACTTTAGGGTTATTTGGTAACGACGTTGTTCATCTTGGCCTTCTTATCATTCTCGCAGGAGGAATCATCAGCGGTTTGGCCGGATTCAGGGATAATTTAACCCTCTCAGAAGGACAAATTCTTCCTGTTCTCAAAGCCGATTTTAAGATCAGGCTGGATAAATTCGAAACAGAATACTACCCAAACGGGAGTGTCAGAGACTGGAAAAGCACTCTTACAGTAATCGAAAATGGAAAGCCGCATTTAAGCAAAATCGTCGAGGTTAATCATCCCCTCTCTTTTAAGGGGTTTGTTTTTTATCAAAGCAGTTACGGATGGAATTGGACAAACCCTTCCCTGGAAATTTGGGTTGAAAAAATAAATGATGAATCATTCTTAAATAAAATAGAATTGAATCTTGGGGAAAAAGTCGGCCTTGAGGGTGAAAACATCCAGATCTCTGTTAGCCATTTTATCCCAGATTTTGTCATAAACGAAAAAAACGAGATCACAACTCGTTCTCTCCAGCCCAATAATCCTGCAGCCTTCATAGAAGGCTGGCAAGAGAATGAGAAAATATTTTCTGTATGGATCTTTGCGAAATTTCCAGATTTTACTCGGATCAAATCAGAAAAAGAAATAGATTTTACTTTTGAACTCAAGGATTTCAAAGCTGACCAGTTTTCGGTCATTCAGGTCGCAAAAGACCCGGGTGTAAACTTCATCTGGGTTGGATGCAGCTTTTTAATGATAGGCCTCGTTTTGGCTTTTTACTGGCCACCACGGGAAATTAAAATTATTCTGAAAGAAAGGCAAGGCAAAACAGAAATTATCGCTGGAGGAATAGCTTCTAAAAACAGGGAAGTCTTCCAGTCTGAATTCGAGAAAATAATGACTTCCTTAAGGAGATTAAAATGAATGAGTCGACATTCTTCATCATTACATTTGTATTCTACATTATTTCAGCTTTTTTCTACTTCTCCTTCCTGTTCTCAAAAAGAGAAAATTTTGCTAAAACAGGATTTAGAATAGCTTTTCTTGGACTGCTCATCCATACTCTGGCCCTTATTTGGAGAACAGTCGAAAGCGGTCATGCTCCTTTCACCAATATGTATGAATCTCTTTCCTTCTTCGCTTGGGCTTCAATCCTAGTTTATGTCATTATTGAAGGTAAATTCAGAATTCGAAAAGCAGGCCCTTATTTTATGCTGATTGTCATCGCTCTAATGGCATTGGCCTCATCGCCATTGATGCCCAAAGAAGCCACACCCCTCGTCCCAGCACTCCAAAGTTATTGGCTCTGGCTCCATGTCGCTGTGACACTTCTTGGAGAAGCCTTTTTTGCTGTGGCTTTTATCACAAGTATTATGTATTTAGTGGCGGAATCGAAAAAGAGAAGAGGGGTAAAAACCGGCCTTTCATCCGAGAAACTTGACTCTATCAGCTACAGGTGTATTGCTATAGGCTTTCCTCTTTTTACTCTTGGAGGCCTTGTTTTTGGCATGATCTGGGCCTATAAAGCATGGGGAGGCTATTGGAGCTGGGACGCCAAAGAAGTCTGGAGCCTGATAACCTGGTTTGTCTTTGCACTCTATCTTCACACACGGCTGGTAATGGGCTGGAAAGCACGCCGATCTGCCTACATCGCTATCATCGGCTTTTTGGCTGCTATCTTCACTTATTTTGGCGTGAATTACCTGTTGGCTGGCTTACATAGTTATGCTTAGAATTTTATTAAGTCTTTAAGAAGAGTCCTTGTAAGACATATCCAGCAGACGATCATTCCCATTCAGTATAGACTTATACTTCCATACATAAATCCATCACAACCTTTGTAAAAATCAGGACTCCCTTGCTTCTTTCCAGGGAGGCAATATCTTGACAAGAATATAAAGTATTACAAATGGAAGGATTAAAAATGCCAATGATGTTAGTAACCCATCTAACCCCCCGAGTGTCATCTTGTAAGCAGTCAATCCCCTGAAACTTTTAGAGAATAACTGTCCACCAATAACCACGTTCCATCTTGTAGTGAAAATACCAACCTGAACGAGCAAGGCGGAGACAAAGTATATGTGTCTTCTTAATTCTGCTGGTAAACGGAACAATTTGACTGAGGCAATAGCCAATAGAGGTAATAACATCCCAAGGAGGAACTGGATAACAATAAGACTGACAAATAATTTTCCCTCGATCAACTGGGAGAGTATTTCTATGGATTCCTCTGACTCATATATACGGTGGATGAAATCCAACGCCTCAAGGGAGAAGGCAACAATCATAGTGTAGAACAAATAATTTGCGAGCTTATCCAAAGAGGCCATAATCAGTTCCTTCCCTCGCATGAGTGTCACCACTATATATATGAGCAACACCAAGGCAATACCTGAGACCATTGCTGAAAAAAGAAACACTATTGGCATGAGCACACTTGACCACCATGGATTTGCCTTGACAGAACCGAATATAAACCCAACATAGCCATGGAGTAGAAACGCTGAAGGAATTCCAATAATAGTTATCGTTTTTACTGCCTTCTTATCAAACTTCAATGCTCGTTCTGAGGTATCAGTGGAAAACAGAGTGATTATTCTCTGTATCCAATTCTTCACTCCTTTCCCGCTTTTAGCCCAGATAATGAGGTCTTTCCTGTAGTCAAACCATATTTCAAGCAGTAAAACCGCCATAAGATACCAGATATACACAAATCCAAACATTGCCATCGCAGAGCTACGATTTGGAGTAAGAAATATCTCAAAAGCTCTTTCAGGATGTCCAAGATGAGCCAAAAGAGGCATAGGTGCCACTATTAAAAAGGCAAGCGATGTAAGCATAGAAAGTCGGTAAGTGGGCTGTAGCTCCTTAACATTGAATACTTTCACAAGTGAGGCAAGGATAAAGGCACCGGCAACGAGTCCTGTAACATAAGGATATATGACAATAAGAATCCGCCAATATAGTTCGACCTCATTCGGATAAATATACCCGGTTACCTGTTCAAGTATCGGCCATAAATGTTCAGCAAGCTTCTCCAAGATTATTTAACCTCCATATCAAGCCCGGCATAAAAAACTCTTGGTTCCGTGTTAAGATAAGGCTTAAGAACTCGTATCTTGTTCATGCGCATAAATCTCACTAGAGGGCTGGCTCTTCCCTTTCTATCTCCGAATACCCTTGCTTGAGTAGGACACACCTCAACACAGGCAGGTACCATCCCCTTTGCTATTCGGTGATAGCAGAAAGTACACTTTTCAGCCGTGCGAGTTTCGGGGTGAAGAAACCGAGATCCATATGGACATGCCTGAATACAGTACTCGCATCCTATGCAATATTCAGAATCAACAAGAACGACTCCATCATCTGTCTTGAATGTGGCTCCCGTAGGACAAACTTGAACACAGGGGGGGTTGGCACATTGATTACACAACTTAGGTACAAAAAAGCTCCTGAGCATCCTTTTCTCAAGAACACGCCGCTTGAATCCATCCACACCACCATTGGGGCTATCAACAACTACTTCACCTCCCTCAAAGACGATGTACCGCTCCACCCATGTTCTGAAATAAAATGGCAGTGGAGGTACATCATTCTCCTTCTTACAGGCATTTGCACACCGACCACACCCAATACATCTATCTATCTTTATTCCCATTCCCCAGGAGTGGGCTTTAGGGTCATAACCTTTCTCGATAATTGAATTCTTTTCTTTATCCTTTTCTTCTGTGCCAAGAAGACCAGGGAATGACAAGGAGAGGAGAGAAAATACGAGCCTTTCAAAAAACTCTCTTCTTCCGATATTTATTATATCCATTCAATCAATCTCTGGTAAGTGAGGATAATGACATTGCCAGCATACATACCTTTCGCCATGAGTCGCCATATCAATTCTTGGAATCTCCTTTGGAGCTAGGGCATTCTCAGCGTGACATTCGCCACAGAACTCCCTATTACTTAGTTTCTCCGAATGATAATCTCTTGGGAGGATCTTATGATCTTCAGGTGTTTCGTGACACCTGGTACAGGAGAGGTAGATATGATGAGAGAGGGCCTTTGTCCGTGCAATCTCGGCATGACATGCTTCACATTCTTTTGGTGTGGCAGGCGGTTTCGGATCATGAGCGTCATGGCAGGAGATGCAAGCTCTCCTTGGATTATGTGACTCTGTAACTATTTGAGGGAAGCCTGTAGGTCTTGATGGGAGATACTCATGACATAGAGGACAATATCCTCGCTCCCTCGGAGCCGGAAGTTGATTCCCATCGGGGTCTTGGGTGTGTGCCGCGGCCGGACCGTGACACACCTCACACATCACATTCCTATGATAGGACATATGCTTTATCTGCACTATATCATCATGACAATCCTCACAGACCGTATGCTCAATATATTTAATCTCCAGCGATGCTATTTCATCAACAGCAGAGGCTCTATAATGTCCATATTTGCCGAAGTCAGAGGGAACCAGAAGATGTCTCATAACAATAAAACCAGCTATTATTAGTATTACTGGAATTAAAAGACGCTTTACTTGATCAGGCATCTTTTTAACTAACGCTTTTATCTTATTCATGAATCGAGAATTATATATTAAAAATATAGTAACTGTCAAAATAATAGGAATAGTCAAAAAAAGTAAGATTTTTCTCTCTCTCGATTGTATTGACATTTCTCCGAATTGGATGGTATAAATAGAATATAAAATCCATAGACTAAATAAAATTCATAGACAAGAGTAAAAGGATGGGAAAAATATCAAGGCGCATTTTTTTAAGGGATTCATTGATTTTTGCCAGCTCTTCCTTATTTATTTCTTCTAAATATTTACAACCTTTTACAAAAGCTTCTTTACAGGTTTCTGCAGAGAGATTACTTGACGATTATCCTTACATTCTCTATAATTCTTATCTGATTTGTATAAATGAAGAAAAAAAAGAAAAAAAGAATAATCATTCTGGCTATCGTAGGATTCTTCCTTGTTCTATTTCTTGGCTCTGTTGAATACACCTCTCATTCAAAATTTTGCTCCTCATGCCACTACATGAAGCCTTTTTACAGAAGTTGGGAGACTTCTTCCCACAGCCATATTGAATGCAACGCTTGTCACTATCCTCCTGGACTAAGATCAAAATTAAGGGCAAAAATCGAAGGAATCCTTCAAGTCGGCAGATATTGGACAAAACTCTACCTGAAATCAAAACCCTGGGCTGAAATTCCTGATGAAAGCTGTCTTCGTGAGGGATGTCACGAGAAGAGGCTCCTTGAAGGCAGAGCGAAATTCAAAAAAATTGTTTTTGATCACAAGATTCACTTTTCTGACCTGAAAAGAGGCAAGCGACTCCGCTGCACCAGCTGCCATTCCCAGATTGTTCAGGGTGAACATATCACTGTTACCACCAGCACATGTTTTATCTGTCATTTCAAAGAAAGTGAACATTATCCTCAAATAAGCGATTGTTCCCATTGCCATCATAAGGAAGACTTGGAATCAGAAAAGACTTCGCGTTTCAATCATTCCATTGTTTTCAATGGTGGCTTTGAATGTAACAAATGCCACAGCCAAACCATCATCGGTGATGGGGAGGTCCCTCGAGAAAACTGTTATAAATGCCACTGGGAAACGGATAGGCTGAATAAATATGAGGATACAGACCTCATGCACTACACCCATATTTTTCTCAATAAGATAGAATGTAACCAATGCCACTTGGCTATCCAACACAAGATTGTCAAAGATATTGATACTATTTCTGATTGCCTTACATGTCATACAGACTACCACAAAGCTCAAAAAATACTTTTTCTCGGGGAAGGGGGCAAAGGAGTTCCCCATCTTGCACCTAATATCATGTTTGAAAAGGGATTGAGCTGCAAAGGTTGCCATATTTTCCATGAAGAAACTGGTGGTAGAGTGATAAAAAGTGAGACTTTCGTCTCAAGAGCCAAAGCCTGTGAATCCTGCCATGGGAAAGGCTTTGCGAGAATTATGAAGGATTGGCAAATCTCTACTGAAAAAAAATTGACCAAAATCAGGACAATTTATCAAAAGGCAAGCCAGGAACTTCAGCTCACCAAAAATACTCAGAAGAAAAAAGCTCAGACACTGCTTGACGAAGCTGCCTTTAATATTGATATCGTTGAAAGAGGAAAGAGCGTCCACAATGTGGAATATTCCCAGGAACTGCTCTCTGCTTCTTACGACAAAATTGTAGAATCTCTTCGTGTCATAGGTTCTTCTTATAAGCCCGAAAGCTTTTTGGCTGTGGCCAAAGAAATCCCGACCCAATGTTCCAACTGTCACGCCGGGATTGAAGAAATCAACAAACAAATTTTTGGCCTTGATTTTCCTCATGAAAAACATTTGATTGAACAGAAGATACAATGCAACGTCTGTCACTCTAACATCAGAAAACATGGAGAATTTATCGCCTCAAAGCAAAGCTGCGCTGTCTGTCATCACAGGGATATAAAAAAAGACTGTACTGGCTGTCATCGATTACAGAAAACGTTTTATCAAGGAGGAAATTTAAACGGGTTTAATATTCCAAAGGACATAATGTTTGAAGCTGAAGCAGAGTGCACAGATTGCCATCTTAGCCCTCAGAATCAAATCTTTCGCTCTGATTCCAATAAATGTCTTGATTGTCATGATGAAGAATACAGAGATATTTTTCTTAAATGGCAGAATTCAGTAAAAGACCTTATTCGCTCCCTGAGAGCTTCTTTAGAAGAGAGGAAAAAACTAAGAATGTCCGATGCCGAAGAAGCTCAAATCCAGAGGATTATGCAAATCCTTCAAAAGATTGAGCTGGACGGAAGTCACGGGATTCATAATTTCTCATTTATTGAAGAACTCTTGACAAACTCCAAAAAAACACTTAAATCTTTAAGCGAAAAACCTCCCGATGAATAGAAGAAATTTTATCAACTTTTTCCTGGGCGGAAGTCTTGCGGGCACTTTTATATCCTTCCTTTACCCTGTCATCCGCTATCTTACCCCCACAAAGCAAACAGAGGCTATCATAAAAAATATCACTGCCGCAAAGGTTGGTGAACTTGCTCCCAACACTTATAAAATCTTTAAATTCGGGACGGCACCAGGAATCCTCATTAATACTAAAGAAGGAGAGTTAAAAGCTTTCTTTGCTGTCTGCACTCACCTAACCTGCAATGTCCGGTACGAAAGTGATACAGAGACAATTCTCTGCCCTTGTCATAACGGCAGATTTGATTTAAGCGGAAATGTTATCTCCGGACCCCCTCCATCTCCCCTGGAATCATACAATGTAGAAATATCGGTAGAGGATATCATCGTTTCAAGAAGAAAGTAAGATGAAAAAATATATTAAACAAGTTTATTCCTACTTTGATATTCGTTTTAAACTCACGGATATCACTCAGTTTGCAAAGAAAAAGAAGGTTCCCGAACATAAGTATTCTATCTGGTATTATTTCGGAGGGATTTGTCTTTTCCTCTTTTTTATTCAGGTCATTACCGGCATTCTTCTCCTTCTCTACTACAAGCCTTCGGTTGAAGCTGCCTACGAAAGCATTCAATTCATCATGGGCCAGGTCAAGTTTGGCTGGTTGATCCGTTCTGTTCACAGTTGGTCCGCCAATATATTGATCGGAGTTATCTTCATTCATATGTTCAGTACTTTCTTTCTTAAAGCTTACCGTCCTCCACGGGAATTAACCTGGGTCAGCGGATTTTTCCTTCTCCTGGTTTTTCTTGCCTTCGGTTTCAGCGGGTATCTCCTTCCCTGGAATGAACTTTCTTTTTTTGCCACCCGCGTTGGAACCGATATTGCTGGAACTATTCCCCTGATTGGAAAGTTTATCAAGACATTTATCCTTGGAGGGGCTGATGTTTCAGGAGCCACTCTGTCGCGCTTTTTCTGGCTCCATGTGGCTATTCTTCCTCTGTTCACGACGATAATTCTTGTAGTTCATATTATTCTCGTTCAAATATTAGGGATGAGCAAGCCCTTAGGACTACCAGAAACTCAAGTCAAAGAAGTCCCCTTCTTTCCTAATTTTGTCCTGAAAGATTCCCTGGGTTGGATGCTTATACTAGCCCTTGTCGGAGTCCTGTGTGTATTCTTCCCATGGGAAGTCGGGCAAAAAGCAGATATTTTCGGTGTAACTCCTCTTGGAATAAAACCCGAATGGTATTTTATTTTTATGTTTAATACTCTGAAAATTGTCCCTTCTCATGTCCTTTTCCTTGAAGGGGAAATTTTGTGTGTCTTCGGATTTATGGTAGGAGGGCTACTGTTTATGCTAGTTCCATTTCTGGACAGAAATGCTACAAGAGAGAGAAAAAGTCCATTTTTTACCTTGGCGGGGCTTATTATCCTACTCTACATAATAATCATGACAGCTCTGACTTATCTTCTCCCAAATATATAGAAATATGAAAGAAGTAATAATCTTGAAAAAAAATTATTTACACTGCTTGACTCTTATAGCTATATTGCTTTCACCTCTTGCCTTGTATCCCCAGACTAACAGCTGCATTAAATGCCATGGAGAAATGGAAGAAAAACTTTTGGCTCCTGTGGAAGCATTTAAGCAGGATATCCATCAAAAATTCGGTTTGAACTGCAGTGACTGCCACGGAGGAAATCCTACTGAAGAAGATATTGACCTGGCTAAAGACAAAACCTTTAAAGGTTCTCCCCAAAGAAAACAAATCCCGGAATTATGTAGTTCCTGCCACTCAAATTCTAACTATATGAGAGGCTTTAATCCCAACTTGAGGGTTGACCAATCGGTTTTGTATTGGACAAGTCGGCATGGGCAACTTTTGAAAAAAGGAGATACAAAAGCAGCTGTATGTACAGATTGTCACGGCACTCATGGTATCCTTGCTTCTACATATCCCAAATCCCGGACATTCCCATGGAATATACCTCAAACTTGCAGCCGCTGTCACTCTGATAAAGACTATATGAAAGATTATAAGATCTCCACAAGCCAATGGGATGACTATAAAGAGAGTGTCCATGCCCATGCTCTTTTTGAAAAGAAAGACCTCTCTGCTCCTGTTTGCAATGACTGTCATGGCAATCACGGCGCTGTTCCCCCAGAAGTAACATCAATAGCCTTTGTCTGCCGGCAATGCCATCCCAGTACAGGAGAGCTCTTCTCTCAAAGTCCCCATAAAAAAGTTTATGATGAAATGGGAATATCCGAGTGCGAAGCTTGTCACGGAAATCATAAGATTCTTCCTCCTTCAGATGAAATGCTTGGAACAGGAGAAGAAGCAGTCTGTATTCAGTGTCATGAGCCTGATTCCAAACCTTACGAGATTGCTTCTCGCATCAAACAAAAACTCAATGAATTCACCGAAAAAATTGATTATGCAGACAGCTTATTGGATAGAGCTGATAGGCAGGGGGTAGAAGTAAGTGAAGCCAGGTTTGAATTGAGAGAAGCAGATACTTTACTCATTCTGGTCCGAAACCTCATTCACAGTTTTAATCTCTCTGAGATTGTAAAGAAAATCGAAGAAGGAGAGCAAGTCCTCTCAGAAGTTAGAGAAGCAGGAGAAGCTTCTCTGAAGGAAGCCAAATTCAGGAAGACAGGGCTGATAATTGCAACCTGTTTTATCTTTCTCTTAGCTACCGCACTTTTTCTTAAAATAAGACAGATTTCTAAAAAAACTCAAGCCTAACCACTCTTAATCTAATATTCCCACTATAACTCTACAATTTTAATAAATTTTATAATATTTATCGAAAAAATATTGACGAGCAAATATTTATCAATTATGATATTAAGAAAAAAGATGATTAAACAATATAAAGAGGAGGATCTTGTTAAAAAAAATTATATTTCCTTTAGTCATTATCAGTACTATAGTATTCATTCTCATTCTTTCAAGCCAGGAGTTCACTTATGTTGGCGTCGGCAAATGCAAAATCTGCCATAAATCTGAGAAACGTGGAAAGCAATCCCTTATTTGGGAGGAAAGTAAACACTCCAAATCATCCGTAGCTTTACAGTCAGAAAAAGCTAAAGAAGTGGCACAGGAACAAGGTGTAGAAAACCCAATTGAGAGCCCAAAGTGTCTTAAATGTCACAGCCCGCTTTTTGAAAAAGCTCCTGAATTAAAAGAAGAGGGGGTTACCTGTGAAGTCTGTCATGGTCCAGGCAGCGCTTATAAAAAACTAAGCATTATGAAAAGCAGGGAAGAATCTGTAAAAAACGGCCGTACAGTCTGTGATACTCCCGAAATAAAAAAAGAGCTGTGCTTGACTTGTCACGAGAATGCACACCAACAGACTTTTAACTCTGAAGCTTCCTGGGAAAAAATAAAACACCCTGTCCCTGAAAAAGACTAAGTGCAAGAAGTTATTTATCAGCTAGATTGAATGGGGGAACTTCACATTAATGAAACTTAGGAAAATTTCTTTCTTTGCTTTACTGCTTTGTATAATCTTTAATCCCCTTTTAGCTACCACTTCGAACGAGGATTGTGCCACTTGCCATGACGACCCCGAACTAATCACTAAGCGACAAGGCCGCACCATCTCTCTTTATGTGAACTTTAAAAAATTTTCAGATTCTGTTCACAAAGATTTAGATTGTTCTTCTTGCCATATTGATGCAGATGTTGAAGAGTTTCCTCACCCTGAAAGACTCGAGAGGGTGAACTGTGGGCTTTGCCATGATAAAGCTGATGAGGAATTTTCTGCAGGAATTCATGGAAGAGCTCTGAAACGAGGTGCTCCCTACGCTCCGACATGCAACGAATGTCACGGAGAACATTATATTTTACCTCCAAGCAATGTTCAATCTCAGACTTATAAAATGAACATCCCTTATCTCTGTGGAAAATGCCACAGGGAAGGGGCGCCTGTTGCCCGAGTTTACAACATTCCAGAAAAAGACATATTAGCCAACTACTCCCAGAGTATTCATGGTGAAGGCCTGTTCAAACAAGGCTTAATTGTCACGGCAACTTGCAATGATTGCCACGGTAACCATCTTGTTCTTCCTCATATGACTTCGCGATCAACAGTATCTGCCCGCAACATAGCCAAAACATGTACTAAATGCCATGCCCGAATCGAACAAGTGCATCTGAAAATCATCAAGGGGGAACTCTGGGAACAAGAGCCAGGCGCCATTCCTGCCTGTACCGTTTGTCATCAGCCACATAGGATAAGAAAAACAAGCGTTGTACTTGGCACATCTGACCGCGAGTGCTTAAAATGCCACGAGAAGGAGGATGTTTACAAAACGATTAACGGACAGCAATTTTCCATAACTGTCCACAAAGAGGACATACAGAATTCCGTACACAGGAACATTCCCTGTGTGAAGTGTCATACTGATATCGACCCTCAGAGGCATAGGCCATGCGAAACTGCGGACCGTGTTGACTGTTCAAATTGCCATGCTCAGATAGCAGAAGATTATTTTGAGAGTAAACATGGGGAGGCTTATACCCTGAAGCATCCTGATTCCCCTTACTGTACAGATTGCCATGGAAAACACACTACCCTCTCTCACCTTGATGAACGAGACAAGACTTACCGGACTAATATTCCCCAGTTGTGTGGAAATTGTCATGGTAAGTTGGCTGCTCAAGATACTATCAAAACCGAGCATGAAAATGTTCTGGTGGACTACTCAAGCAGCGTGCACGGACAGGGCTTGATCAAGAAAGGCTTGCTCCCCAGTGCTGTATGTACGGACTGTCACAGCACTCACTATATCTTGAACCATGAGGTCAGTCAGTCATCCACTCATCATAAAAATCTCCCTGCAACATGTGCTACCTGTCACAAAGGAATCTATAAAGATTTTGTGGATAGCATTCACAGCCCTTCCGTTTCCAAAACCACTGAAAAATTACCGAATTGTGAAGACTGCCACTCTGCTCACAAAATCAAAGAGATACATCAGGACCAATTCATGACAGAAGTGACCTACCAATGCGGTTCCTGTCATGCGGACCTTTCAGAAACATACACAGAAACAATTCACGGCAAAGCCTATACTCTAGGTTATCTAAAGGCAGCCAAGTGTTCCGACTGCCATGGAGCACATGACATCAGGAAAGTTGATGATCCAGATTCTCACGTAGGATTCAAGAAAGTTGTTCAAACATGCCAGAAATGCCACCCTGATGCCAACCGCCGATTCACAGGCTATCTTACTCATGCAACACATCACGACAAACAAAAATATCCTATCCTTTATTTTACGTTCTGGGCGATGACTTCTTTGCTTATAGCTGTCTTCGGCTTTTTTGGTCTGCACACCTTACTATGGATGCCGAGGTCTTTCAAATATCTCAAAGAAAAAAGAAAGCACAGAAAGATTCACAAAAAATACTACATTCAGCGCTTTACTACTGGACAACGGGTCACCCATATTTTTGTAATCCTTAGTTTTGTGGGGCTGGCCCTGACAGGAATGATGCTTAAATTTGCCAGCATGCCCTGGGCCAAATTCCTTGCGGATCTGCTTGGAGGGGTTGAAATCGCGGGACGTATTCACCGTATCTCAGCTGTCATTACTTTCGGATACTTTTTTGCCCATTTTTTCTCTATGGTCAGGGCAAAATTCAAAACCAGAACATCCTGGAAACAATTGATCTTCGGCAAGCGCTCGCTCTGGTTTAATAAGAAAGATGCCAGAGATTTTATAGGCACTATAAAATGGTTTCTTGGCCTCGGCCCCCGACCGAAGTATGGCCGCTGGACTTATTGGGAAAAATTCGATTATATGGCAGTTTTTTGGGGGGTTGGCATCATCGGAATGTCCGGATTAATACTCTGGTTTCCGGAACTCTTTACCAAAATTTTGCCCGGCTGGTTCATCAACGTGGCAATGATTATTCATAGTGACGAAGCTCTGTTAGCTGTAGGGTTCATCTTCACAGTCCACTTCTTCAACACGCATTTGCGGCCGGAATCCTTCCCTTTGGATCCGGTCATATTTACCGGTATAGTACCTCTGGATGAATACAAGGAAGACCGTCCCACAGAATACAAATATCTCAAAGATTCCGGAAAATTGAAAAAATCAGTCGTTCTGAAGGAAATTGCTCCAAAAAAGCTACTCGTCATTAGAATCTTTGGATACAGTTTCCTTTTTATCGGGATCACTTTGATCTTGTTGATTATTTACAGCATGCTGTTAGGCTATAAATAATCCTTTGATAGTTATTCAAATATGGTAGAAAAGTGGAATATCGAGCTTAGCCTTTCTCTCTTCCCTTTATGGGTTCACGATATATTAATCATTCTCCATGGTTACGAGGCCATACTAGCTTTTTTGGCAATAATACTGTAAATGTGCTCCCTTTTCCCAGCTCACTTTGAACTTTAAGGCTGCCATGGTGAGCTTCAACAATCTCCTTCACAATTGCCAATCCAAGTCCTGTCCCTTCTATTTTGTATGATTTAGCATTCGGAGCACGGTAGAATTCATCAAAAATCTTAGGCAAATCTTTTGAAACGATACCTATGCCTGTATCTGCCACGTTTATTTCGATACAACCTCCTTTCTGTTTTGCTGAGATATTGACCACACCCTGCTCTCCAGTGTATTTTACAGCATTGCTCAACAAATTGGAGAATACTTCGATAAGGCCCACTCGGTCTGCCAATACTTGAGGAAAATCCAAAGGAATCTGAACATTTATCACAATATTTTTCTTTTCGGCTTGAGTTTGTATATCATTAACGACCTTTTTTATAATGTCTTCCAACTGTACAGGCTCTAAATGATAAACTTCTTTATCGGATTTGCGATAAGAAAGTAATAAAATATCATCAAGCAGCTCTAACAACGTAGAACTTCTCCGTTCGGCTGTCTTTATTAAATCCTTTTGTTGCTCGTTCAGTTCAGAATAATACTCCCCCAGAACCAAGCTCAAGCAGCTTTGGATAACTGCAAGATGAGACCGTGATCCATGTTCCATCCTTCTCATAAAATCCGATTTCATATTATCCAGTCTTCGAAGTTTCTTATTCGCTTTATTTAACTTTTCATTTGTCTTTCTTAATTTCTGAGTCGCTTTTTTTACATCATTTTTTAGCTTCAAATTCCACTGCTCAATTTCCTCCCGGGATTTCTTCAATTCAACGGTCATCCCATCAAAAGATTTGCCAAGTTTTCCTATCTCATCAGAATGGTAACTTCCAATTCGATAATTAAGATCTCCCTCAGCTATTTTTCGAGTTCCTTCAATCAATTTGCGAATGGGAGTATTAACAAATAAAAAAATAAAAAGGCTGATGCTTGCCGAAATAAACAGGAATGTAAATAAAAAGTATATTACGATTTGTTTTCGCCCTGTCCCTATTTGTTCGTCAAAGCTAGCTAGAGATATCAAAACATCCATTATCCCAAGAACATTTTGTTCCTTGGGATGAAAATGGCATGCATTATTGTAACACTTAGGCTCATTATAGATTGGATTAATTATACCAAGTACTCTATAGCCTCTTTCTGACTTGAAAATTCTGGTTTTGTCTTTAGTAGATAAACTTTTCAAAGGCTCTTTATCACTATGACAAATGTAACACGCCTCAGCCTGTCTATCGATTAACATTCCAATTTCTTCCGTGGAATCAGCGGCTATAATTTTTCCTTTTTTATCAAATATCCTAATCTTTTCAATTCCTTCCTGTTTTCCTATATCCTCTATTGTTCTCTGAATATAATCACTCTGGGCAGTCAACATATCATATTTAATGCTTTTTTCTATAGTTTGGCTGAGTCGAACCGCATTTTGCTGCATCCCCTCAATAAGATGTTTTTTCTGTAGATTTATGTTTATGTAAGTAAAAATCCCTATAGCTAAAATCAAAATAACAGTTATATAAAAAATTAATTTTACGGCTAAGCTTTTTCGCAGCATAATGATGCTCTCTTGAACCGCTCCTAGCAAGAATTTGTTATGCAAGGAGGTAAATAGTAATTAGTAAATGTTAATTTGTTTTAATTCATGATTTAAAACTTATAATTTAAATAGCTCAAACTTTATACATTTAGAATTTATCTGGTTATTTTTTTAATAATTTTTTTATCCGAGCAATTAGGTCCTCAGGTTGGACTGGTTTGTCGATGTAGTCATCCGGCCCCATAAGGCCTTGTTCACTGGGGTTAAAATTGAATCTAGACCCCGCCTTTTCTTTCACAGCAGAGCAAAAAATAACTGGGGTATCTCTGAATTCCCTGTACTCTTCGGAAGTTTTAATATCGTGACAAAAAGAAAAACCGTCGAATAGAGTATCCATCATGATATCAAGAAGAATTAAGTCTGGTTTTTCCGTACAGAGTTTCTCTTTACCTTCCTGAGCATTTTTGGCAGTTATAACATCGTAAGATTCTGGCTTTAACATAAGAGATACTACTTTCCTAAAATCAGGATCATCATCAATTACTAAAATCTTAGCTTTATGGTTGCTTATTTTCATTCCCTTTACCTCCTTTACTAAAGTTACGGCTATTCAAAATTAGTGAACATATTGATAATTAAGAAAATAATACACATACTAATTTCTTATTAATTGGATCAATATTATATATTCTATTATTTTAATAAATATTATAAAATTGATTATTCATGATGTCAACTATGGAAAGGCTCAATGACGAAAAGTTGGATAATAAAGAGATGAAATGTGGCAGGATTTAAGTGGAAAAGGAGTTTTACTGGATGAAATATAGCTTTAAGAGGTTTTTATAGAATAAAGAGTAAGAAATTATTTATCATAGAGCCTACAACACATTGACAATGAAAGTATTCTTTATTAAGATTTTTTTATATATTAAAAAAAAGAGAATATAATGAAAAAAATCCTTTCCTTATTTGGGAGGAAGGTAAACACTCTAAATCATCCGCAGCTGGAATATCATAAAATTCTTGAAGAGCGGAAAAAGGCTTTCAAGGCGAGTCAAAATGAATAATCCCTCCACTGTCTATTCAAGCTTTTGACACCAAATTTTTCCTGTGCTATAAGTTTTGAGTTGGAGTTCGGAGAAAAAAATAGTGAAGCAGATAGGCCAATTGCATATACTCACAGATACCGTGCTGCAATCCCGTTTCTCCCATGTGGAACTCACAAGACTGGCGATTCGAGGAGAGGCGGACACCATCCAGTTTCGTCAGAAGATTGGAGCTACACGAGAGATGATCGAGATAGCCCAACAGATAAGACAATTGTGTACAGACTCTGGTGTGACATTCATTGTAAACGACCGAGTGGACGTTGCGATTGCTGCAGGCGCTGATGGCGTTCATCTGGGACAGGATGATTTTCCTATTCCCTTGGCACGTAAATTACTTGGGGAAAGCCGGATTATAGGCGGATCTGCAGTGACCCTTGAGGAAGCCCAGAAATGTCTCACAGAAGGAGCAGATTACATCGGATTTGGGCCCGTTTATCCGACTGCATCTAAAGAAGACGCAGGCCCTGTCACCGGAATTGACCTCCTGAAACAGGTTGTTGAGGTTAGCCCTTTGCCAATTATTGCCATCGGTGGCGTCAGTGTCGAGAATACGCCTGAAGTGATGCAGGCAGGCATACATGGTATTGCTGTGATATCAGCCGTCTGCTGTCAGGAGAATCCTGAACAGGCTACTCGGGCACTTTACATAGCTCTGCATGCGGGCACGTAGGGAGGGTACTATGTCTGAAACTTTGGCTGATATTGGAGAATTCGGATTGATTCGCAGAATTCACAAACTGCTCCAACAAGAGGGAGCTCAAGCTCCTGGAGTGACGCTGGGAATAGGGGATGATACTGCATCTATCCAGCCTCGTGCAGGATACGAGCTATTAGTCACCTGCGACTGCCTGGTAGAAGGCCGACATTACCTGCCAGATTACATCACTCCTTTAGATTTGGGCCGACGTGCTATGGTCGTAAATATCAGTGACATTGGAGCCATGGGAGGTCATCCTCTCTACGCCCTCGTATCATTGGGACTAAAAGCAGACATGCCTGTTGCAGATATGGAAGCTATGTATCGTGGATTCATCACGGAACTCAATCCATTTGAGGCTTCTATTATCGGTGGCAATATAACCAAGACGATGAGTGCTATTTTCATTGACATCACTTTAATCGGTGAAGTAGAGCAGGATAAACTTTTGCTCCGTTCTACTGCCCAGGTAGGAGATACGATTCTGGTCACGGGCTATCCAGGACAGGCCGCTGCCGGTTTTCAACTTATGCTGCATTCCAAGCCAACCAAGGAATTAGGAAAGCATCCGCTAGTCCATGCCTTTAATACTCCCTCACACCGTTTAAGGGAGGGACAGGCTATAGCAAGTTCAAGGTATGCTACAGCTATGATTGACACGAGCGACGGACTTCTAGGAGATCTAGGTCACATTTGTCAGGAAAGTGGTGTGGGGGCTGTGCTGATTCAAGAAAAATTTCCCATCAGTGAAGATCTACGGCAGGCTGCTACGCAGCTAGAGCTGGATCCATACGAACTGTTTTTACAGGAGAGTGATGATTATGAACTGATTTTCACCTGCTCTCCTGACAAAGTGTCTCAAATCCGTTCTGTTATCGCTTCAGTCAGCGACGTGCCTGTCACAGAGGTTGGAAAGATAATTGAAACAGTTGGTAATATACAATTGCGACTACCCGATGGTACTAAACGTCGCATCACTCCCTCAGGGTGGGATCACTTTACAACATGAGGAGGAAAGAGTGTTTGACCATAATCTAGCACAAAAAGCAGGAAAAAATCTGAAAAACCTTCGGGAGAAGAAACCCCTGGTTCATAACATCACAAATTTTGTGGTTATGAATTACACCGCCAATGCGTTGCTTGCATGCGGTGCTTCTCCTGTGATGGCGCATGCGCCCGAGGAGGTGGAGGAAATGGTCTCCTTTGCGGGAGCCCTGGTGCTCAACATCGGAACCCTCACCCCCTACTGGATTGACTCGATGCTCAAAGCAGGTAAACGGGCCAATGAGCTGAATATTCCGATTATCCTAGATCCAGTGGGCTCAGGAGCAACGAAACTGAGGACCGATTCCGCCAAGCAATTGATAGAGAAACTCTCCATAAAAGTAGTCCGGGGAAATGCCTCTGAAGTACTTTCCCTGGCCTATGAGGGCTCTCAAACCAAAGGCGTTGATTCCATCCACAGCGTAGATGAGGCTGCCGATGCAGCGCTCATTCTCGCCAAAGAACTGAAAACCACCCTGGCAATCACAGGAGCAGTGGATCTGATTACTGATGGAGAACGTATCTACCGTGTTTCCAACGGGCATGAACTGATGGGTTATGTCACCGGCACAGGCTGTACTGCAACGGTCGTTATTGGTGCTTTCTTAGCCGTGGATCGCGATCCAGTCGAAGCGACAAGCACTGCACTGGCATACTTCGGTTTTGCAGGCGAGAAAGCAGCCACAGAAGCGCATGCTCCTGGCAGCTTTCAGATCGCCTTGCTCGACGCGCTCTACACGATAGATGAAAAGCAGATGGAAGAGGGAGCAAAGATTCACACTCAATAGGCCACATCGTTAATAACTCCATCGGTAGCCCACCAAAACAGCTGGAGTCTTCATTTCTACAAAAAAACCCGCAATGAATAATCGATCATTCGGCAGCCAGGATAAACCAAAGTGGAAATTACGGCCATCATAGCTTAAGAAAGGACTCCAGCGTTCTGTGACAGTCATGGTTAAATTAGCTAAGAAATATCCTTGATCCAAGTCAGGCAGCAAGCTAGCTATACCAATAGAAAATCGGGCCGAGAATTTTTCACTGAAATCAAGAGCCTTGGTTAATTGAATGAATACCGATTGATCACTTCCTCCGGTTTGTACACTGCCCGTTCCCAAAATAACTCCAGGTCTCCAAGATGATTCTTCCTCTTGCCCCATCTAATCTCTCCATTTTTAATTTGATACCCATTAATTGAGTTATTATATAATATATATTCTTTATAGTCTATGTAGTAGGAAATAAAACAATTGTCAACCTCTAGTTGACATTTGACCCTTTTATTTTATTTATATATTATATTGAATCTATATAACTGATATAGAAAATAGTATAATAAGAGACATGCCTGGGGATTTAAATCTTAAAAACGGTTCCAAAGTTGCCATAATAGGCGGCGGCCCTGCAGGTTCCTTCTTTGCTCACTTCTTACATAAGTTTGCTTTTGATAGGGGAATAAATCTTCACACTACGATTTTTGACGGAAAAGATTTCCTCCAGAAAGGGCCCAAAGGCTGCAATCTCTGTGCGGGTGTCATTGCTGAGAGTTTAAACGAAAAATTGAAGGAGGAGGGAATTTTCCTCCCCGAAAAAAGGATAATCAACAGAGTGGAAGGATATTGTTTCCATGTGGGCTGCGAACATCTTCTCCTTTCCTGTGCTGAGAATGATAAAAATACCATAGCTACTGTTTTTAGAGGAAATGGGCCGCGATATTCTACATTTCCAGAAACCATCAGTTTCGACGATTTCCTCTTAAGTTGGGCACAGGAAAGAGGAGCAGAAGTACTATCCCAGCCTGTGTGGGATATTAAATTACCAAATAAGAATAATAAGCCGCTAACTGTTTACTTTGGGAAAAAAGAAAAGCTTAGAAAATTTGACGCAGATTTAGTTGTAGGAGCCTTTGGTGTAAATACGTATCTTATGAAAAAAATACAGAATCTTGGCTTTGGATATAAACCTCCATCAACCATTACTGCCTACCAGGCAGAACTCAAATTGGGCAAAGAGGAAGTTCTTAAACATTTCGGCAATACTATACATGTTTATATGCCAAAATCAAATTTGTTAAGATATGCCACAGTTATTCCTAAAGGAGATTATGTCACTGTAACATTAATCGGGAAAAAAGATGCTACAAAACAAATCTTTCAAGAATTCCTCAATCTTGAGCAAATAAAAAAAAGGATTCCACTCTCCAAACCTCACTGCTTTTGTTACCCAAGAATGGTTGTCTCTCCTTCAAAAAATCCCTTTACTCATAGATTAGTGATGATAGGAGATGCCAGCTTTTCGAGACATTACAAAAACGGGATTGAATCAGCCTTTATCACAGCCAGGCTGGCAGCAGAAACTGCTTTCAGCTTAGGGATTGACGCTTCGTCATTTTCTAAATCTTATTATAAACGAGCGAAAAAGCAAATCATCCATGACAATTATTACGGCCAGTTCCTTTTCTGGATAAACGATCTCATCTCCTCTGTACCTCTCCTCACTCAATCACATTTATCCTTAGCTAAACATAAGGGGTATAAGGACTCCTCAAAGAAAATAAGAGCAATCCTCTGGAACATGTTCACCGGCAACATTCCCTACCGAGATATATTCAAGAACTCCTTGGATTTTAAGCTACAAATTTCTCTTTTATTGAATACGTTTAGATTACTCTTTACAAAATTAAAAAATTCTGTCTCATCTTTTGATAAAAAATCATCCGTATCATCTACACTTGGACCTCTTAAAAATAGAGATGTGGTTGTCATCATCGGAGGCGGTCCTGCTGGCTCAAGCTGCGCCATTAAGCTCAAGAATTTGGCTCTCCAGAAAGGAATAAATAGCAGAATTATCATTTATGAAGGCAAAATATTTGAAAAGAAAATCTATTATAACCAGTGCCTGGGTGTGCTCTCTCCACCTTTAGGAGAAATTATGAAGGAGGAGTTAAGGATTCCATTCCCCTGGCAAATAATTCAAAAAAAAATAAATGGATATTTTACGTATTCGGAAAATAACGTAGTTAAACTCTCTGGTGAACATGAACCCTCTTACGCCTGCCGAAGGGTTGAGTTTGACAATTATCTCTTTCAAAAAGCAAAAGAGATGGGAACCGAGATTATCTCTGCTCGAGTAACTGATCTTGATTTCGGCCCTGATGGAGTTATGATTTACAGTGAAAGTAACAACATCAAGGCGGATATTGTTGTCGGGGCCTTTGGTTTGGATGATGGTATGGCCAAGATTTTTGAAAGGATAACTCCCTACCGTCAACCAAAATTCCTCTACTCTATCGTAACCAAAATTCATCCGGGAGAAAAGGCCATGGCACAGTTTGGAGATTATCTTCATGCTTTTCTTCCTTCTACTCTCCCTCACGTTGAATTCGGTGCTATCACCCCCAAAGGAAATCATCTCAGCCTGAATATTGCGGGAAAAAAAGTTGATGCCGATATGTTGGATAAATTCCTCAATCTTCCAAATGTAAGGAAAGCATTGCCCAATAATTTAGATAATATCTTGCCTTATCTCTATTACTTCAAAGGGAAATTTCCCACTCTCCCTGCCAAAGGAGCTTTTGGCGATAGGTATGTTATGGTAGGCGATACAGCAGGTTTAAATCGCCCCTTTAAAGGAAAGGGAATCAATTCAGCAGTCATCACTGGAATAAAAGCGGCTGAAGTCATTGTCAACCGTGGAATTTCAAAAGGAGCCTTTCAAGAGTATTTGAAGAGCTGCTCTGAGCTAACCGATGATATTCCTTACGGGAAAATATTAAGATTTTTAACAATCCAATGTTCTAAATACGGCATGTTGGATGCTATTTTTGAAACAGCAAAAAATGAGCCTCTCTTGAAAAAGGCCTTTTTTAATTTCGTCTCTGGCCATGAGACTTATAAAAAGACCTGGCAAGAAACAAAAAATTTCAAGATGTTCTTCAGAATAATATTTAAAACATTAGCAAACAAATTTTTTAAAAAAAGAATTTCGTATTAAATTTTACTTTTATTCTAACTGCTAGATTTATATAATTTTAATGGAGGAGAAAATGGGTAAGAAAAATGTAAGTTTTCCAATCCTAATCACATTACTTATTGTCTTTTTTTTGAGTTCAATAGTGGGCTCCAAGTCTGCTATCACAAAAGAGCCCTCCATCCTCAGCAGCAAAGATTGTAAAGAATGTCATGAAGAAACATACAATCACTGGAAAAATGCCATGCACTCCATGTCCATTGAAGACCCTATTTTCAAAACTTCTTACATGGAATCCTATTTCAACACCGCAGGAAAAGCAAAATTCAACTGCTTACGCTGTCACGCGCCAATAACCCTCACAAATAACGATTATGATTTAAAAAATGAGATCACAAAAGAAGGAGTAAATTGTGATTTTTGCCACTCTGTAAAAAAAGTAAACTTAAATAATAGAGATAATCCTTTTGAACTTGAAATGGGAGAAATAAACATTTTAATCGATATTTTATAAAAAAGATCACTAGTGTCCAGTTATAACTCAAACAATTTCAATTGTTTACAAGAATCGTAATCGAAAGTTTGTAATGAATCATCTGTAAGTAATTGATAAATAGGGACTTTCTCAAATAATGACACACTGAAAATTTGCAAAATTGTGTAGAGATTCAGCTCTATTTTTTCCATTTTTCTAATAATCGCAACCATGACATAGATGCTTATCGCAATCCATATCTGGGTTTTCACTGCATTTGGTGAGGTCCCGAAGAAACTCTTTATTTTCAAATGCTGTTTTATCCACTTGAAAAATAGTTCTACCCTCCAGCGGTTACGATATAATTCTGCTACAGTGATCGCCGGAATGTCAAAATTGTTTGTTAAAAACACTAATATCTTATCGGTTTCTCTGTCATGGTATTTGACTCTTCGCAGTTTGTCGGGGTAGTTTTTTCGTGTCTTATAACCACTAAGACGAATGACTTGGTCACAGCGGAGGCCAGTTGACTTGTCGACTTTTTTGGATTGCGTCCGGTAAAATTTCATATTCTTTTTTGCGTGGATTATGAAGTATCCGAGGTTCTCCTTGATTCGATAAAGCCGTTCATAGTCAAGATACGCCCTATCCATAATGTAAAAAGATCCCGGCTCAGGAATGAGCACATCTAAGATATTGACATCGTGTACCAGGCCGCTTGTAATTTCAATAAATACCGGTATTGACCCCTGAATATCCAGTAAAGTATGAAGTTTCACAGCCCCTTTGGTCTTGCGAAATTTTGCCCACGGAAAAAGAGATAGACATAAATCGATTGTCGTTGAATCCAGAGCATATATAGTACTATCAAGGTCAACAATAAACCCTGGATCATCTTGATAGAGTTTACGGGCTAGAGAAATAAGCACCTGGGCAAACTCAGCATAGATGCGCCAATCTCTTTTTCGATTTGCATTAGCAAGGTTTGTCCGTGATACATGCCCTTTAATTCCCATGTAATACAGTTTATTTGGTTGTGCATTCAAGCAGACTTCTATATCACGCAAACTTTCCCTATAGGTCAATTGCGCAAAACTAAAACATAAAAAATGATCCCAACAACTAAAGTGTCGTATTCTATAATTGCCCTTGTATTTGATGACTCGTTTATCAAACTCATATTTCGGTATGAATGACATAATTTGGGAGAAAATTGTTTTGCCAGTATTCATATATCACCTCTCTATAGTTAGAGATGTAATACATGAGATTTACAAGTGAATTCAAATCAAAAAATCCTTTTTTACGTATTTCATTGTTATTTTCAATGACTTACAAGACTTTTGCATTTTTTAATAGGACAGCAGTGAAAAAAGATAATAAGTGTGTCAATTTTCACGCTATTTATTAAAAATTTTAGTGCCTTACCTTCTGGATCTTAATAAAATTATCCCTTTCTATAAGCCCACCTTTTAATACTTTGGTAAAAACTCCTTTTTTGGGCATAATACACTTCCCAATAAGCTTTTGAATTTCGCAGCCCGAGTGACATTTTTTACCTATCTGAGTGACCTCTAAAACAATATCTTCCCCGATTATTATTCTGTCTCCAATTCTAATTTGATTTATGTCTATTCCTTGAGTAGTGATATTTTCGGCAAAATCCCCTGGCCTTAAACTCGGAAGATGCTTCTTCATTTTATCTATTTCTTCCGCTGAAAGAAGACTCACCTGGCGATGCCAACAGCCAGCATGGGCATCTCCCTCTATCCCCCAATCAGTGATAAGACAAGCAGAATCGATTTCTCTCTTTTTTGTCCCTTTTTCTGTACTTATGCAAACAGAGAGAATTTTTCCTTCCATCCTATTTATTTCCAAGGGAGAATATGTATCTTTACTCTTTCTCCTTTTTCAAAAACTTTTTTTTCTTTTTCCTCTGTATCCTCTACCATCACCACCGCATTGGCCCCTTCTGGCAAAGGAGCCCCTGTCATGATTTTTACAGTTTCTCCTTTTCCAACCTTTATTCTAGGAGAATCACCAGCCTTGATGCATCCTTTAACATTCATAGCAACTGGAACTGAATGAGTATCTTCCGCGCGGAGAGCGAATCCATCCATTGCAGAGTTTGAAAAAAGAGGGATATCTTCTTTAGCCTTAATATCCTCAGCCAGAACATCAGAATCTATTTGGTAAATATTCTTCTCAACAGGAGGAAGAATAGAGGCATGAGTTATTACTTTATCCAGCGCTTTTTTAAAAGAAATCATCCTAAAATTCCTATACCTAATTTAAGAGATACAATTACTAGAATAACGGCAAAAATCCTTTGTAGAAAAAGAGGCGAAAATTTTTTGGTCCCCAGAAAAGATCCCAATTGAGCTCCCACAAAAACAGCAAAACCTAAAAAAAATAAGTCTGAAAAATCAAGTCCTCCCTTGAAATAATGGGAAATCAAACCCACTGTTCTTTTCCAAGCCATCACAACCGCAGCTCTTGCGATTTCTAAAACATTTCCTTTATGAACTGTTTCTTTCTTTACAGCTTCAAGAGTACTTTCCGCCATCTTCACTCGAGCTTCGGCTCTGGCTTCTCTGAGGGTTTCAAATTTGCTGCTCGTGTCAATCATCCTCAACCTCCAAGACTGCGAATCAAAACATCATTGACAGCATGATTCTTGGACCTGCATGATGGCTTTATATTAACAGCCTCTCTGAAGGCCACTTCAATTTTTTCTTCTCTTTCCTTTGGAGAGGAATCGTCTCTCAACAGGGGCAAAAGTTCAACTTTAGCTGTAGAAAAAAGACAAGGCCTCAGCTCCCCACTCGCAGAAAGCCTGATCCGAGAACAAGAGGAACAAAAAGATCGGCTTAATGGAGCGATGATTCCAATCTTCCCTTTTAGGCCGTTTCTATTACTCAAAGTAAATTCCTCAGCCACTCCAGAGGAAAGGAGAGGATGAAGATCAAAGCATCTCGCAATCATTTCCTTTATTTTCCCAGAAGGAAAAAAGTGCTCCTCCTTCCATCCAAGTCCGCAGAGGGGCATGAATTCAATGAACCTCACTTCAACTGAATCTCTCAAAAAGTATTTTATAAATTTTAAGATTTCAGCCTCGTTTATCCCTTTCAAAACGACCATATTAATTTTAATTTTGAAACCCTCTTCTAAGGCTTTATGGATACCCTCCATGACATCAAGAAATTTATGGCTCCCTGTAATTTGATAATATAAATGCTCAGATAATGTATCCAAGCTCACATTAATTCTTCTAACACCTATATCTTTCAGTCTCTTTAAGTGGGGAAGAAACAATGTACCATTTGTGGTTAAAACAATCTCCTTGATGTCCTCTATCTCATGAAGGGAATTTATGAACTCAATGATCTCTTTGCGGAGGAATAATTCGCCTCCTGTTAGCCTGATTTTTTCAATACCAAGCTTAGAGGCCACCCTAATCACATTTAAGATTTCTCCATAGGAACAAATTTCTGACCGATCCAGGTATTCAATTTTATGGGGAGGGTGACAATATACGCATTTCAAATTGCACCGGTCTGTTACTGAAAGGCGCAAGTAATGTATAACCCGGCCATACCTATCAACCAGGCTATTTTCTTTATGGCTTCTTATCTCTTTAGCCATATCTTCAACGCTTTCTCATAATCTTTGGGGCTATTAACATTAAAAAAAGAAAACTCTTCTGGATCGAACTTTTCAATTTCTTCTTGAGAAATATATTTTACTTTATAAAAATTCAAAATATCCAATAATTTCAGATTTCTCAATTCAATTTCCCGCCTTATTGTCTCCAGACAATTGAGGGAATAAATAGCAAACAAAGTTTCAAATCCTCTGGATGAGGAGGGAATAACGATATCGCTTTCTCCAATCTGTTGTATCATGTATTCTATTAAGTTCAAATTAATAAAAGGCATATCACAGCCAATCAAAAAGCTATGAATATTGGAGGAAACCGCAAGCCCCGAATATAATCCCCCCAAAGGACCGGAGTCAGGAACAATATCATTCACGACTTTCGCCTTTATATTTTTAAAATTGTCCAAAGTATTTGTTACAATAATTATCTCATCAAAAATTTTGCTCAAGGTGTCTTCCTGCTCCTCGATAATCGTCCTTTCCCCAATTCTTAGGAAGGCTTTCTCTTGCGCTAATCTTGCATTTTTTCCTCCTGCTAAGATGATGCAAGAAATTTGTCGTTGTGGTCCTAACATTTTTTCATCCTGTAAGGATTATGGGTAACTCCTCAAATTTAATCAATAAAAAAGGATAGTAAATTCTTAACCTCCTCTTTTTCATTCATGATGAAATCTCTGGTTAATCCGGCAAAATTCCTGTAAAAATCCAGTTTGGCTGCTTCTATCACTCTCTGGCAAAAGTCAGGAATCCATATGTAAAGGTGCTCATCGATAAATTTTTTCTCAAGCTCGATTATTTTACTTAATTGAGAATCATTTTTCTCTCTTTCCCACAATTGCGCTTCATTCTTCACGAGTTTTTGCATAAACTCTAACTCTATCCCGATGTGGTCAGGAATGCTTCCGTAATCTTTTTTAAAAGAGAGTCCAGAAGATTCAATGATCTTTTTTACCTCGACTGGGGCAGCCCCCCAAATCTGTCTAATTTCTCCTTCTTTATAATTATAAAGAGATTCGAAGGGAGGAATGTGGTTTTTAGGACCAAGAAACAGACGAGTGTATTCAACAGCCAACTCTTTGCATATTTTTTGTGCAGATTGAGCCCAGAATCCTTTATCCCACCTTCCTCCCTTAGTTATAAGGAGGTGCAAAGGACTGTTATCTAAGTTTTCAATAAAGCTTTCATCGAGTTCTTGAGAATAAACAGAGGCTAAAAGCCAATATATATCACTTCTTCTATATGCATTCTGAGAAAATTTTTGTGTATCCATGTTTTTCAACATACACTTCTCCTCTTCACTTTGCTGTTTAGTAGCCCTCCAGGATGAAAAAAGATGTCGTTAAACTTCAAGTAAAAAGCTTATACTTTTCTCACGGTAACAACGGTATCCATCCAACACTGTTGGCCATTTATGGGGTCTGGAGAATTAGGAATAACCCAGTTAGGATGAACTCCTTTTTCTTTCCACCATTTAAAATCACAATCCGGCTCACAGATGTGCTCAGGGGTTTTTTTACCTGAAGCATACTCCCCATACGCCCAATGACCAAGATGATGGGAAACAGCAATGACTCCCGGAATAATGCCCTCGGTTACTTTCGCCTTTGTTGTAATTTCTCCCACTCTGGATTTTATCTTAATCTTATCGCTATCCTTTATGCCCACTTTTGCTGCTGTTTTCGGGTTTAACCATGCTGGATTATCATGGTATATCTCAGAGAGCCATTTGCAGTTTTGGGTTCGGGAATGAGTTTGAACAACAACTTTAAAAGTTGTCAAAATCAGTTCATCCGGTTTCATCTTCTTGTGTTCAGGAATAGAGATATAGGTTGGCAGCGGATTAAATCCTTTCTTCTTTAAGAGGTTGGAATGAATTTCAAATTTTCCTGATTTGTTGACTTTATCAGGAGCAAATCCTTTATAAACCTTATTCCCAATTTCCTGTCCAACATATTTCTTGTAAGCGTCTTTAGTGGAAGTATAATCTTCCTCTGCTTTCCCCTTCCAGACTACTCCTGTCGCTTTATCGACGATTGTGTCCTTCAAATCTTCCGGTTTTATCTCTTTGGCATAGGAACGGTACAAGGGCTTTGCCTTTGGATCAACCCAGGCTCCGTGCTTCTTCATGTATTCAAACCCGCCAGCTTCTTTAACGCCAAGAGTCTTTTCACAGGCGTCATGAACAAACTCCTCCGCTAAGTTAAAGCCTAAATTCAGGCCTAATCTTCTTGCCATCTCACAGCAAACATCTTTAAAATCCCGGGCTTGTCCCAGAGGAGGAACAACGGGTTGACGGATGTAGTACTCAGGAATCTGGTCATAGGAAACCATATCTTCCCAATCCCATCTTTCAAGATAAGTCGCATCAGGAAGAATTAAATCAGCCAAATCTGCAGTTTCCGAAACTGAAACATCAATTACCACGAGATAAGGAATCAATTTTTCATCTTTTAATATTTCAATATTCTCCTTACACTCCCCATTGACATAGGCAGGGTTGTAGCAGTAAACCATGTAGATCTTTGGTCTTCCATGGGAACCATCTTTAATCATTTTAAGAACATGATGACTCATGTGATGGGTAGGAAAGGCTGCTTGATTAGGGAATCCATCAAGTATTTTTAATTTTTTTGTCTTTGTTGTTGGTTTTTTGAAAGAGTTCTTCCAACTGGCTCCAACAGCCTTACATGTTCCGCCTTTGACATCGATATAGCCACAGATGGCATCCAGCATTTTTACGGCTCTTTCATTCTCGTTTCCGTTGTAATGGGCCACTGCTCCTCTATAAGAAATAACTGTTCCTGGCTTGGCCTTAGCAAATTCAACGGCTAATGATTTGATTTTTTCTGCCGGAATTCCGCTTATGCCTTCTGCCCACTTTGGAGTATAAGGCTTTAAATGTTTTTTCAATTGACCCGGAGTGACATTTGTCCAGGTGTTGATAAATTCTTTATCATACAACCCTTTATTCATAATAACGTTACACATGGCTAAAGCCACAGCACCATCTGTCCCTGGCCTGATAGGAATCCACTCCGCTGATTTAGCTGCTGTATTCGAGAGCCGGACGTCAAAGGTGACCATTTTGACTCCCCGATCAACTACAGCCTTGATGACTCTCTGGGCAAAGGGAATATGGGAAGTATGAGCTTCAAGCACGTTACAGCCAAAATTAATAATCATGTTTGTATGGGAGACATCATTAACATCGTAGTGTTTCCCCCAAACAAGCTCTTGGGCACTCCATTTGCCTCCTTCGCAGATAGAGGTGTGATTTCCGATAGTACCGGTTCCCAGGGCAGTAAAAAAATAATCTTTAATTATCTTGCTCGAACTCGCCTTCATGCGACCGTAATGAAACATAATCTCTTCAGGATGACCCTTATCCAAAACCTCCTTTAACTTCGAAGCCAATTCCTTCTTCAAAGGAAATATAAAATACATGGGGATCTGTTTTCTCCTCTGGAAAGAGGACCTGGGTTTTGTGCTCCTTTAAAAGTTGAGAGACTTTACTCGAAGGATCATTCATATCTCCAAATATCCGAGCTTCGGCAGGGCACGTGTTTACACAGGAAGGGGCAACACCTTTATCGATTCGATGGAAACAGAAAACGCACTTTCCGACGGTTTTTTCATCTGTATTAGCTCCCGCCCATCTAATGGGATCCACATAACGAGCTTTATAGGGACAGGCATCCACACAGGCATGACAAGCCAATACACCGCTCATAATCCACCAAAACGAGCCCATCAGGCCTCTGGTATGTCGCTTTTTTTTCGTATTCCACAGTTTTTCCATTGTGCTTGTAGATTTCTTTCACAGGATCAACTGGACACTCTTCAACACATGGAGGATTCGCACAGTGATTGCACAAGCGAGGCTGAAAAGACCTTTTCGTATTAGGAAAAGTTCCTTTTTCCCTTTGGCTCACAACTGCCCGAAATACACCGAGGGGGACTTGAAATTCACTCTTACAAGATATAGTGCAGGCACGGCAGCCATAGCATTTTCGCAAATCGACAACCATCACATACCGAGGTATGCCTTGTTCTTCTGCGCGGAGGGCTGGGCTTTTTGTAAATCTGAATGCGCCCTTTGGAGGCGAAACGCCATTTCATTAAATTTGTTGGCCAAAATATTAATTTCATCCTTTGTCTTGATTTTTAGAGGCTCAAATTCTTCGTTTAAATCGATCGTTTCAAAAGCTTCTGTAATCTTTGAGATGGGATTCGTAATCCAATAGGCAAAAATGATTGCTCCGAAAATACCAATAACTAAAAAAACTAAGACCATTCCTGTCAGAATGATAACGACTTTGTTCGTTATCCCAGCTAAGGTTTTCTCTGATATTCCCAAACGGAAGAAGCCGAGTTTTCCATCCATAATTGGAACAATCACATCTCGGTATAGGCTATTGTGTTCATTTGATATAATCTGAAAATGATAGGATTCCCCTTCTTTAAGCTTGTTGGCACTTAGAAGTTCCACCGGGAAAGAAGAGCCGAAAGTATGAACTATAACATTATTCTGATTATCCGTAATAAAACCATAAGAAACATCTGTACTACTGTTTTTAATCTGATCAAGAAGCTGCTGAAGAGAAATTAAATCCTCATACAGCAATAACTTAGTACTTCTCTCAGCTAGACTTTGAGCCAAAAACAAGCTCCTCTTATCAACTTCTCTCCGAAGAGCTTTATAAGTACTCTGGCGGTTAAAAAAGATGTTCAGAAAGCCAAATATAGCAACAACAATGATGATGGCTCCGATGAATTTAGTGCGGAGCTTAAGAAGAGGGATCCTAGTTTTCATTTCTTTGTTCTTGGATAAAAGCTTTCATTTTTCGGATAGAATCATAATCCCTGTCATCACCTAAAACAAAACAGTCAATGCCTAAATGAGCTAACATCTCTTTGCCCTGGGAGTCAGTACTCATGTTTAGCAAAACTGATTGAAGCTCTTTTTTGAGATTTGTCTCAATTTTTGGATGAATAACAACAGGAGGCATTCCAAAGGGCTTAGATTTTTTTATGACCTTCAGGTTAGCTATCTTTTGAGGACTGCTCTCTCGAATATAATTAAAAATAAGACTGTCTACACTGGGCCCCATCCACTAATTTGTTTTCTACGGCTTGAATAGAATAATCATGTGCGTGAGTATAAATTATTTGCGAAAAAAATTTCTCCTCTGATTGATTCATTTCCTTAACAAGGTATCTGGGATATAGACATCCTGTATTGGATAATGGGTCTGTAAAAGCAAAGCTATGGCCTTTTAAATCTTCAAATCTATCAAGATTCGAGTCTTTACGTACGACTATATAGGCGTGATAGATTGTTTCTCCCTTTATCTGAGGGATAGCCAGAATTTCTGCATCAAAATCCCATTTTGCTTCAACATAAGCCCCAGAGCAGATAAAAGCAAAATCCAATTCCTGATGATGTAATAATTCATTCACTTCTCGATAAGATTTTCTCTGTTTAAAAAGTATTTTTTTCCCTGTCTTTGAAGAAATATAATTAAAATTTTCGCTGTAATGGAAAAAATTCTCCTTAGGAGAAACCATTGCTGAAACAGCTGCCTTTAAAAGGATCCCAGACCCGCCAGGGAGAAAATGAATCTCTTCTTTTCTGGAAAAATCCACCCTGACTTTTTTTTCATCGCTATTTTTTTGACAAGAGAAACATGACAGAATAAAAACGATAAAGATAAAAAAAAAATATTTTACTTTATTTATAGATTTAATATTCATGTTTGCTAAAATTTTACTAGATGGAGAGGGAAATAGTCAATTAAAGAAGAGGTGCAGAGTGAATTCTTTTTACGAGCTGTAATGAGATAAAAATCTGGACTCTTATCTCGAGACATCTGCTGGCGAAAAAATCAATGACTCACTCGAATATAAAGAGGCTCCTCATCAGACTGAGGGACATGACACAAAAAGCAATTGTACCGAATCCCCAGAACCTTATCTTTTTTCTGCTTTTTTGTATACTCATTTATGTAGTGGGAAAAGTCAAGCGAGGAGCTTTCATTTTATAAATTCGAAAATTTAACCCTGTGTTCCATCGACCTCCGTCTGGTAAAAAAGAAACTCTTGAGTAAAAAAGAAATCCTAAACCAGGCTTTTCTCTCCTGTCTTATCTATGATTCCTCCGCCTAAGACCACATCTCCATCGTAAAAAACCACAGACTGGCCAGGAGTAATCGCCCTCTGAGGTTTCTCAAATTCCACCAGCGCCTGATCTGAATCTAAGGGAGTGATCAGAGCTTTAGCTTCCCTGTGTTTGTATCTGATTTTAGCTTTAACAATCATCGGCCTTGATATTTTAGCTATGGAAACCAAATTCAGACGGGTAACTAAAAGAGTTTTTCCGTAAAGCTGGTTATTTGTTCCGACAACGATTGTATTTTTATAACTTCGTATGGAAAGGACATACAGAGGGTGCGGTGCAGCAATTCCCAAGCCCCTGCGCTGGCCGATGGTAAAGTGGATAATTCCCTTGTGTTGGGCTATAACTTTATTTTCAAGGTTTACGATAGGTCCAGGGCGGCATGCTTCAGGAATTTTATTCCGAAGAAACCTGACATAATCATTATCAGGAACAAAACAAATCTCCTGGCTTTCAGGCCTTTGTGCGACATGGAGACCCAATTTCTTAGCCTTTTTCCTCACCTCATCTTTAGTGAAATCTCCGATTGGCATCAAAGTTCGGGAAAGCTGCTCCTGAGTTAAGGGATAGAGGAAATAAGACTGATCTTTCTTCTTATCCCTTCCTTTCTTGAGAAGATATCGTCCAGATTGAGTATCATATTCCACCCGAGCGTGGTGGCCTGTGGCCAAATAATCAGCTTCAAATGTTTCGAGCTTCTGCATCAGAATATCAAATTTTATATATTGATTGCAGCGGATGCAGGGGTTGGGAGTACGCCCGCGAGCGTATTCCTCACAGAAATCTGCAATCACTTTTTTGTCGAAATACTTTCTAAAATCAGCGACATAGTGGGAAATTCCAAGAGAGGATGCAACGCGGTGGGAATCTTCGGCTGCTTTCCAGCCACAGCAACTTCTCAAATTCTCCGACCTGCAGTACTTCGCAGGCAAGGAAAAGAGATTCATTGTTATTCCGCCGACCTCATAGCCCTGTTCTTTAAGGAGAGCTGCTGCCATTGATGAGTCCACTCCCCCACTCATAGCAACGACCACTCTTTTCCGCTTCATCTTTTTTCTGTCTATAGGATACCAAAAAAAATCCCCCCTGTCCTGAAGAACAAGGGGGGAAATTTTAAAATTACCTAAGTTATTCTTTTTTACTTCTGCTTTCTTTTTACGGGGTTTTTATTGATTTTTCTTCAAAGCACAGGCACATTGATTTGCAGCTTCCATATCACTCTTTTTCTTTACGTATTTCTCGGGATTCTTGATGAACTTTTCTTTACATTCTGTACAACAAAAGTGATAGGTTTTTTCATTGTACTCATGGGTGGCCACAGCTTCAGACTTCTTTATTTTTTCTCCGCTTACAGGACAAGCAACTTTCTCTTCATCTTTTTTTACATACTTCTCAGGGTTTTTTACAAACTTTTCCTTGCATTCATCCATACAGAAGTAATAAGTTTTTCCATTGTACTCGTAGGAGGCTTTTGCTTCAGATTTCTTGACCTTCATACCGCATGCTGGATCAGTGACTGTATCCTCTCCATGACTCTGTGCATGCATATGTCCTTCATGAGTCTTATTCTGAGTGTATTTATCAGGATCCTTTAGGAAAGCTTCTTTACACCTTTCACAGCAAAAATAGTAAGTCTTGCCTTTGTATTCATAGGAACCCTTCGCTTCGGACTTCTTTATGACTTTTTCACTGACAGGACAAGTGACTGTTTCCTCGGACTGCTGTTGAGCAAATCCAGTCAAGACGAGCACTAAGAAAAAACCCAAAAAAACGACCAATATTTTTGAATATTTCTTCATTTAAGCCTCCACAGAAACTATTTTATTCAATTAATTTTATATATTTTACATAATTTATCAATTTTGTCAAACTATTTATAAAAATGGAGTTCCCTCAAAAATTAAATGGTATTCTCATCTTTGTATAGGGGCTTGATTTAGCGGAGCGTGGCAATCTGGCAACCTCGACTCGTGAATAATCCACGCTATTTAAAAAAAATAATTTTTACTATTGACAACAGCTCTATATAGGACTATATTAGTCTTGTATAGGAAATATAAGGATAGGCAAGCATAAAATGGATATGATAAGACGAAATACCAATTATGCATTACGCTTGATGATGAATCTTGCCTGGCATTCTGGCAAAAGGGCAGTGTCATCGCGGGCATAATACTCATAAAGTGGAGCTGGGATTATAAATAATTTATTATAAATAATGAGGTTAGAGTGTAAAATATGATAAAAAGTCAAACTGGTTTAACAATGGCAAAAAAAACACTGTCCGTATTG
>Ga0209979_1000399_pt1 | contig 60851 bp, 60 predicted proteins | sample AnhtaG_FD_183114 | JGI IMG/M metagenome (GOLD analysis project Ga0209979, IMG submission 183114) | Deep subsurface microbial communities from Anholt, Denmark to uncover new lineages of life (NeLLi) - Anholt_01485 metaG (SPAdes) (version 2) | ecosystem: Environmental > Aquatic > Marine > Oceanic...
CTTCTTCTTTACTTTCAGACATTAATATCCTCTTTACTTCTATCTTATCTATATCTTTTTTATCTATTTTGTCCAGATGCCAAATTGAATCATTTACAGTCCACCTATTATCTGTTAAAATAGAACAAGGTTTTCTTCGGCGTTTTCCGAAAGAGGAGGGTGAAAGACAGGATATCGAGAAAAGGTAGATATGATGCTGGTCAAAATCAAGGACTCAGGTGTTTATCCAAAAAGAGTGAAGTAACCACACCGGGTGAGATGAAAACAGGCCAAACAAACCGGGAGGAAAAGAGATGAAAGTCAATCCAACATATGAGCGCAGTTTAGAAATACATCTACATGGACCTGGACCAAGCGACGTGCCAGGGGAAGTTTTAAGAGCAATGTCGGTGGCTACCCTGGGCCACCTAGATTCAGAATTCATCAGAATCATGGACGAAACCCAGGCCATGTTAAGAGTGCTGTATCAAACTGAAAATCGAATGACTATTCCCATTTCTGGTACAGGAAGCTCTGGTATGGAGACTCTGGTAGCTAATCTTGTCCAACCCCAGGATAAAGTAATAGTTGTTAAGAACGGAGTATTTGGGGAAAGGATTGCTGATGAAGTATCTCGATTTGGCGCAGAAGTTGTAGCTATTGACCTGGAATGGGGAACTGTGGTTACACCTGATGAGGTAAGAGAAGTTTTCTCCAGAAAGAGCTGCGATGTACTTTTCTTGGTGCACGCAGAAACATCTACTGGTGCTCTTGGGCAACATATGAGAGAAATTGGTGAGATTGTTCACCAAAATGGTGCTCTATTTTTAGTTGATACGGTAACATCCTTAGGAGGAACAGAAGTAAAGATAGATGAGTGGGGAATTGACGCTGCCTACAGCGGAACCCAAAAATGCCTTAGTGTGCCGCCCGGACTTTCCCCCGTTACTCTAAATGAGAGAGCCATGCAGAAACTCCGAGGAAGAAAGGTAAGAAGCTGGTATTTTGATCTAGGGATGATAGAGCGGTACTGGAATGAGGGACATCAAAGAAAGTATCATCATACCGCCCCGGTAAATATGATTTATGCCCTCCATGAAGGACTCAGATTAATCTTAGAAGAAGGATCTGATGAAAGATTCCAGCGCCACAGAAAAAATGCCGCAGCCCTTCAAGCTGGGCTTCAAGCTCTAGGTTTCACCTATTTGGTCAGCAAAGAGGATGAGAGACTTCCTATGCTTCATGCTGTCTACCTTCCTGATGGAGTAGAAGAAGGTAGACTTCGCGGGGAAATAAGATCGAGTTATAATATTGAGATTGGTGGCGGTCTGGGAAAATTCGCAGGACTAGCCTGGAGAGTGGGACTGATGGGTCACTCCTCAACAGAAGATAAGGTATACAGGCTCCTCAATGTTATTGGAGAGGTATTTAAGAAATATAGCATTGCCAGTGATAGGGCAGTAGGCTCCCAAGCTGCCAAAGCTATTTACCAGGACCTGCAGAGATCGGAGTAGATCCCAACCAATGGTATTCCAAGAGGGAACATTTTCTCTTTTGGTGAGTCTAATATGTAGGAGAAAAAAGTAAGTTCATTTATGAACTGAACTAAAGATGTCGGACTTTCCTACTAAAACACTTTTCAGGAGGAGAAATACCATGAAGGGAAAAAGGATGCTCTTTGTAGTGACAACTGTACTCTTTGCGGTAGCAGGAATTCTCTCACCTGCCCTGGCTCAGGAGAGGCAAGTTCAGCCGAGTAAGATAATCGTCAAGCCCACATTTAAAATTGATATCTGGGTGGATAAAGGATGTGGGGAAACTTACAGAATAGGTGATAAGCTAACTATCTATTTCAAATCCACTAAGGATTGTTACCTCACCCTGTTCGACGTTAGTCCCGGGGGCCAGGTAAGACTTTTACTCCCCAACCGATATCGAACAGATAACTTCTTCGAGGCTAATAAAGTCCACGCTATCCCTGCCAAAGATGACAATTTCGAATTTGAAGTAACCCCTCCTCCCGGCAAGGAAACCATCAGGGCTGTGGCAACCCTTACTTCCTGGTATTTCATGTCGAAAGAGAACCTAAGAAAAGGGGATCTCTTTCCCATCATTAGCAAGTCAACCAAAGAGTTTGACTCTAACTTGGAGAAAAGGATCAGGCCCATTCCTCGGGTGGATCGGGCTATCGCCGAATGCACCTTTACAGTGGCAGGTATAATCCCCCGGTACGGGAAAATCAGGGTCACTTCAGATCCTTCTTACGCCAGGGTTTACCTGGACGGTAATTACCGGGGAAGAACCCCCATTACTATCCATAGTGTCAGGGTAGGGGAGCACCAGATAAAAGTCACCCAGGAGGACTATTACGATTACTCAGAAACTGTCAGGGTCAGGCCCAATCTTACCACCAGAGTATTTGCCAGGCTAGAGCCTATTCCAAAAACGGGCTCTATCTATGTTACTTCCTCACCTTCTCATGCCAGAGTATTTCTAGATGGAATAGAAAGGGGAACTACTGCTCTTTCTATAACCGATATAGAGATAGGATGGCACCAGGTGGTGATAATCAAAGAGTACTACAGAGCCTACCTGGAAAATGTTCACATTGAGGGAGGAGAAGAACTTTACATAGATGTAGATTTGGAGAAAATATAAGGAAGCCTGAAGGCAACAGGCCCTCACTCGGGGAAAATTTTCCCCGGATTAAGGATGTTGTTGGGGTCGAAAAGCTGCTTGATGCTACGTAAGAGCTTCAGCGTTTTTGGGCCGACTGCTTTTTCGAGGTATTTCCTCCTGGTGGCACCAACTCCGTGCTCACCGGTTATCTGCCCACCCAGGGCAAGAGCAATATCAAAAATCTCCCCACTAATTTTAGGAATAGTTTCTTTCCATTTATCTTCCGGTCGATCCTCTTTGAGGATATTAACATGAACATTCCCATCACCTGAATGGCCGAAACAGATGATGGGATACTCGTATCTTTTCTGAAGTTTTTTCATCTCCCGAAGGAAATCGTTTATGCGGGCTCGGGGAACCACAATGTCTTCCATGTGATTGACCGGGCTTCTCTCCTTCAGTGCCTCAATGATGACACGCCTGGCTTCCCATAATCTTTCCTGGGTGGGACGGTCATCGGCAACCAAAACATCAATGGCACCGTGTTCAAAACAGACTTCACCGACAGTCTCACAGAGTGCTTCTACATCCTCTTTACGATTTCCATCCAGTTTTATGAGGAGAAAAGCGGCGGCTTCACGTAGAGGAAGTTCTTTTTTAAGGTGTTTCTCGCAGGCCAGGAGGGAGTCTTGTTCCATAAATTCAATGGATGTAGGGAGTATCTGTCGTTCAATAATAGCTGAGACCGTATCCGCTGCGGCTTGAAATTCATTGAAGGCCACCAATAGGTCTATAGTCACCCTGGGAAGGGGAATGAGACGAAGGATTATCTTGGTTATGATGGCCAGGGTGCCCTCGGAGCCAATCAGAAGTTGAATTAAATCATAGCCAGTAACGTTTTTAACAAGTTTTCCGCCCAATTCAATTATTTCACCTGAGGGCAGAACAACCTCCAGCCCGCAAACATAGTCCTTGGTCACTCCATACTTAACGGCCCGCGGTCCACCGGCACATTCTGCTACGTTACCGCCGATAGAGCAGGAATCAGAGCTGGCCGGATCTGGTGGATAGAAAAGTCCTTCTCTCTCCACGGCCTCATGGATCTTATCGGTTATGACGCCTGGTTCAACCGTTATCATAAGATTCCTCTTATCAATTTCCAGAATTCGGTCCATCATTTCCAGCGAGAGAACTATCCCTCCACAGATAGGAACTGCCCCACCAGAGAGGCCATATCCAGCGCCGCGGGGAGTTACGGGAATTCTTTTCTCATTGGCGAATTTCATAAGCCTTGAGATCTGTTCCACCGTTCTCGCTCTGACCACCACCTCTGGCTGGGCTTTTAGACCAGGAACTTCATCGTGGGTATACATCTCCAAAAGATCGGGATCGAGCAAAACCCTATCTTTACCAAATAGAGCAGTTAGGAATTCCAGAACCTCATGGTCAACTTTTGCATACACTCCCAAACCCTCTCCTTCTTGAGGAATCTCAACCCCATAGGTGGTAGTAGTTCCGTTATTTAGGACCTATGATACCACCGCTTGTGGTATGAGTCAAAGGTCTGTTAGGTAACCCTACCTGACAGGATTTTGATATCTGATATATTAATATCAATCTTTGCTGACAGGCATCAAATGCTGAGGACGAGCCTTGTTGATCAAATACACCTAGCTACAGATGGTACATGGACTGTAGGATTTACTGCATTTGGCCCTTTTTAGGTAAAATGCCAAAGCATAGGAGAGGTTTAAATGAATGATCTCAGGAAATCAATAGTGAATCACACCTATGGTACATGGAGAGCACAAAGAGAATGGGAAAAACCGCTATATATCACTAAAGCGGAGGGTGTATATTTTTTTGATGAGGCCAACAGAGGCTACCTTGATTTTTCATCCCAACTGATGTGCTCAAATCTAGGGTTTGGGAATAAAATGATAGTTGATGCCATATGTAAGCAGGCAAAAAAACTTCCTTATATAGCTCCTGGGTTTGTGTGTGAAGTAAAGGCAAAGGCAACTGAAGCCTTACTTGGTGTAATGCCCCAGGGCTTGGATAAATTTTTCTTTTCCACATCTGGAACAGAGGCGAATGAAGCAGCACTGAAGCTCATTAGACAGTACATGGCACCTAAGTACAAGATAATTTCACGGTATCGCTCATATCATGGCGCTACTTCAGGTAGCATTGCCTTGACAGGGGATCATAGACGATGGTTTGCAGAACCTGTGAACAAGATACCCGGGGTAATCTTTGGCCCAGACGCTTATTGTTATAGATGTTCCTTTGGATTAGAATACCCAGAGTGCAACATCCAATGTGCTGAATATATAGATTACATGATTAAGGAAGAGGGAAATGTAGCTGCAATTTTTGTTGAACCGGTAGTAGGGACTAATGGCATAATAGTTCCACCAAAGGAATATCTTCCCCGCTTAAGAAATATTGCTGATGAAAATGGAGTACTGCTGGTGGTAGATGAAGTAATGAGTGGTTGGTATCGTACGGGAGAGTGGTTTGCTATGAATCACTGGAATGTCCAGCCTGATATACTAACTACAGCAAAGGGATGCACAGGTGCATATACTCCCGTTGGAATCACCGCAACTAAGAGCGAGATTAAGGAATATTTTGAAGAAAGATTCCTTTCTCATGGACATACCTATGCAATGCATCCACTTGCCATAGCGGCTGTTCCAGCAGCAATAGAGGAGTATAAAAAACTTGTAGCCACAGGACTTGTCAAAAGGGTAAGTGAGCATTTGAAAATGAGGCTTCATGAATTAATGACCCGTCATGAATGTATAGGAGACGTAAGAGGGATTGGACATTTCTGGGCCATTGAGATAGTAAAAAACAGAAAAACAAAAGAACCTTTTAATACCAAAGCAGATAAAGCATCTCTTAAGCCTCTTATGGTAGGTAAGATATCAAACGAGGCATTAAAGCAGGGATTATATATAGTTAGCTGGTATAACCACTTTATTGTCGCCCCTCCACTAACCATTAGCGAGGATCAAATTGATGAGGGCATAGAAGTTCTTGATAAGGTACTGGAAATCGCTGATGAGAAGATGGAAGAATGAGGTTTGAGCGAAAGCAAAAGAAAACTGAGGGTGTGAAGAAGTACCACAATGTAGCTAATTTTCTAATTTCGTGAAAGGGGCAATACTGAGGAGGGCTAGATGAAAGCTAAGATTTTAGGAATTTCTGGTAGTCCAAGGCATGGAAATACCGATATTCTGGTTAAGGAATCTTTAGAGGCAGCTGAAGAGTTAAGAGACGTTGAAACAGAATTCATTTCTGTGAGAGATAAAAAAATCCGGGGTGGATGTCTATCAACATACCGTTGTTTCGACAACCCCTCCTGGACTGAACCATGCAGGGACTACAAAAATGACGACGTCAATGAAATTTTGCTAAAGATGGTAGAAGCCGATGGGATAATTGTAGGGGTCCCGGTTTATTGGGGAGGTTTAACTGCTCAGCTAAAAAATATTATAGACAGAAGTATGGGTCTAGAGCCTCTTGGTTTTCCTTTAAGGAACAAAATAGGAGGAGCAATTGCGGTTGCTTATGATCGACAAGGTGGTCTGGAAGGAGCAATTGCTGAACTTCAGAGGTGGTTTTTGACCCATGATATGATCCCGGTAGGCGTTGGTCCAGAAAGACCTAAGCAAGGAATAGGTTGCTATTATGGAGTTGCCGCACTTCAAGGGTGGCCTAGTCCTGTATCCACTTCAGTAGATCCGGAAGCAAGTCTTAATGCAGTTAAACAGGATATTGTAGGTATGACTGCCGCTCGCTTTTTAGGCAAGAGAGTAGCTGAGATGGCAAAAGTTGTTAAGGCTGGTTTTGTTCAAGTTAAGGGAGAAACAGCTTGGCCTTATGGAGCATTGAAAGAAAAACCCAAGGAGGGATAGTAGGATGAAATACAAAGTAGCCGCTATTCAAATTGAGCGCGTGTCTTACAAAGAGAAAAATGTAAAGAGAGTCTCGCATCAATTAGATTTAACTGCCCAGGAGAGGGTAAAATTTGCCTGTCTAGCAGAAGATTTACGTTACGGAGTTAAATTTCCAAGGATGGAGCATGCTTGTAAAAATTAAATCATACGCAATACTGAGAGAAATTGTTGGTAAGGAATCCCTTCGAATAGTAGTAGACAAAAATGCAACGGTCTTAACTGTTCTTGAAGATTTGGTGGATAGATACACTAAGAGGAGGATAGTTTTCTGACTAAATTCATAATACTGTAAATACAGGAGAATAGCTTATGGTGAAAGGGCTAAGATACAAAGCTGCGGCTATTCAATTTAAGTGGGATCCTGAGAGTAAAGACAATAATCTAGAGAAAGCAAAGGTTCTGTTAGAAGAAACCGGAAAAGAAGGTGTAAAGCTCGCAGTTCTTCAAGAATATTTTGCTACAGCCTACGGGAGAAAAGAAGACGCAGAGCCAATACCGGGTCCTACTACAGATTGTCTTAGAAGTATAGCTAGGCGATACAAAATGTATATTGCCGGCGGAACTATGGTAGAGAAAGACAGAAACAACTTCTACTCAACTCTTCCATTCATAGACCCCACCGGGGAGATCATTGCAAAATACAGGAAAGTTCATATTCTCGACAGACCTGGAATTAGGGATGAGTCACAATTTGAAAGAGGTAAGGAAATCCCTGTTTGTAAAACTAAGGAAATAGGAAACATAGGATTATTGGCTGGAGTTGATCTAGACACTCCGCTAGCGCCATGGGTTGCTGCTCGTAAAGGATGCGAAGTTTTGGTTGTCCCTCATTGTTGTTCTAGTAAATATGTGGATGCTCATCGGTATTTACTTCGCGCCACGGCGTGGGGGAATTTAATTTACATAATAGCACCAAATCCTGTTGGATATTGGAAAGGAACCCCCGAAGGAGATTTTTATTACCTGGGAGGAAGTGGAATAATAAGCCCCATGGGTGAAATTCTAGCAAATGCAGGAGAGTTTAGCGATGGAATTGCAATAGCTACAATAGATATTTCAAAATTATGGGAATATAGAGAAACTATGAGGACATGGAAAGGGCAAATAGTTCCAGAAGCTTATGAGCCGTATTTGAAAGTAATGATAAAGGACAAATTCTGATTCAGGGAGGGTTAGTTTTCACACAGGAGGGCAAAAGAGAAAATAGGGTATCCGGAAGTAGAGCAATAAAGCTAGTTTCCGAATTTCGTGAAAGGGACAAAGAAAAAACCACGGAGGGAGAGTAAGATGAAATACAAGGTAGCCGCTATTCAAATTGAGACAGGGTCTTGCAAAGAGGAAAATGTGAAAAAAGCCTTACATCAATTGGATTTAGCTGCCCAAGAGAGGGTAAAGCTAGCCTGTCTACATGAGTATTTCAACGCAGAATGCCCTGAGAGTGGCAGAAGTGTTGAAGAAATTAAAGGGATGGCCGAAACTATCTCAGGTTCAACAATAGACTCACTCGCCAAAAAGGCCAAGGAGCATCAAATCTACATTGTGGCTGGGAGCATCCTCGAAATTGACCAGGATAAACTCTATAATACGAGCGTCTTCATTAATCCCACGGGACAAATAGTCGGGACATACCGAAAGACACATCCTGAAAATGCGACGGCCAAGAATGAAGTGTCTAAGGGAATAACCCCTGGAGAAGAATATCCGGTTTTTGATACCGACATTGGAAAAATTGGAATCATGATTGATGTGGATGGGAGCATTCCTGGAGTAGTCGAGGTCTTAACTATGAAGGAAGTAGAAGTCATTTGCTGGCCCATGAATTGGAGTGCGAGATGGGTAAATTCTGTTGAGTATCTTCCCTCTACCTGGGGGATGGTCGGCAGGTGTCATATTATCTTGGCTAACAGAGTTGGTCGACGAAGCGAAGGTAGTCAATTTAGCCATCTATCCTATCATGGGAGTAGCAGAATTACCGATCCTGAGGGCAACGTGATCGCCAAAGCTAGAAATTTTTTTGAAGGAATGGCGGTTGCCACTATAGACACAGACTTTACCAAGTTGTGGAGAAATGAAATAATTCCCAGTGACTATCCACTAAGAAGACGACCAGAAACTTATGAGTTCATTGCTCAATCATTGAAAGCTAAGAGCTAGAAATAGAAAGCCTGGGAGAGAGGTGAGAGAATAGGTGGGCTGGTTTAGCTCATGCAATACGAGGAGAGGTTTCCAGAAAGAAGTACTGGCGAACTAAGATTCTTCTTAGGGAAACCTCAAGGGGAATTCAATGTTGTATAATAAAGGAGGGTGGTTAAACATGAAAGTGAGAAGCTTAAGAAAAAAAATTGTTTTGGTGACTTTGGTAACTATTATCGGCGTCAGTATGGTTCTAGTATCAAGTGGCCAATGCGAGGAACTAAGCGAATTAAGAGTAGGACGTGTGGGTACACTGGCGAAAACGTTGGACCCGAATATTATGAGCAGCTGGGGTATAACGGTGCCAATAAAGAGTGCGGTATTCGAAGGCTTGCTTCGATATAATCCAGATACTATGGAAGTTGAACCTTGTCTAGCAGAAAGGTGGGAAACGTCAAAAGATGGAAAGGAGCTAACTTTTTACCTTCGAAAAGGAGTTCACTTTCATAAAGGGTTTGGTGAACTCACCGCCGAAGATGTCAAAGCCACTCATGACAGATGGTTCGAAGCGAAAAAATGGGGACTCATGGATGCGATAAGATGGATTCCTCCTCTTAACCGGATTGAAGTCGTTGACAAATACACCGTTAAGTTCTATCTAGAATATGCAGATTATACCCTCGTTTCCTCAACAGTGCCAATGTTTTTTGGATACGTCACCTCAAAGAAAGCGCTGGATGAGCATGGGCCTGAGGGAATAAAAACTCATGCAGTGGGTACCGGGCCATATGAACTGGAAGAATGGGTTCCCATGCAAAAACTCGTACTCAAAAGATTTCCCGATTACTGGGCAAAGAAACCGTGGTTTGATAAAGTCAGTTTTATTTCCTTTGGTTCATATCACGCTGCAGGATTAGCTTTAAAGGCAGGGGAATTGGATATAGCTTCGGTGAGGCCAGAGGACGTAGACATATATGAGGCAGACCCAAACCTCGATGTGAACGTGTTCCAGCCGGCCGGTTTCTGTTGGATCGGATTCAATGTGCAAGCGTCACCGATGGACGATATACGGGTGAGGAAGGCTATTAGATATGCTGTTGATGTAGATGAAATTCTCCAAGCTAAATGGGGGGGAGTTGTTGAGGATCCACGAAAGTTGCGGGCAAATAGTATACTGTCTCCAAGTACTGTTTTGGGATTCTGGAAGGATGCTCCTGTGTATGAGCTTGACCTTCAGAGGTCGAGAAAGCTACTTGCTGAGGCTGGATATCCGGATGGTTTTACTGTTGTCATGCCAGCCCCACTGCATTATGGTGGGGAACCAGAAATAGGAGTGGTGGTTCAAAGTCAATTGAAGAAAGTAGGAATCAACGTTAAAATTCCTGTATTAGAGCTCGAGGCATTTCGGGAGGAACACTTTCGAGAAACGGGAAGATACCCGATGTTTGTAGAATCATGGCATATGGCACCATTTCCTGAGCAACAACTGTGTTGGTTTACATCCCCGCAAGTTGAGACTTGGAATGAAATGAAATGGTCAAATCTCAGGTATGACGAATTATTGAAAAAGGCTGCCGGAGAGCCCGATCCTACAAAACGGTCCGAATACTATATCGAGATGCAGAGACTAATGGATGAAGATGTCGTCGCTATTTGGATCGAGTATCAACTGGATGCGAAGGCATGGCGGACCGATATCGATGCAAAGTTCATGTCTTCCGGCTGGGAAGTTATTCAGGAGATGAAAGGAAAGTAAGAGCAGGGGGAATAACTGGATAAAGCTAAAGGCTAATATGCCTTTAGCTTTATCTCCCCCCCTTCTGGAGTGAAGTTATGATGTTTTTTGTCATAAGAAGGCTTGTATGGCTGCCAATAACCTTATTTGGTGTGATGATATTCATATTTTTTCTATTAAATGCACTTCCGGGTGATCCTGTAACGGCAATGGTGGGTCCGCGGGCTACTCCTGAGATGAGAAAAGCTATTGAGGAAAAGTTTCATTTGAATGAACCTGTTCTCATACAACTGGTTTATTTCATTAAAAATGTTTTTCAAGGAGATATTGGCAGGTCCATTTGGGATGGGAGGCCTGTCCTTGAATTAATAGGAAATGCACTCCCAAATACAGCTATGCTCGCTTTAGGTAGTCTTTTTCTAGCTATAATCATAGGTATACCATTAGGAGCTGTATCAGCTATTTACCATAATACGTTTGCGGATTTCTTGATAATGGGTCTTTCATTTCTTGTGGTTTCCATACCAGACTTTGTTTCCGCCCTCTTATTGCTACTTCTTTTCTCAGTAACACTAAACTTATTCCCGGTTAGCGGATTAGGATCCGGCATCCTGGACCAAATCCATCATCTGATTTTGCCAATCCTTGCTCTTTCATTGCCCTGGATTGGTTATATTGCTCGAGTTGTAAGGGGGACAATGTTAGATGTGCTCAGCGCTCCATATATTAAGATGGAAAAATCCTTTGGGTTACCTTTAATTTTTATTTGGGGGAAATACGCCTTGAGGAATGCTATTTCTCCTGCAATAGCTACACTTGGGGTTATGATGGGTAAGTTACTAGGAGGAGCTGTCCTTATTGAAATAATCTTTACTCGCCCTGGCTTAGGAAGGTTGGTTGCAGAATCAGTTGCCACACGGAACATACCTGTAATACAAGGAACGGTTCTTGTAACTGCAACTCTTTTCATCTTATCTAATTTGGTTGCCGATATCAGCTATATGTTTGTCGATCCCAGAATAAGATATGAACGCTAAAAAAGGTTTTTTAAAACGGTTCGAAATTTTCTCCTTTGTTTTGTCTAGTCCTTTAAGGTGTTCAGGGGTAGTTATCGTAGTAATCTTACTATTTATCGCAATTTTTGCACCTGCCATCGCACCTCATGATCCCTATGATATAAATCCAGTAAATCGCCTTTCAGAAATTTCTTTCACTCATCCCTTCGGAACAGATAACTTAGGACGAGATGTTCTAAGTAGAATGTTTTATGGGACACGAACGGCCCTTTTCGTAGGAATGATGGGTGTATCTGTTTCATTATTAATGGGACTGATCTTAGGGATGATTGCTGCTTACTGTGGCTCTATAATTGATGATGCAATCCTTCTTCTTTTTGACACTTTGAGGTCTTTTCCCACAATTATTTTGATCCTTGTAATAATTTCGGTTGTGGGTCCAAGCATAACGAACATAGTTCTGGCACTTGCAATTACATTTATGTCTACGTACGGAAGAGCTGTACGGGCTAGAACATTGTCTGTAAAGGAGGAGGATTACATCAAGGCTGCAGAAGCTCTAGGGGCAAGAAGATTAAGAATTATACGTTCACACATCATTAAAAATGTAGTCGGTCCCCTCATAATAATGGCTGGTATGGATGTAGGATACATGATAGCTCTGGAAGCTGGTCTATCCTTCCTGGGCCTTGGGGTTCCTCCACCAACGGCATCCTGGGGAAAGATGCTTAGAGTTGGATTTGATTATATGCTGAAGGATCCGCTATTGATAATCTGGCCTTCAATTGCTCTATTCGTAGCAGTGGCTGGATTCTCCTTACTAGCAGAAGCCTTAAGGAACTTCTTAGATCCCTCAGTAAGGAGATCAGTAAAGGGGAGTTTAAGTGCTATTAGAAGTCAAGAATCTATCAGTTGAATATATAACCAGTGAGGGTAGAGGATATGCTGTGGAGAATGCCAGCTTTAAAATTGAAGAAGGTCAGATAGTTGGCCTAGTAGGTGAGAGTAGCAGTGGGAAAAGCACATTGGGCTGGTCAATTATCAGACTCTTGCCAAGTAATGCAAGAATCAGGAGCGGGGATATCCTCCTCAAGGGTAGGGATATAATTAAAATGTCCGAAAGGACCTTGAATGAAACAATAAGAGGAAAAGAGATCTCGGTAATCGTTCAAGATCCTCAAAATGCTTTAAATCCTGTTTTCACAATTCATACACAAATAAATGATATTCTTTCTTTATACCGAAAAAAAACGAGGAAAACAAAACTTCCCCTCCTGGAACTTTTTAGGAGCGCTGATACAGAGCGGAAGAAAGAAGCAGTGAGTCTATTAACTAAAGTGGGCATAGCAGATGCAAGGAGGAGGATAGATGAATACCCTTATTGCTTTAGCGGCGGAATGAAACAGCGCGTTATGATGGTTATGGCTTTTGTGGTAAATCCTTCTTTACTAATTGCCGATGAACCAACTACAGGTCTAGACGTAACTGTTGAGGCGCAGATACTTGAACATTTAAAAGATTTGATACGGCAGTACGGGACTGCTGTGCTTTATATCACCCATGATCTAGCCGTTATCTCAGAAGTTGCAGACAAAGTTATGGTGATGTATGCAGGGAATATCGTTGAAATAGCCAATAAAAGCGAATTATTTGACAGTCCTCTTCACCCCTATACCAAAGCCTTGATAAAATGTCTACCAAGAAACGCAACACAAAAAGATGAACTTGAAACAATTCCAGGAAGCGTACCAAATATCTTTAACTTACCTCATGGATGTAAATTCCATCCCAGATGTGAGTTGGCAAAGCAAATCTGCAAGGGAAAACGACCTTTGTTAAAGAGAAACCATTCTTCCTCTCATGAGGTTGCATGTTTTTTGGTATAAGAGGCGAAGAAGTTAAATGAGGTAAAGGTATATGCCTTTAATCGATGTAACCACGTTGCAGGCACATTTCGAAAAGAGTGAAGGCTTGTTGTCAAGGTTTTTCCATAAGAACACCGAGGTGGTTCACGCTGTCGACTGTATAAGTTTTAACATAGAAAAAGGAGAAACATTCGGCTTGGTAGGTGAAAGTGGGTGTGGAAAAACAACAGCCGGGAAGGCGCTACTTCGTCTCTTACCCAGGAATGTTATAAAGGGGAAAATAACTTTTGAAGATCACGACGTATACAAGTTCTCCACTAGTGAGCTTCGTAGGTTTAGAAGGCATGCTCAAATAATATTCCAGAACCCAATTAGTTCTCTTAACCCCAGAATGAAGATTGGAGAGATAATCACAGAGCCCTTCAGAATCCACGGATCCACAAAAAGCAGCCGTGAAATTCAAGCAGAGGTAGAGAATTTGCTGGAAGTGGTATCACTTTCTAAAAGTGATAAGGACAAGTATCCAACGGAGCTCAGTGGAGGGCAAGGTCGAAGAGTCGGAATAGCAAGAGCTTTAGCTCTTCACCCAAAATTTATTGTTTGTGATGAGCCAACATCTGGGTTAGATGTTTCGATTTCAGCCGAGATAATTAATCTTATGAAGAATCTTCAGAGACAATTAAACCTGACTTATCTCTGGATCTCGCATAATCTTCGGATTGTAAGCTATGTTAGTAATAGAATAGCAATAATGTATCTGGGCAAGATTGTGGAGATGGGAGAGACATTCGAAGTTTTCAAAAACCCAATCCATCGCTATACTAAGGCCTTATTTTCTGCAGTCCACACCGTAGGAGGAAGTAAAGGCCCGAAGAAGATTATACTGAAAGGTGAGGTTCCGAGCCCCATTAATGTACCCTCTGGCTGTAGATTTCGTACTAGATGTTGGGATAGTGAGCCGGAGTGCAGGAGAAAAGAGCCACTGTTGCTTCCAGTGGGGAGAGAACATTTGGTTGCATGTCATAAGGCTCTCTGAAACCATTTCTCTGAAACCGTTGTTGGTAGCTGTGAGAGGAAACCAGGCCATTTTTTGTTAAGATACTTAACAACAAGAAAGAGTGAAGGTAGTATATTTTATAAAGGGTTAAGTCAGGAAGGAGGATAGATCATGCTAAATGTGGATTATGTCGGCCTAAAACTGAAAAATCCGGTGATCGTGGCTTCAGGGACACCTACAATTAATTATGAAGATTGGAAGAGGTGTGAGGATGCCGGAGCTGGAGCCCTGGTGCCCAAATCGGTAGTTTTTTCTAAGAAATTGATGGAGGGACAGAGATTTACCCCAGGACAGAGAACTGGTTTTCATCCAAGGCCACGCTTTAAGATGATCAATAAAGATGATGTCTCTTTTGACAGCAAACTGGCAAAGAAGGGGGCACTTTTTTACATGTTGATTGCCGGAGAGCATTATCCGCTTCCAGAAGAATTCGCTAAGCTGCTCGAGCGAGCGAAAAAGGAAATTTCCATTCCTATTATTGTAAGTATCTGCGGAGGTGAAAAGCAGTATAAGGAATGGAGTCAGCTGGCCAAAATCATGGAATCAGCCGGAGCAGACGCCATAGAGCTAAATATGCACCATATGCCTGTCAAAAACTATACCGATCCGCAGGTACTGCGGGCAGTAAAGGAGAGTGTCAAGGTTCCCGTTATAGGAAAGACCATGGCTCCCTGGGAGGACTGTGAAGATATTTCGAAGAAACTGGAAGCTGCCGGAGCAGACGCCATTGCAACTTTAGGTCATATCCGTCTGAGGGCACTGGATATTGATCCGGAGGAAGAGAGAATAGTCCTCCAGCCGATTTTCCAAGGCATCTCCGGATCGGTTTTCGGCCCCAACGGACTGGCCTTAGTGGCCAGAACAGCTAAGACGGTGAAGATACCAATATCTGGAGTAACCGGGGTAATGAGTTGGAGAGGTGTAGTCAAAAACATACTGGCCGGAGCCACCACAGTTCAGGTATGCACAGTTCTATACCAGGATGGATACGACGCTATTGGGAAAATGCTTGAAGGACTGGAAAATTTCATGAAACAAAAAGGATATAAAAGTATCCTCGAATTTCGAGGCAAGATTCTCAAGGATTTAGTCTCTCCCATTTCTATGCCAGATGAGCCTTCCATCAAAGTCTATGTTGACGAAGATGTTTGCAACGGATGCGGAGATTGCCACAAGGTATGTTTTTACAGTGCAATTGAGATGAAAGACAAGGTAGCAAATATAGATGTGAGGAAATGCGATGGATGTGGACTTTGTGTCAGTATATGTCCTGTCCAGGCTATTTCTATGAGAGATTTGAGCTGAAATAACCCGAGAGAAAGGAGAGGGAAAGAAAGATGGTTGGCGAAAAAATGATTGAGCTTAGTTTCGAAAGAGGGGGGAAGTTTGTGGCAAAAATGCTACCTAACAAAGCTCCCAGAACTTGTGAAGTTATTCTCAAGAAATTACCTATCGAAGAGACCATTTGTCATACCACCACTGCAGGGCAAGAACTCTTTTTTAAGGGTGGACTTGGTACTGGATTTCCTGTGGAGAATGCGGTTAAGCCAAAAGCAGGGGACATCGGCTATGCTGCGGATCAAGAATGGCAGAACATATTGGTTTATTACGGGGATTTCATATGTTTCCCCAAATACTTCAACATTTTTGCCAGAATTTCTGAGAACTTAGACGAGCTGATGGAGGTGGGCAAGAGGGTTTGGTCAAAAGGATTTGAAAAAGTATACGTGAAAGAGGTATGAACATGTGCCCTCAGCGATGGCATATGCTAATGCTTGGGAGGTCTAGTCATGAACTGCTACATGGGCAAGATACTTAAGGTTAACTTGAGCGAAGGGAACAGCAAGGTAGAAAACATTAATGAGGAATGGCTGGAGCGTTATATCGGAGGCAAGGGACTGGGTTTTCGCTATCTCTTAGATGAAACTCCGGTAGGAGCGGACCCCTATTCGGATGAAAATGTGCTTATTTTCATGACAGGGCCTTTGTGCGGAACAGGTGTGCCAACTTCGTCCCGTTTGAGTATTATTACTAAATCTCCAGCAACAGGCACCATTCTTGATTCATATGTTGGGGGAAACTTAGGCCCGGAGATTAAGGCTGCAGGCTATGATGCAATCGTAGTTAGAGGAGAGGCTGAAAAACCAGTATACCTTTACATTGAGGATGAGCGGGTAGAAATTAGAGACGCCCGGCCCTTTTGGGGGAAAGGAGTTTTTGAGGCAGAGGAAGAGATTCGAAAAGATTTGGGGAAGAAAAGAATCAGGCTTATCTCCATTGGCCCGGCCGGAGAAAATAGAGTAAAATTTGCTTGCATGACATCAAACATGCGACAAGCTGGTAGAGGCGGCGCTGGTGCGGTTATGGGGAGTAAGAATTTGAAATCCCTTGTTTTATTGGGTCATAAGAAAGTGAAAGTTCACCAAGAAGATGCCTTCAGGAAAATGATTCGACAGATTACAAAAGAAGATGTACTAACCGCTCAGAATCTTTGGGCTCGTACTGATGGAACTCCTGGGTTTATTTCAACCGCTCAGGAAAGAGGGAATATCCCAACCCGGAACTTTCAATACGGAGTTTTTGAAAATGTCACTAATCTCGATGCTAAGGCAGTCAATGGGAAGATGAAACGTAGGAAAGCCTGTAAGCACTGTCCCATAGGATGTGCAAGGGTTATGGAGGTCAAGGGAGAGGAAGTGGAGGGGCCTGACTATGAAACCATAGCACTAGCGGGGGCCAACTGTGGCATCGGAGATCTGGATGCGGTCATAGAGTTCAACTTTCTATGTGACACCCTCGGGCTTGATACAATTTCCACAGGGAACGTGATCGGTTTTGCCATGGAGTTAACTGAGAAAGGAATCTATGATTTCGGCGTTACTTTTGGAGATGTAGAGAGCTACCTTAAGATTCCCGCCGAGATCGCTACCCTTAAGGGAGATCGAGGGAAACTACTAGCCAAGGGTGTAAGACAGCTTGGGCAGGAACTCAAAGCGGTTGACTATGCACAGGAAATAAAAGGATTAGAGTTACCAGGCTATGATCCCCGTGGGTCTGTGGGAATGGGACTGGGATATGCCACTTCCGAGAGAGGAGCCTGCCATATGAGGGCATTTACTCTGTGGGCTGAGGCTGCCAATCCTTACAGTATTGAAGGAAAAGAAGAAATAGCGATCACCAAACAGAATCGAAATTCTATCAAGTGGTCACTCATCCTTTGCGATTTCTGGGGAATCGAGGCTCCTCTCATGGCCCAAATCCTGAGTGCCGCAACAGGAAAGGAGTTTACAGGGGAAGAGCTTATCAATATGGGAGAGAGGATATGGAATCTTGGGAGGCTGTTCAACGTGCGGGAGGGTTTTCGACGAAAAGATGACTACCTTCCACCCAGGATCTTGAATGAACCGCTTCCAACCGGTCCTGCAGCCAATAAGGTTATCACCCGGCAGCGGTGGGAGACCCTGTTGAGCAACTATTATCATAGGCGTGGATGGGACAAAGAGGGAATTCCTCTTAAGGAGACTATAGGCAGGCTGAATTTTGATAAATTATTATTGCCAAAAATAGAGAATTGGATAACGTGAGAGTCTGGTCAACTGCGATGGAAAAACTCGAAACCGATGGGAAGGCGTCTCTTAGAGCCTTTTTTCGGGAAAAGTTAAAAATGAGGCTGGGAGGGAGGTGAGAAGGCAGACAGGCCGTTAGCTGGGACAAAGGAGAGCTTTCTGAAGAGAAAAGTATTGAAAGATTAATTTCTCTTTTGGGAGCTTTCCCCAGAAAAATGGACAATGTCAAAAATACCAATGGAAATAATAGCCTTTCACAAAACTAAAGTTTTGGAAGAAAATTTTTAACAAACCTAATTTACTCTTTGTTATCAGTTCGGTAAGCGGTTAAGGTAATTAAAAGAAGGCTGATATGGGCTATACTGTACCAGTTGGAAACAGCCGTAAGACCTCTAACAGGTAGGGATTACATACCCAAGCTGGCTAATCTTGAGATGATACGTTCTGAGGCTGTTCTAAGGTTGCGCAGTCTTTTGAACTCAGCTGATTCGTAATTTATAGTTTTCCTTACTGTACCATCGCCCCTTAGATACACATAGCAGCCTTTTCCCTTGGTGAACTTATATAAACACACTTGCCAGTAGGGACCTCATATATAGCGTTAGCTCAAAGTACGAGCTTCGCAGCATCCTATAAACCTCATCTGGCAAGTCTCTCCCAGAAGTAGGAGACAATCTTTCGATAGCGTGTATCCCGAGGCTTCGGGGTCTGCAAAAGAGACTTAAGTCGTCCTTACTCCTTACCTAAAAGTAGGGCAGAGAGTAAGGCAAAATTCAAGCAATTAAACTTACGAGGTGATTTAAGAACTTGCGTTTCCCCCAGAAAGATGAATGGAAAATTGGCAAATGTAGGGTAAGTTGAGGAAAAAAAATAAGAATTTGAAGAAAAAGGGGTGAATATCTGAAGAATTTTACTTATGTGAAAAGCTCTTTGACAAAACAAAAAAATACTTCTTCATAAAGAAGCTGGATTTTACCAAATTATGTGAGGGAATCAGTGTTAAGGAGCGGATCTTCTTCTCTGGATCAGGGAAAGAATAAAGGTTGGTACCTTGATTGAACTTTGTTTTCGGACAGGTCTCAATAGGAGGTAAAACCTCCCTGATTGCCCTGTCTCGATTAAGACAGAAATCTTACAGATTACCTAAAGATGAAAGGCTCTACTATTCTCGAGCTGTTAAGGAAGCAATGCATGAGCTGGGCCATACCTTTGGATTGGGCCACTACAAGAAAAGAGAATACGTGATGTATTTTTCTAATAGTTTGGCTGATACTGACTATAAGGGAAAGGAATTCTGTGAGGATTGCCTGAATAAGCTATCCTTCAAAGAAATTGAGCGTTAAAACTGGAGTTTGAACTTGCAGATTAGAGCAAAAGTGCAGGGAACGATTCGAAAGATTATTTAACTCTAGGAAGGAGGAGTAAATGAGCAATATTGGATGGATAGGAACAGGAGTTATGGGAGGGCCAATGGCATTTCACTTAGTTAAAGCAGGGCATCATCTAACTGTTTTTACTAGAACCAGAAGTAAAGCTAAAAAGCTCATTGACATGGGAGCCGAATGGGCAAACTCACCTCAAGAGACAGCTAAGAATCAGGATTTTGTTTGCACTATGGTGAGTTATCCTCAGGATGTTAGGGAAGTAGTTTTTGGAAAAGAGGGCATCATAAATACAATTAAGCCAGACTCTATATTCATTGATTTTACTACCAGCAGGCCCAGTCTGGCTATTGAAATTGCAGAGGCTCTAAAAGAAAAGGAAGTATTTTCTCTGGATGCGCCGGTTTCAGGTGGTGATGTGGGAGCCCGCAAAGCTACCCTCTCTATTATGGTTGGCGGAGACAAGAAGGCTTTTAATGCTGCAAGACCTATTCTGGAAAGATTAGGAAAAACCATCATCCTGCAGGGTAGCCCTGGTGCCGGGCAACATACCAAAATGTGTAACCAGATACAAGTTGCTGGAACTATGATCGGAATGGTAGAAGCTCTTGTTTATGGCGCCAAGGCTGGACTAGACCTTGAAACTATACTTCACTCAATTTCTGGCGGAGCTGCCGGCTGTTGGAGCCTTGATAACTTAGCTCCAAGGATCCTAAAGGGTGATATGGAACCGGGGTTTTTGGTAGATCACTTCGTCAAAGATATGGCTATTGCTCTGGAGGAGGCTCAAAGAATGCAAATATCCCTCCCGGGGTTAGCTCTTGTTCATCAGTTATATGTATCTGTTCAGGCCCTTGGGGCTGGACGCAAAGGTACCCAAGCTTTGTACCTTGCGCTTCAACGTATGGCCGCCATGGATTCAACCTAACCTTTTCAGGGCGATTGTCTTTCCTCGAATGCATGGGTACAAAGCTGTCAACGGGAGCCACAAGGATTGATGCGATTAAATGGCCCCAAGGCTACTCAAATAATCTATAGTATCTCTTAGACGCTCTTTTGTTCGCCGGGGTGATGGCCTTCCTCTCTTAGTTTTCTCTTAAGTCTAAATACTTGTCTTCTGGATAGATGAAGCTGTTCTCGAGCTTCATCTACATTCAGATATCCTTCTATGGTGTTTTCAATAACGCTATACCTTGCTAGCTCTTTTTGACTCAATTGCCACCTCTCCATTTCCACCTCCCAATCATCATCTGTTGGAAGGATAGTATATCAAATTCTATGGAGGGGTGACATTTTCACTTTGCAATACTATGACATTATCATTTTGCAACGACAACTTTTCATTGAATTCTTGACAAAAGGCAAATTTGTTCTAACATAGCTCTTAAGAGCTTGATAGATTCATAATTTGCACCCCGAGAGACAAAGATAATGGATATGAAGTATCTGGAGAAGGTAGGTCATTGGGATGAATAAAATAGACTATCTGCGTCTTTCAGTAACAGACCGCTGCAACCTTAACTGTTTTTACTGCCGACCCAAGGAAAAGCTAATTCAGCTTCCCCCCCAGGAAATCTTAAGTTTCGAGGAGATTGTGAAATTCCTTAATCTGGCCACTCATTGGGGAATCAAGCAGGTAAGAGTAACCGGAGGAGAACCCTTACTCAGAAGGAATATCGTGAACCTGGTCAAAATGCTCTCCTCTGTTGGAGGAATCGAAGAGGTTACCATGACCACCAATGGGCTGGGGCTAGCTCATCTTGCCCTTCCCTTGAAGGAGGCGGGACTTTCCCGCATCAATGTAAGTTTGGATAGTTTAGATAGGAGAAGATTTCTTGAGATTACCGGCTGCGATAATTTAAGAGAAGTGCTGAGAGGAATTGCTGAAGCTAAAAGATGTGGATTAGATCCTATCAAAGTTAACATGGTTTTGCTGAGAGGGGTGAATGAAGACGAAATTTTTCATTTTGTCAGCTTTGCTCTGGAAAATTGCCTCCTGCTGCGTTTCATTGAACATATGCCCATCAATGGAAAAGGAGAAAGGTGGTACATCTCGAGCACTGAGATAAGAGAAAGGATCCAGGAAAAATGGGGCCCTCTGGAGCCAGTAGATTCCTCTCCTGGCACGGGACCTGCGCGTTATTTCAGGATCAAGAGAAATGAGCTTATTTTAGGATTTATCTCTCCTCTCTCCCACCCCTTCTGTGATTCCTGCAGCCGTCTTCGTCTCACTGCCAATGGCAAACTACGGTCCTGTCTTCTATCAGGTTTTGAAGTGGATTTAAAAGGAGCTCTTCGAGAAGGGGCCCCCGAGGAAGAAATAAAGGAGCTCTATGAAAAGGTTATTCAAAATAAGCCCAAACATCACCATTTTAATTTTCTCAGCTCAGGTAAGTTTATGTTTGAGATAGGGGGATGAGTTTGACCAGACTGGATATGGTTGATGTGGGAGAAAAAGGGATTACCGCCAGGGAGGCAGTGGCCAAGGGCCAGGTTCTACTTTCTCCTGGAACTATCCGTATGATCCGAGAAGGAAGAATTCCTAAAGGGGATGTCCTGGGCTCTGCTCGGGTAGCGGGAATCCTGGCCGCAAAAAAAACCCCCCAGCTTATTCCAATGTGTCATCCTTTATCTCTTACTCAGATTAGGGTAGATTTTGAGGTAGGTGAGAATTTTATCGAGATCACCTCACATATCAAAGCAAAAGACAGAACGGGGGTAGAGATGGAGGCGCTAACCGGTGTTGTGGTAGCTGCTCTCACTATCTATGATATGTGTAAAGGGGTGCAAGACGGAATTTCCATTTCCAATATCCGATTGGTAATGAAAAAGGGTGGCAGAAGCGGGACAAAAGGAAGAGTAGATGAAAGGTAGAGTTTTCTCCATTAATATAAGTGAAGAAAAAGGAGTATCCAAGAAGCCCATACCTCAGGGATACATAAAGAAGGAATGGGGTCTTTCAGGAGACGCTCATGGAGGAAAGTGGCACCGTCAGGTGAGTCTTCTTTCCTTAGAAAGGATCAAAGAGCAGAAATTCTGCCCCCAGGTAAAAGGCTCAAGAGAGGATAGGCTGGCTCCCGGTGATTTTGCTGAGAACATTACTACTCAGGGCCTCGACCTTACCTGTCTTGAAATAGAGGACGAGATTCAGATCGGGGAAAGGGTGAGGCTCAGGGTAACCCAGATAGGGAAAAAGTGCCATAATCATTGTGCGGTTTACAAGAAAATAGGAAAATGTATTATGCCCAGGGAAGGTATTTTTACCAGGGTCATCTCGGGGGGAAAGATAAAAGTGGGCAATGAGATAAAGGTGATAGGGGATGGTAAAGATCGGGATAGTTACGGTAAGTGATGCTTCATCCAGAGGTGAGAGAGAAGATAGGAGTGGGCCCACTATTAAGGAAATGGTAAAGGATCTGGGGGAAGTGGTGGCATATGAAGTTGTTCCCGATGAAATAGAGATCATCTGCCGCACCCTCAAGAGAATGATCGACGAGAAGGGTATTGATTTGGTTTTGAGCAGCGGAGGCACAGGAATCTCTCCCAGGGATGTTACTCCGGAGGCAACCCGGAAAGTTCTAGATAAAGAGATCCCCGGCTTCGGGGAAATAATGAGGAAGGAGAGCTTCAAGATTACTCCTCATGCCATTCTTTCCCGGGCTATGGCGGGAGTGAGGGGAAATAGTTTAATTATCAATCTGCCAGGAAGTCCTGGAGGGGTTAAGGAGTGTTTAACCTTAATTCTTCCCTCCCTTCCCCACGCTCTTGATCTTATCAAGGGCAGGGTATCTGAGTGTGCGGGGAGCGGGCATAGAGTATTGAAATAAGCACTTAGGTTTACTGTTGGGAAAAAGATCCATAAAATGAAGTTAGATCTAAAGATGCTGGGGGAGGAGGCCAAAAGAAAGATCAGGGGGGCCAAAAATGAAAGGGATTTAGATGAGGTTCGAGTTGAGTTTTTGGGGAGGAAAAAAGGAAAAATAACCCTCTTTCTAAAAAATATTAGGAATCTTCCTCCTGAAGATAAACCCAGACAAGGTCAACTGGTCAATAGATTAAAAAAGGAGATTGGGGAAAGAATTCAGGAGAGAAAAGAGGCCCTCAAGAAGGGAGAGCCGGGAGAATATATTGACATCACTCTTCCCGGGAAAAAGCCTCCTCTGGGTAGACTCCATCCTATTACCCAGACTCTGGAAGAGATAAAGAGAATCTTTATTGGTCTGGGTTTTTGTGTGGTAAGAGGACCGGAAATAGAAACAGAATACTATAACTTTGAGGCGTTAAATATGCCTCAATACCATCCAGCTAGAGATGAGCAAGACTCCTTTTATCTGGAAGATGGTCGCCTTCTAAGAACTCAGACTTCCCCTGTTCAAATCAGGATAATGGAGAAGACCTCTCCCCCCATCCGCATTATTGCTCCGGGAAGGTGCTACAGGCGTGATGCTATTGATGCATCCCATTTCCCTATGTTTCATCAGGTAGAGGGATTGGCCGTGGATCGGGACATTACCTTCTCCCATTTAAAAGGCTCTCTTACCTGTTTTGTCTACCAGATGTTCGGCAAGGGGACAAAACTGCGTTTCCGCCCCAGCTTTTTCCCCTTTACCGAACCCAGTGCCGAAGTGGACATTAGCTGCATTATCTGCAAGGGCTCCGGATGTAATGTCTGCTCTCAGAAAGGATGGCTGGAAATCCTGGGGGCGGGAATGGTGGATCCTGAGGTTTTCAAGAAGGTGAACTATGATCCGGAAAAATACCAGGGATTTGCTTTCGGCATGGGGGTAGAGCGGATATGCATGCTGAAATACGGAATTGATGATATTCGTCTTTTCTTCCAGAACGATCTGAGGTTTCTAAGACAGTTCTAGCGCTTTTTGCCAAAGGTCTTTTTTCTCCATACTGAGGTATTTTTTGAAATAAAGACAGGAGGTAGGTATGATTGAACTTGAATCTGATTCTCCTGAGTCGAAGAGCGCTCCTCGTCTTACTTCAGTATCTATGAAAGCAGTGGGGATAGGAGGAGCGGGGTGCAATATTTTGTCGCACTTGAATCCTTCCTCTGGCGGTATAGAATCTGTTGCCATTAGTACCAGCAGGCAAGACCTGGAAAGATGTAAAGTTAGAAAGAAACTTCAGCTGGGGGAATCTATCACCGGAGGATGGGGAACAGGCGGAGATCCCGAGACGGGAAAAAGAATAATCCTGGAAGAAAAGGAGAGGGTGGAGGAGGTTTTGAAGGGCACGGATTTGCTCTTTCTAATCTCCGGATTAGGAAAGGGGACAGGTACCGGAATTTCTCCCATCGTAGCACAGTTAGCTAAGAAGATGGGCGTCTTGACTTTAGGGTTCCTTGTCCTACCCTTTCATTTTGAAGGAGAGAAAAGAGTAAATCAGGCCAGAAATGGACTGCAGGAGCTGGAGGAGGTCCTCAGCGCCCTGATGGTGATTCCCAATGATTTCCTTTTAGAAGAACCGGGCAAAGGGTCTTCTCTTGAAGAGAAATTAGTAAAGATAGATATGGCTTTTGGAGAGGCTATTCATGCAGTAGGAGATTTGCTCCTGTACCCTGGCCTGATAAGTCTGGATTTTGCTGATATCAGGAGTTTTTTTCAGAAGAAGGGTCGCATTCAGATAAGCAAGGGAAGGGGCACTGGTGAGGGAGCGGCTCAAGAAGCTGCCAAACAGGCTATTTCATCGCCTCTGGTGGGCAGAATTCCGCTGAAAGAGGCCAGGTGTATATTGTTGAATATCCGGGGAGGCAAAAGGTTAAGTCTTTCAGGAGTGGAGGAAGCTACTCTAATGGTTAGGGAGGGCGCTCCTCCCAGAACAGAGGTCATTTTTGGTGTAAGTGTGGATGAGGATTTGTCTGAGGAAGTAATTCTAACCCTTATGGTGGTAGGAGGCGAAGCTCGAGCCGAAGGAGAAGCAAAAGGAAAAAAAGAGGTTTATCAAAGAGAATTAGATCTCAGAGTTTATGAAGGGGAAGACCTGGACATTCCTGCCTTTTTAAGAAAGGGGACCAACTAGTGAGAGGTTCTTGATGAAGGCTTTTTTTGATCGCAATCGGGGTAAGATTGTAGGAGGCACCATGGGACTGGTGGTGGCCTTGCTCTTGATTTTCGCCTGGCCCTTACTTTTAATTTTTTTCCTGGTTCTGGCTGGAGTTTTCCTGGGGGGTGTTTTCGATGCGGGAAGAAGGGTAGGTCATTTCTTTGATAGAATTTTTCCGGAAGGGAAATCCACCAGGGGTAGGTCCCGGAATCCTGACTCATCTGACTAGAGAATCCTTCCCTTACAAAACTCCCTAATTCAGAGGAGAGTTATGAGAAGAGACGGCAGAGCAGCGGGTGAGCTGCGTAAAGTGAGGATAGAGAGGAATTTTGTAAAGTATGCCCAGGGCTCAGCTCTTATATCCTTAGGGGATACAAAGGTGGTTTGTGCGGCTATGGTGGAAGAAGGTATTCCTCCATTCTTGCGGGGAAGCAGCAAAGGATGGATTACTGCTGAGTATAGCATGCTGCCTTACTCCAGTCCTACCCGGATACTCCGGGATAGGGAAAGACGCCGGGGCAGGTCTTACGAGATACAAAGATTGATAGGCCGATCTCTAAGGGCAGTGGTGGACTTAGCAGGATTGGGAGAGCGAACCATCTGGGTTGATTGCGACGTTATTCAAGCAGACGGGGGGACTCGGTGCGCCTCTATTACCGGATCTTTTATTGCTCTGGTGGATGTGGATAGGTGGCTCAGGGAAAAGGGTATACTGAAAGATTCCATCATCAAAGATTCCCTGGCTGCTGTGAGTACAGGTCTTAAAGAGGAGGAAGAACTCTTGGATCTATCTTTTCATGAGGACTCACAGGCCAGCGTGGATATGAATGTGGTCATGAGTGGCAAGGGAGAGCTGGTTGAGGTTCAGGTAACCGGGGAAGAGAAAATCTTCTCTCGCAAAATCCTGGACGAACTCCTTGATCTGGCCGAGACAGGGATCAGGAAGCTCACCGAAATACAGAAGAAAGTCATAGGGGAAGAGGAATGGAGCTGGTCTTAGCTACCCGGAATCGGGATAAAATAAGGGAAATTAAGCAGATTCTAAAGAATCTAAATACTAGAGTTTTAACCTTTAAGGATTTCTCTGGTTTTCCCGAGGTAGTGGAAGACAAATACACCCTGCGGGGCAATGCTTTGACCAAGGCCTGGACAGTGGCCCGTTTCAGCAAGAAGCTGGCTCTAGCCGATGACTCCGGGCTGGAGGTCGAAGCCTTAAAAGGAGCTCCCGGTGTTTTCTCTTCTCGCTTTGCCGGCGAAGGTGCTTCTTATAAGGACAATAATCGGAAAGTTCTTTCTCTTCTTGAGGGAGTTCCTCCTCACAGGCGCAAGGCAAAATTTCGCTGTGTTGTAGCTATCAGCAATGCCTATGGGAGACGAAAGGTGGTGGAGGGAATCTGCGAAGGAAGGATTACTGAGGAGATTAAGGGCAGGCAAGGATTTGGCTACGATCCGATTTTCCAGCCCCTGGGGTACAATGAAACCTTCGCCGAGATGTCGCCCGGGCTGAAAAATGAGATTAGTCATCGAGGTATGGCTCTTAAAAAAGCAAAAGCTGTTCTTGAGGAATGGCACAAAAAAAGAGTTATAGGGATCACCGGAAATATCGGTTGTGGTAAAACCACAGCGGCCAGAATGTTTGAGACTCTGGGAGCTAAGCTCATCTCCGCTGATGAGATAGGGCATCTTCTTTTGCAAGAGAAAAAAGTAAAAAACAGGCTTACTCGAATTTTTAGCTCATCCATTCTCGATGAGGGTGGCTGTATTAAGAGAAAGAACTTGAGAGAAATAGTCTTTAGTGATAAGAAAAGTCTAGAGCAGCTCGATTCACTCCTTCATCCTCTCATCTTGAAGGAGGTGAAAAAGAACATTAAGGCCTGTGATGATGGTATTATCTTACTGGAGGCAGCTCTGCTTTTGGAGGCAGGATGGGAATGCTTGGTGGATAAGATTTTAGTAGTAACCTCCTCGCGCCAGACTCAACTCCGAAGGATAAAGAAGGGCACTGATTTTACACCTCAAGAGATTAGAGGAGTCATAGGAGTTCAGCTCCCCCAGGAGGAGAAAATCCGCCAGGCAGACTTTATTATTAGAAACGATGGCAGGGAAGAGGAGACCCGAGAACAGGTAAAGAAAGTGTGGGAAACACTAGAAAAAGAGGACTGTGAGGCTCGGGGATAGTCTTCTCTTCTGGAAGAGAAGTTTTTTTAAGCTCTCCTAAAGCTCGATTTTATCTTTCTCAAGGAACCTACCAAATTTTGGATATTTTCATGTTAAAGTGAGAGACTCTGTTGAGAGCTGATTCAGGCAAGGTAGCCCAAATATTCAGGGAAATGGCCGATCTTTTGGCCATTAAAGGGGAGAATCCATTCCGGGTAAGAGCTTACGAGAAAGCTGCTGATGTCCTGGAACATCTCTCCGGGGACCTTCAGGATCTTCATAAAGAGGGCAAGCTAGAAAAGATCCCCGGCCTGGGCAAAGGGATGCGTGAGAAGATCAGCACGCTCCTTAATACAGGTAGACTTCCCGCCTATGAGGAACTGAAAAAAGAGATACCAGCCGGAGTAAGAGAGCTTCTTTCTATTCCTGAAGTGGGGCCGAAAACGGCCAAGCTCCTCTATGAGGAGGCAAAAGTTAAGAGTATTGAAGAGTTAGAGAAATGTGTTAAGTCTCATAAACTACAGCACCTACCAGGTATGGGAACTAAGACAGAAGAGAATATCCTGCGGGGGATAAGGCTTTATCGCACCTCCCGAGCCAGGATTCTTCTAGGGAAAGCCCTGCCTCTGGTAGATGAGGTGATAGGAGAGTTAAAGGAGGAGGCTTCTTCCTGGATTGAGAGAATTTCACCTGCAGGTAGTCTTCGTCGAGGCAAAGAGACCATAGGGGATATAGATATTCTGGTTTCCTCTAGCAGTTCTCATCCGGTTATGGAGGTTTTCACAAATCTATCCTGTGTGAGAGAGATTCTGGCCAAAGGGGAAACTAAATCCAGTATCTTGACTCATCAAGGACTGCAGATGGATCTGAGGGTGGTCTCACCGGACTCTTTTGGCGCTGCCCTTCAATATTTCACCGGCTCCAAAGCCCACAATATAAACTTGAGAGAGAGGGCTGTAAGACGCGGCTTAAAGATCAACGAATATGGAGTATTTAGTCAGGACGGGGGAAAAATAGGGGGAAGGGACGAGGAAGAAGTCTACGCCTGCCTGGATCTTGCCTTTGTACCTCCTGAGCTCAGGGAAGACAGAGGAGAAGTGGAAGCAGCCGAGGAGAGCCGACTTCCCCAGCTCATCAGGGAGGAAGAAATCAGGGGAGATCTGCACCTGCACAGTCGGGCCAGTGACGGTAGTGCCTCCATTGAGGAGCTCGTGGAAAAGGCTCAGGAAAAAGGATATCAGTACCTGGGCATTACCGAACATTCAGTTTCCCTTAAGGTAGGGGGAGGTTTGAGTGAAGAGGATCTTTTGGCCCAGATAAAGGAAATAAGACAGATGAATTCTCATTTTGAGGACTTCAGGGTTCTCACCGGAAGTGAAGTAGATATCAAGAAGGACGGAACTCTGGATTATTCGGATGAAGTTCTCAGGGAGCTCGATATTGTTATAGCTGCTCTGCATACAGGTTTCAAACAGGATAGGGAGACTATAACTACCCGGGTGATTAAGGCCATGCAAAATCCAAATTTCCGCATCTTCGCTCATCCTACCGGTCGTCTCCTGGGGGAAAGAGACCCCTACGCCATTGATCTGGACAAGGTGCTGGAAGTAGCCAAAGAGAAAGATATCTGGCTGGAGATAAATGCTCAGCCGCAAAGATTGGATTTGACCGATATCTGGATCCGGGAAGCCAAGGAAAGAGGGGTAAAGATGGTCATCTCCACCGATGCTCATAATATGGGGGGGCTGGATCTTATCTCATTCGGAGTCATCACCGCCCGGCGGGGATGGCTGGAGTCAGCCGATGTTATCAATACCCTCTGCCTGAAAGATCTCCTGAAGGTTCTCTACAAGAAAAGGAACTCAAGATGAGAGTTGTGGACGCTCACCTGCACCTTATCACCAGGGAAATGATGGAGGAGATGGGGAAGGAGAGGGGACTGGAGGAAAGACAGATAAGGGAGCGCCGAAAAAGACTTAAGCTCCCGGACTTTGAGCTATTTGATTTTCATACTACGCTCAAAAAGTGGCTCTCGGAATTTGAGCGCTACCACATAGAAAAGGGGATTTTTCTCCCCTTTGTCCATAACAGGGAAGAGATGATTACTCTGGCCAAGGTCAGTGAGAGATTCATTGGATTTACCAGCCTTGATCCTACCCGGGAAGATGCTGATAAGATCCTGGAGGCAGATCTTCAGGCAGGTCTGAGGGGGGTAAAACTTTATCCTGTCAATCGCTTCTTCCATGTCAATGATCTGGAAGCTGAAAAAATCTATCCCGTGGTAGAAAAATACAAGGTTCTGGTGATGATCCATTTTGGACTGAACATTGGGCCCGGGTCGAATCTTCTTTACGGAAACCCTCTGGATCTTCATCCAGTGGCGCTGAAGTATCCTGAAGTTAACTTCATCATTGCCCATTTTGGCTGCGGCTTTGCTAGAGAAGCGCTTTTTCTGGCCTACCAGTGTCCAAATATTTTTTATGATACTTCAAGCTCCAACGCCTGGATTAGGTATCTTCCATACAAAACTACTCTCAAAGACATCTTCCAGAGATTCTTGGAAGCAGCAGGGCCGGAAAGGCTCATCTTCGGCACCGACTCCAATTTCTTTCCCCGGGGATATCGGTATGATATTTTGCAGGAGCAAAAGAGGATATTAGACGAGCTTAGAGTGGGGGAAGAAGAGCAAGAGAAGATTTTTGGTGGAAACATTTTGAGGCTGTTGAGCCTAAAATGAAACCTTGTTATCTTGACCTCTATCGGAGCGGAGAGCTGGATGAGCGGATTGAAAAGCTTAATGAGATCCTTACCGACTGTCATCTTTGTCCCCGGGAGTGTAGAGTTAACAGAGATGAAGGGGAGAAGGGATACTGCAAATCAGCCAGGGAGATGGTGGTCTCTTCAATTGGTCCCCATTTTGGAGAGGAAAATGAGCTGGTGGGGCGGGGAGGGTCGGGAACTATATTTTTATCTCACTGCAGTCTTGGATGCCTCTACTGTCAGAACTTTGAGATCAGTCATCTGGGACAGGGAAAGGTTATCTCTACTGAAGAGCTTGCCAGAGGTATGCTTCGCCTTCAGTCTATAGGTTGTCACAATATCAATTTTGTCACCCCAACCCACTTTACTCCTCAAATTGTGGAGGGAATCAAAGTCGCTATTGAAAAAGGATTAAAGATCCCCATAGTATATAACTGCGGTGGATACGAGAAAGTCGAGACTCTAAGATTATTGGAGGGCATCGTGGATATCTACATGCCCGATGTCAAATACAGCGAGGCCGGTCCTGCTAAGAAATTCTCTAACGCTCCCCATTATTTTGAGGTTTGCAGGAAAGCCTTGAAGGAGATGCACCGGCAGGTGGGGGATTTGAAGGTGAGTGAAGAGGGAATTGCCGAAAGAGGTCTCCTTATCCGGCACCTGGTTCTACCCAATAATCTAGCGGGAAGCGAAGCTGTTTTGAGATTTATTGCTGAGAAGCTCTCAGAGGATAGCTATGTGAACATTATGTCTCAATATCGACCTATGTATAAAGCCTCCCTGTATCCTGAGATAAATCACCCCCCCCAGCTTAGTGAGTTCAGCGAAGCTGTTGAGATGGCGGAGGAACTTGGTCTACACCGTGGGTTTTCCAAACGCCATCCTATGAAAGTATAATTTTTGGTTTCCTTAAGCTCGGACAGCGCCTTTACCAAATCGAAGCCAAAGGTAGCAATAGCATACTAACGACGATGGTGGGTGCTAGTGAAGACAATCTTGGGAATCTTATAAGAGACCTTTTTTCATATCGTCTTCTAATGGTTATGTTTGATAGTGCTTGACAAAGCGGGTAAGTTCGCCAAGATCAGCTGTGGCTAAGCCAATCACCTTATCGGCCGCACCATAATAGAGGCGGAGCTCATTGGTGCCGCTGTCTAAAACAGCACCGGTGGGAAAAACTACCCCTGGCACATCACCTACCTGTTCGTACTGGGCGCTGGGGCTCAAAACCCATTCCTCACTGCGAGAGATCAGTTTCCATGGTTGCTCCAGATCGAGTAGAGCTAGGCCAACCCGATACAAGCTACCAGAGGCGGCCAGTCTGATTCCATGGTAGATAATCAGCCAGCCTTCGGGAGTCTCAATAGGTTGTGTCCCCAATCCCACTTTATGACAGTCCCACCATCCCGGTCTTCTTGGAATAACCACTCGATGATCTCCCCAGTGTCTTAAGTCAGGTGAAAAACAGATCCATATATGAGCTTCTCTCCTGATGATTGGCCGGTGAATCAGGGCAAATCGACCCTTAAAACGGCGGGGAAACAGAGAGGCATCCTTATCTTCAGGTGGAAGCAAAGGACCCATACGATGAAAGGTGTGAAAATCCTCGGTCATCATCAGGGAAACGAGAGGACCTCCCAGTGAAAAAGAAACGTAGGTAATAGCGTATTTCCCTTCTTCGCTGAGCCAGACGATTCGAGGATCCTCAAGTCCGTATGGTTCTTCCTGAAAATTAACATCTGGTTGGAGTGTGGGATGAGGTGAGATGCGCCAGTTTGTCCTACCATCTTTGCTTTTAGCCACAGTCAAATGGGAGAAACCTCTTAGATCCTCGACACGGACGAGCAAAAGTGTTTCACCGTGGAACTCAGTAGCCCCCGGGTTGAAAACCGCGTTCGCAGGATATGGCCACAGTGATGGCTTAAGAATGGGATTGCCAGGATAGCGGCGGAATATAGAGCCGGGTTGTCTAGTATTCGTTAGTGCTGACAATTTCTGGTCCTCTTTGGTTTATTTAATTATGTTGTATTCCAGAAGCTTCGGCACTTTTTCTCTGAGAGGTCAGCCGTAGCTCATTTCATTGATTCTAAGATATTGCCTGCTTAATGTCAATTTTGTGTCACGTAAAAGCGGACTTTTTCACCTTTACGTAAAACAGGAATTGACACGAAAGGAATTTTATGTATTATATTAATGTAACTTCCAGGCAAAAGAGAGGCGAAAGGATCATGGTTGCATACGCCAAAGGTAGAGTTCCCATCTAGGAAAATAACCACCAAGTCTCACAGACCCTCACACCCGGTATCGACAATTCCTTCATCCAAATCCAAGGTTAATGTTCAGTCAATCAGAGGTGTCTTTCATGCGAATAGGGATTATTTCTACCTATCCTCCTATGCAGTGCGGGATAGCAGCCTATTGTTCTTATCTTGTTTCGGAGCTCGAAGCAAAGGAGCCCTCTAACAAAATCCATATTGTTAGCCCTTTTGGGAAAGGGGAAGGATCGTTCTATTCTGTTTCGAGCCTCGATGGCCTCGCTGTATCGGAGCGGGTTTTTAATGCCATAGCTGCATTTCAGCCGGATGTGGTGCATATTCAGCATGAATACGGGCTATATATGGACCCAATCACGGCGTGGCTATTATCCCTCTTCTCTACAGGCTAAAACTGGCCAGCATCCCGATAATAGTTACCCTGCACACAGTTTATGATAGTTTTTCCCAGCATCAGAAGCTGATTACCGAAGCTATCTGCCGGATAGCGAACGCCATCATAGTTCATGAGGAATATCAGAGACAGAGCATTGGGAGGGAGATCTTTCCCTTCGAGCATATTTATGTGGTTCCTCACGGGGTGAGAATTGTTGATCCTGTGCCTGAGGCGAAGAATCAATTAGGGATGAGGGGTAAAAAAATCGTCCTTCTCTGCGGATATTTTAGGCCTACAAAACGCTTTGATCGAATTATCTCTATTTTCCCCCGGATTGCTGAAAAAGTACCTTCTGCAGAGCTGGTGGCGGCGGGAGGAGTACGTCTTCGAGGGTGCAGCGAGTATGGCCAAAGTCTTCTTAGATTAATCAATAGCTCTCCTTCCAGGGATAGAATCAGAATCCTGAGGGGGCCTTTCCCGCAGGAAGTTTTTGACACTATTCTCAGTGCTGCCGATGTGGTCATACTTCCCTATGAGATAGGAGCTCAGAGCGGAATTCTCGCCCACTGCCTGGCTTTTGGGAAACCTGTGGTTCTTTCTCCCCTCTCTTCCTTTCAGGCGATGGTAAATAAGGTTAACTGCGGATTTATAGCCTATTCTGATCAAGATTTTGTTGATTATATCGTTAAGATTATCTCCCATCCCGGGCTGGCCGAGAGTCTTTCAAAAAATGCAAAGGATTACGTGAAGAAGCACCTTTCCTGGAAAATAGTAGCTGAGAAGCATATGGAAATTTATGGCCGGATTGTGAGGATTATCTCCAGAGCGGAAGGTGCTAAAGTCCCGGCAAATTTCCCATAGTCCCTCCTTGTTCATAAACGGGATCTAAAACGACTTTCCCTGCCTTAATCAACCATACTTTTTGGGCGGATCTTTCCCGGTTTTCTCTCTACCATCCTCTTTCATTTTCGTTCACCTTCACAAATCTGGCATTTTGCGATAGAATAGAGAATCATCGCTGACAAGGATTTTGACTATGAGTAAAGAGGCCTTGAAAGAGAAAGTTGCCTTCTATATCTCTATGACTCTGAGTCCCTATGTTGTAGCCGTTCTTTTTGCCGTCATCTTGTCTCTTTATTTTGCCAATAATACCAAGGAATTTATGACCTGGTTTCCTGTGCAGATTATATTCACCACGGCTGTCCCATTAGGGGTGAGCTTTGTCTTGCTTAAGAGAGGAAGGATTACCGATCTTCACTTTTCTATTAACGAGGAACGGAGAGTCTTACTCCTGGTGGCCCTTCCAGTCCTGCCCGTCTACTTAATAGTTTTGACTTATGTTGAGGCTCCTCTGGGGCTGCTAATTATCGTATCGGGATACTCTATTACTGCTATCGCTGTAGCTCTGGTTACTTTTAAGACAAAGGTGAGTATCCATTCTGCCGCTATCACAGCCTGTGCTGCTGGCCTTTTTATTTTACTTGAATCTTATGCCATCCCCCTCATGGGCCTGGTGCCTATGGTGGTTTGGGCCAGGCTCCATCGGGGCAGGCACACCCTTGGGCAGGCCCTCATCGGGGTGATCCTGGCTTCCGGTATAATGTTGGTAGTTTTCTTTATCTATCAAATGGGTGGACTTTGAGTGTCAGACAAAATAGCTCTAGGATAGCTGGGTGAGTGCATGGAAAAAAGAAGACCAAAGAGTATGTACAAAAAAGCTGCTGGAGAGAGGGACCTTCGCATCGTCGTTTGGCCCATGAAGGAGACTAAAACAGTCAGTGTTCTAGTTTTTGTGGGGCTGGGTTCCCGCTATGAGACAAAGGATTTGGTGGGGATAACTCACTTTTTGGAGCATATGCTTGGTAAAGGGACAAGAAAGCGCCCGGACGCTTTATCCATCGCATCAGAAATAGATGCCGTAGGGGGAGAATTTAATGGATTTACGGGAGCAGAGTACACTCTCTTCTACGTGAAGCTTCCTGCTGACAAGGTGCTTTTGGCGGTGGATGTTCTCTCGGATATTATCTGTAACTCCAGGCTGGATGAAAAACATATAGAGCTAGAAAAAGGCGTTATTTTGCAGGAAATCAATCATCTTCTGGATACTCCCTCCCAATATGTCCTGGAACTGTATCATTCTCTTCTTTACGGGGACCACCCCTTGGGCTGGGATATTGTCACATCCAGAGAAGCCCTGCCTCAATTAAATCGAGAGAAACTGGCTAATTTATGGCGAAATTGTTACACACCGGATAACATGGTGGTAGCAGTTGCCGGGAAGATAGATCCGGACAAGGTAATTTCTTCGGTGAGGAACCATTTTGGTAATGCTACTGGTAAGAAACGCACTACCTGGATACCGGTGAAGGAGAGCCAAACAAATCCTGCCTTTAAGGCGCTACCCAGGAAGACAGATCAAACTCATATTTGTTTGGGAGTACGCACCTTTATAAGTGTTCTTCATCCGGATCGCTACATCCTGGAGGTTTTAAACACAATTTTAGGAGGGTGCATGAGTTCCCGTCTCTTTATTAAGATAAGGGAAGAGATGGGTTTGGTTTACTCTGTTGGCTCAGGAATTCAGACTCTATTGGACACAGGCAGTCTTTCCGTGGAGGCGGGGACCGATGGAAGTAAAGTAGGGGAGGTGATAGGGGCTATTTTAGGTGAGTTTCACCGGCTCAGAGAATCTCTTCTTAACCCTGATGAGCTTCAGCGGGCCAAGAATTACGTTAAGGGAAAGCTCATTATGGGCCTGGAGAATTCTGAAGGCCTGGCCTACTTTTTAGGAAAACAAGAGCTCCTTCAAGGCAGGATTAGGACTGTGGAGGAAATAATGAAGGAGATTGAGAAGGTTAGCCTGGAGGACGTCAGACGAGTATCGGAGAATATCTTTCAGGAAAAAAACTTGAACCTGGCCCTCCTTGGTTCCTTTGATGGGAAACTGTCCTTTGAAAGGCTGCTGAGGTTATGAGGGAGATTCTAAGATGATTGTTGATCAGCTCATATCAGAGGTACGAGATACAGCAAAGAAACGGGTCGCTGTTGAAGTTCGCATTGGCCTCAAATATACAGCTGTCCTTCTCGATGATGGGGGCTGTGGTCTTGCTGCTACCCTGAGCCATCAGCTTCCATATCCCTTGGAATATCCTGGTAATTTTAGGAATCGAGGTGCTGGAGAGCTCGTAGATCTTGCCAGATCCACCAGTATTCTGCCCTCGAGCGTAGGTGTGGCTGCCATTAATGCTTTATTGAAACCCGAAAATATAGAAATTGTCACCGGAGACATCACAAAATATTTGAGAATATCCAAAAAGGATACGGTGGGAATGGTGGGAGCGTTTGTGCCTTTAATACCCTGGGTTCAAAGCAGGGCGGGAAAGTTATTTGTTTTCGAAAGGCATCCACTCCAGGGAACAGGAGAATATCAACCGGACTGGGCTGAGCCTCTGCTCCTGCCTCAATGCTCAGTGGTAATTATCACAGCCGCATCCATTGCCAACAAAACTATAGATAGCCTCCTGGGGTATCTCAAGGGTGCCCACATGGTAGCTTTAGCTGGACCCACAACCCCTTTGAGTTCAAAGGTGTTTAAGAAAACTAGAATAAACATCCTTTCGGGCATCAAAGTGATAAATCCTCATAAGCTCCTAGAAATTGTAAGCCAGGGTGGGGGGACAAGAGATTTTGGCCATTCAGTAAAGAAGGTAAACATTATTCTGAGGCCAAAGGGAGCTTAACTTACTCTTTGATCGAAGTTGAAGCAAAAATACCAGGGAAGGTAAAATGAAAGTAAAATTCTTGCAGCCAACATTGGGGCTAGTTTTCTTACTGGTGGTGATTAGTTCATCTTTTTTTCCGGTTGGGGCAAGGGCTTCCGATTTCCATGAGATAAGAACCTACATTGAACAGGGGAAATGGGAGCAGGCCATCCAGGAATTAAATGAGATTTTGGCGATAAATCCTGAGTCAGGCAAAGCTCACTTTCTTTTAGGCGAGATTTATAAGGAGAAGGTAGAATTATTTCTAGATATAGCCATCAAAGAATATGAAGAAGCTCTGAGAGATGAGGAAACTCGCTTCTTAGCTCAAAAAGAGCTGGCTAGAATCTGGCTAGATAAGGAAGAATATGAAAAAGTAGTGGTTATCTTTTCTGACCTGGAGGAGGAAGAACAAAGCCAGTTCGAAGTCCTGAAGCTTTTAGGTCTGGCTTACTTTAAATGGGGTCGTCTAACGGAGGCTCTAGAAAAACTGGAGAGGGCTCAAAGTCTAGAATCTGATAATGCTGAGGTCATATTTTCCCTGGCTGAAATTTATGAAGACAAACAGCTTTTTGAAGAAGCTCTTACTTCTTACCAAAAGATTCTCTCCCTTCCCCAAGCGGAAAGACTGGCCAAGATAGCCCAGGAGAGAATCCAGAGTATTGAGCAGGAAAGGATAGGTCTTACCGTAGCAGACATTAAGGATCCTCATCTAAGGGAGATTATTCTTAAGGCACCGGGGGCCGAGGAATATCCTGAGGCAGGAGCAATAGTGCTGTTGAACGAGCGCCATTGTGTGATAAGAGAAGATAACACCGTGATAGAAAAGGTACACAAGCTCATCAAAGTTCTAAATGTCAGAGGGAGGGAGAAATATGGAGAAATCCATATAGATTATGATTCCACTTATGAGGCGGTAGAGGTAGACTATGCCCGAACCATTAAACCCGATGGAAGCATAGTAGGCGTCGGCAAAAAGGATATAAGAGATATAGATAAATGGGCAGGTTTTCCTTTGTACAGCAATGCCAAGGTGAAGGTCATCTCCATGCCCGAAGTTATGGAAAATTCGATAATTGAATACCAGGCTACTATTTTTACCAGTAAATTAATTAATGAAGATGATTTTCAATTCTCCTGGGATATCAAAGGATTTGAGCCCTATCTCCGCCATAGATTCAAGCTCACTATCCCCCAGGGAAGGTCCATCAACATTCATTATGTAAGACTTAAGCATCAGGCGCCTGAGGTTACCCAGATCAATAATTCCTTGATCTATGAATGGAAGATCGACAATATATCGGAAATAGTAGCTGAGCCCAGCATGCCTCCTCGGAGAGATGTCTCTCCTTCTATCATGGTTAGCTCCTTTAGTTCCTGGGAGGAGTTTTCCCTTTGGTGGCGGGGTCTCACTGAGGGTCAGCCCCAGCCTAACCCGGCTATCAGCGAGAAAGTAAGGGAGCTCATTGAAGGGAAAAAGACCCAAAAGGACAAAGCTAAGGCAATTTATCACTGGGTGGCCTCCAGGATAAGATATGTTGGGCTGGAATTTGGGATAGCTGGGTTCAAACCGCACTCAGCTGAGGAGGTCTTCAACAACAAATACGGCGACTGCAAGGACAAGGCAACTCTTCTCTTAGCCATGTATAAGGCAGCCGGAATACCAGCCTACTACGCTCTTATAGGAACAAGAGAGATGGGCAAACTGGAAGAAGATATTCCCATGTCTCAATTTAATCATGCTATTGTGTTAGCTGAAATTGAGGATGGTTTGGTCTGGATGGATCCTACCGCTGAGACTGCCTCCTACGGTGATATCCCGGGGGCAGATCAAGAAAAGCTAGCTCTCGTTTTCTTTCCTGAAGAGGCAAAATTCTTAAGGGTCCCCCTCCATGAGCCGGACAGGAACCGAATGGAGACGGCCATGAGAATTGAGATAAATCCTGATGCCAGTATCGATGTTGAATTGGAACTGCTTGCTTCGGATGCCAGCGCTATGGGGCTTCGCACCCTGAAGTATGTAAAGCCCGCCCAACGCAAGCAGATAGTGGAGAACTGGATAAACTCTATGGCTCCCGGGGCAAAACTCAAAAGCTATCACTTTAGTGACCTGGAGGATCTGAGCGTGCCGGTGAAGCTTACTGCCACTTATTCCGCCCCTGACTATCTAAAAAAGACAGGGGATGTCTGGCTATTTACTATTCCCGGTGTGGAGGCCGATGTGGAAATAGTGGGAAAAGAGAAAAGGACCTACCCTGTAGTCTTCAGTACCAGTTCCCTATCGGTGGACAAGGCCGAGATTCATCTTCCTGCCCAATTTTACATTCAATACCTTCCCGAGGATGTTTGCTTAGAGTTGCCCTACACTTCTTTCAAGTTCAACTATCGAGAGGTTGAGGGAACTATTTTCTACCAGGGACTCTTAGAGAGGAAGGAGACCCAGATAGACCTTGCTCAATATCCAGAGTATAAATCCTTCAGGGAGGAAGCAGCTAGAGAGTCACAAAAACCAATCATTATTAAAAGTTAAAAAGAGGAAAGATTCTTAAGGATCTTGACATACCCACCAAGCTCCTATAGATTCAAGGCAGAAGGTGATATAATGCTGGCCAAGGTTTACTCTAGCTCCCTTCTTGGAATAGATGCCTATACGGTGGAAGTTGAGGTAGATCTGGCCCGGGGTCTTCCCCGCTTCAATATCGTGGGTCTTCCGGATGTAGCGGTAAAGGAGGCCAGCGCAGACAACGAAGACAGCTTGAGCCGAACTCATTGCAACATTTATCGAGGGGTGGTATAATCTCCTCGGAGGGAAGGGAGGTGGTATGATTGGAGAATGTCGAACTAAGAGATATGAGGACGGTTGCTCGAATCTTCCTCTTGATCAATGTGGCGACCGGGAAGGAAGATACGATCGCGGACAAGCTGCTGAAGCTCAAGGAAATACGGGAAGTTCATATCGTGCCTGGTGACTACGATCTCCTAGCGGTCATAGAAGTGGAAAGAGCTCTTATTGACACTGTTCCTGAGAAAGTCGGAAGAGTCGTCAAGGGAAAAGTCCGCAAAATGTCTGGTGTGTCCCACACGGTGACGCTCATCCCACTTACTTCGAAGGTTAAGAGTTGAATGCGGGTGCTGTCCGACTCCTCAGCGATCGAAATCAGTATTGTTTGGCCCGGAGTATCGGAGGTCACTCAAGCCAGTTTTCTGACTAATCTTGGCGCTCTCGCGTCGAGAAATCCCTACCCCAGTGTCCTAGACCCGTAGTAAGCCCCCTCTCGGTTCAGCCTCCGTCCGCCTAAGATTGCGAAAAAGACCTCATCTTTGTACCCACAAGTTGCCTCGCCGGGGTTCTTCTGTGCTCGAGCCAAGAGGTAGCAGCTCACCCCGCCCTCCGTTCTTGCACACCGGCGCTACACGGATCAGTCATCTAAAGAGCCTGCAATGAGATTGTAGGCTCATAAGGTAAGTCAAAATCTCAGCATTTGTTAATCTGTTTGGAGGGCTCTGGTGTGGGAGATTTCCCGTGTAGACAAAGCCAATTTGGGTGAGAGCTGAAAGCCCGAACCAGATACACGCGATTATTGAAGCAAAATAGGAAGACTTATCCTACAATTGAGACCTAGTTCTCAAAAAAAGTGTTGACACGTCTTGGGAAATGTTAGACCAGTCTGTTGAGACCAAATTTCTGAAAGAAACTTGAGTGCTCGCCAATTCTTTCCAACCACCAGGAGTTTCCGGCTTAACACCACCAGCAGTGCGAAAAAAATATTCGACTATTTCGGTTGGAGGCATTCCCTTTATCCAGGTTGTCTCATTAAGTCCAATGTATCCTCCTGGCTTTGTTACTCGCACATATTGGTTTATCGCTGACTGCTTATCTTCTAGAAATGCAGTTGCGGATTCGCTAATTACTACGTCGAAAAGAGCATCCCGGAAAGGAAGATTTTGTGCATCTACTACTTGAAACTCAATTCTACCTTCTACACCCTTTCTTTTTGCTCTCTCATTAGATCTGGCAATCATCTCCTCAGAAATATCTACACCGACCACTTTACAGCTATACCTTTTTGCAATGTTGCAAGCAGTTATCCCAACACCACAACCGACATCCAAGACGTATTTGTCTTTGTTTGTGTGGCATAACTCAATTAGCTCTCTTGTGGCCTTCAAACCTCCCATATGTTTTGTGAAGCCCATCTTAGCTTGCAAATCGAAGTAGGGATCTTCTAATTCCGAAATCTCTTCTCGTGATATATGTACGAACCTACCACTTATTTAAAAACTCCCTAATAGCATCCTCTGGAGAAAGATTTAGGTAGAGTTCAGGGTTGTCAATAAAATAAGCTTTCTTGAGAATAAAGCTATCCTTTTTCTAAAATATCGTGCTTACCAGCTCTAAGCAAGATATAGCCCTTTGTTGTGATCTGGAACAAAAACCGGTAATCTTCGGTAATGCTACCCTCAAAGACACCTTTATATTTTCGAACCCTTTTTACTCTTAAGGAAGGATGGGATATATTTTGGACTAGGAGCTTTAGCTTCTCATCCGTTCTTTTCTGGATAGGGGGAGGAAGTTTCTTGTAGTCTCGCTTGAAGTGGGTAGTTTGAATTAACTGCATTTATTTGTGGAGATCATCAATTAGTTCTTCTACATTTTTGAACTTTTTAACCTTGCCCTTTTTGACGTCCTCTAAAGCCTCTTTGAGCATTTCCTCACCCTTCTTGGATAAAGTAACAGCCTCAGCTTTATCAACCAGAATCTTGGGAATGAGAACTATCTTATTGTTCTCTACTTCTGCTTCTAAATAATCACCTTCCTTAATATGTAAGGCTTTGCGGATTTTACTGGGGATTGTAATCTGTGCCTTTTCTCTAACCTGAACTAATGGCATTAGCTTTCCTCCTTTAGTAAATAAATGATTCATATAGTCAGAAGTTCTTACTTTCTTAGTTTAGCAGATGCCATGGGGGATGTCAAGTTTCCGCGTTGAGTCGCATCTACTAAGAACGCTTGACATACCCACCAAGCTCCTATAGATTGAGGGCAAAAGGCGATATAATGCTGGCCAAGGTTTACTCTAGCTCCCTTCTTGGAATAGATGCCTATACGGTGGAGCTGGGAAGACCATGCTGGCCCGCCGTCTTCCCACCATCCTTCCCGATCTTACCCTGGAAGAAGCCATAGAGACAACCAAACTTTACTCCGTAGCCGGTCTTTTAGGGATAAACCAGCCTCTCGTTGGCAGGCGCCCCTTTCGAAGTCCCCACCATACTGTCTCCGAGGCTGGCCTTGTTGGAGGAGGAAGGGTTCCTCGGTCCACTTCTAGATCGGATTGATATGCATATTCAGGTAGCTGCGGTGAGAAAAGACGATCTTCTGGGAAAAGGCGTGGGAGAAGCTTCCTGTGAGATAAGGAAGAGGGTGAATGGAGCAAGGAAAATTCAACTCAAGCGATTCCAGAAAGCTAATCTTTTCTCCAATGCTCAGATGGGCCATCGAGATATGGAAAAGTTCTCTCTTCCCCAGCCTGAGGCAAAAAGGTCTTAGCTATCCTAGTTGACTACGCTTTGTTCTATTGCTCCACCCTTACCAAATTTAGCCTGAGAAAGTTTTCTATAGTATCCAGCGCTTGTATAGAGGGCGGCTACAGGATTGTGACCCAGAACCCTGTCCTTAACCACCAGGACAGTACAGGGAGCTTCAGAGTATTTTAAGAAAAGAGAGTCGTGGCCTATACACAGACCTACCACAATATTAATATCTGTACCTTCCGCATTTAATAAGTAAGCTTGGGTTATAGGGTTGCACATGGCCTCGAATTCACCTGGTTTTATCTTCTCCTGCTCTTTTATGTTTAGCTCTTCCTTAGGGACTCTCCCCACTTTACAGACCACAGAAATTACCTCAAATCCTTGTTTTTCTAAAATATCCTGCAAAAGAGAAGCTTCTTGGCGAAGACCAGAGCAAAAAGCGATACCCAACTTTCTATAATTCATCTTGGCAGCAAACTCACACACTTCTTGTACCCTGGTTTTCACAGGATTAATATAGCTGTTCTTCTGGGAACCTCTATTGGCATAACACTCTCCTTCTTGAATGGAGGCTTGTCTGGCTAACTCACGAACATGAGGGTCCTCATATGTCTTGAGAGCTTGTGAAATCACTCGGTTCTTGTTTAGTGTAGGACAGAACGAAGGACCTGTTCCATCTTCTTTTTGACATATTTTCCTTGTAGCCTTGCATTTTGCACACTGAATTATCTGCTTTTTCATAAGACCTCCCTTTATTTCCCACTGGCAAAGCACATATGGAAATCATCTTCGAATTTTCACATCTTCCCCTTTCATAACACTCTCTATTTCCTCCAGAGTAGTCCAGTTAAAATCACCGGGGATGCTGTGCATAAAGGCTGCCGTAGCGTCTCCATAAGTCATACCCCTCTGTAAACTATTTTCCTTTGCTCCGGTTAAATATCCGTAAAGGAAACCGGCTACAAAATTGTCTCCTGCTCCCACCCGATCTATTACCTCCAACTCGTATTTTCCTGGAGTACGTAGAGTTTGGCCATTTTTTCCACATACTACCGATGACCATGCTCCGGACCATACTCCCCTCACATCTTTTATGGTAATGCATACTATGGGTAAGTCGTATTTTTCTCTCAACTGAGTGCATCTTTCTTCCGGGGTTCCCTGGATGTAGAAGACCCGCTCTGTATCTTCTATAGTGCTAAACAAAATATCCACATATTTCATCATAGAAGTCATGGATCGATAAGCTTGTTCTTGAGTCCATAATCGAGCCCGATAGTTAACATCAAAGGCTAGGAGACATCCCACATCTTTTGCAACCCTCATAGCTTCTATTACTGCCTCTTCGCAGCTCTTGCTCAGTGCGGGAGTTATTCCTCCCACAAGTAACACCTTGGTATTTTTAAGAAAGGACCAGTCAATCTCCCCTGATCTTAAATTGCTGGCTGCAGTTTCCTTTCTATCGTAGATGATCTGGCTGGGTCGAGGTTTAGCCCCCAATTCTAAAAAGTAAAAGGCCGTTCTTCCCTCTTTAGTCCAGATTACCCTGGAAATATCTACTCCCTGTTCTCTTGCTTTATTGGCTATCATTCTCCCCAAGGGATTGTTAACCAGCTTGGAAACCCATCCTGTCCTTAAACCAAATCTGCTTAAAGTAATACAGGGATTTATTTCCGGACCTCCCACATATACGTCGAAGCTGCTGGCCTGCTCTATTCTCTGATTATGGGTGGGATGAAATCTTATCAATGCTTCCCCAAAGCCAACCACATCATATTTATAATGACTCATCTAATTTCCTCCGTTTTGATTATTTTCTGGAAATACTTGAAAACCGGAAAGCTTTCTGGGGATTATCTTGCAAAATCCGATAAATCTCCCCATCCTTCACACCTTCGGATTTTAACCAGGGAATGAATCGCCACAGGATATAAGTAAAGCCTGGGCCCCCTCCATAAGATACCCAGTAGGATTTACGCCCAAAGTCCCCGGAAAGAAGAATCTGTGAACCATGACCTTCCTTGATCAATCTCAGGATGAACTCAATGCGGGTGCTATCCGGCCAGTATTTCTCTTTACTTATCTGATCATACAGAAGATATGCTCCGCTCCCAGCTATTTTTTTGTGATAATTCCAGTCCAATCTGCGATCCAGGTGGCCCAGTATTATGGACTTGGGACTCACTCCCTTTCCCATCAAAATATCCAGTTGATCCAGGGCCATGGTTCCAGCCTGAGTATGGGTAGAAATAGGGGCCCCTGTTTTCAAATGGGCTCTTGCGGCTGCCTTAAATACTTTTTTCTCCAGAGAACTAATGTGGTTAAGCCCTGAGCCCGCCTTGATTACTCCCGCCTTTATTGCGGTTCCTTCTATTCCCTGGATTATCTCTTTTGTCATCTCCTCCGCCAGGTCGTTGACACTTCTATCTTTCACCAAGGGTGAGAAATAATACTCTCTCAAAAATCCTGTTGGCACAATGATATGCCCGGAAAATCGAGTGGCTACCTGGTGAAGAGTCTGTATGTCCCGACCGTAGTCTTTGGTGGTCATCTCGACCACTGTTTTCCCTCCTGCCATTTGAAAATACTTGAGCTCCTGGAATGCTTTTTCTGCACTATCCAGTTCAAGGTCGTCTTCCTTCACCACCCAGTCTGGGGGCTTGGCAATTAAGTGCTCGTGGGCATAGACTACCCCCAAATCTTCTGCCTTTACCCTGCCCAAGACAGTTTGCACCATTTCCGCTAATGCTTCTTCCATACCAGTTTTCCTCCAGATTATTGTTTTATGAATATCGGCTCTTGACTTGCGAGATTCGCCAAGCAGCCCCTATCCCTAGAATACAGATACCTCCTATCAGTGCATATCCAGCCAGCCAGTTTATCCTTTCTCCCAAATATAAGCTTAAGAAGGGACCAAAGACAGCGGATAGAAACCCAACCGAGGCTATCAGACCGGTAACCTTGGAGATCATTCTTTCGGGATAAAGTTCCGCGGGTAAGGACCAGATAGATGCATTTGTCCAAGGAATACCAAATCCTAACCATATAACTGCCAAGAATGCTGTTGCAATTCCTCTCCTGGCTAACCAGGGGGCAAACAAAGCTCCTACAATAGCTACGAGAAAACCTATCTGTATTGAAATGGTTCTTCCTCGAAGCGGGTTCCGGACCTTTTTCCCCAAGAAATCGGAAGTCACCCCACCCAGAAGAGTGGATATAACTCCTATGGATCCCAGCACCGTTCCCAGACTGCCAACCAACTGTGCCCTGTAGCCCAGGTCATACAGCAAGGAAGGTGTCACCCCGTAAACACTATAGATGTACCAGAAATTGGCAATAGTAATAGCTACGAGCAGCCAGGTTAAAGGATTAGTATAGATACTGCTCCTTCCTGCTGCTGGAGTAAAGTGAGATAATTCCTGCTCGGTACTGAGTTTTCTCTGGTGGGACGCGGTTGGGGCATCCCTGTAAAACACAAACCAAGATACAACAACTCCCAGAGCTATCACCCCGGTATAAACCCCGGTTAGTCTCCAGCCTGCCCAGGGAAGAAAAACACTACCAAGGACAGAACTTATCCCAGCCCCCAAGCACATTCCTCCCATGAATATCCCGGTAGCCAGACCTCTTTGTTCATCTGGAAACCAGAGATTGTTCATGGTAGCTAAGGCCGGAAACATAGCGATAGCATTGCCCTGGATGATTCGCAGTCCTAGAACCATCAACCAGGAGCGAGCATGAAAGAGAGCAAATTGCGGACCCAGCAGAAGTATTTGAGCGACTAGTACTGTCCACTTTGATCCCAAACTACCAGAAATGATTCCTCCCCACCAGCATCCTGCAGCCATCCCCATGTACAATAACGTATATCCCAGTATGGCAGTGGCTGCTGGAAAACCGAACTCTTTCTGCAAGGAAGGCAAAGCTACAGAGAAGTTTACCACCACAACATAGAAGATCATAAATAGCAAAGTATTCAGTATCAGAATTACCCATCTGTACTGTTTTTGGTCTTGTTTGATAACAATCCTTTCTACCTCCTGAGAGTAAAGGAAACTGCTAAGGTCATAATTATTCCTTTAAGTATCCATTGTATGAAAGAAGTCATTCCCAGCATGTTAAGAAAATTGCTTAACATAGCAACAATAAATGCTCCAGCGATAGTACCTCCGATACCTCCCTGTCCTCCAAATAGGTAAGTATTGCCTATTAAGACCGCGGTTATGGAATCAAATCCGTACAGGCCGCCCACTCTGGGGTCTGCGCATGCAGAACGACTGGCTATAAAAAGTCCTCCAAAAGCGGCCAAGAGCCCACAGATCATATAGCTGGAAATTTTTACTAGACTGGAGTTTATCCCGGACAAACGAGCATTCTCTTCATCGCCTCCTACGGCGTAGAGGTAGCGCCCCAGCGAAGTTTTGCTCAGAATCAAATAAGCTACAAACACCATCCCTCCCATCATGACCACGGGTAAGGGGACAGATCCTAACATTCCCCGGGATAGATACTCAAAACTTATGGGGATGTAACCGCTGGGGACAGGAGATACCAGAAAGGCAATTCCCTGAAAAATAGACATGGTAGCCAGAGTAATTACAAAGGGGAAAACTTTTAACTTGGTTACCGCTAAACCATTTATCAGTCCTGCTCCCGCTCCTATACTCAGACAAAGCGCACATACCATTACTATTCCCAAGAGATTATCTCCCATCAGATGGGCAGCAACGCAATCGGACAAGGTAAGGACTGAGCCCACGGAGATGTCTATGCCACCTGTCAGAATCACAAAAGTTTGACCGATACTGACTATGAGAACAGGGGTAGCTTGAACTAGAACGTTTCTGATATTAGGGGGAGTAAGAAAGTAAGGAGACATTATACCCCCACAGACAATCAAAGACAGCAGAATTATATAGGTGGGAAGGGCATAGTAGGAAAACACCTTAGACTTAGATATTTGCCATACCCTGCTCTTTTTTGCCAGAGGGATTTGCTCAGACAATATCCGATCCTTTGTAGTCTAGCTCTAGCATGCCTGACCTGTGGCAGCCAGCATTATCTTTTCCTCGCTGGCCTCTTCGGCCAAGAACTCTCTAACAATCCTGCCGTTACACATTACCAGGATTCTATCACTCATTCCCAAGACTTCCGGAAGTTCACTCGAAACCATCAGTATTCCCATTCGCCTCTTACTCAACTCCCGCATTATAGTATATATTTCTATCTTAGCTCCTACATCTATACCCCGGGTGGGTTCACAGAATATAATCACCCTGGCTCCACCGAGCACCCATTTTGCTAGAACCACCTTTTGTTGATTACCGCCGCTTAGGTACTGCACCTCTTGGTCGATAGAGGGAGTGTGAATTCGCAGCTCCGAAACCAGTTTCCCAGACAAATCTCTTTCCTCTCTTTCCCGGATGAACCCCATTTTTTGCCTGGTTCTCAGAGTGGGTAAAACTATGTTTCTGAAAACAGACATAGGCAGAATCAGTCCTTCCTCTTTCCTATCGTCACTTACAAAAACAATGCCCGCTTTTATCGCTTCCCGCGGACTGTGAATTCTCACCCTTTGGCCATCCAGGTAGACTATCCCCTTATCTATAGAGTGGATACCAAATATGGATCTAACCAGGTCCTTTTGTCCTTGACCCCGAAGACCGCTTATTTCCAGTATCTCTCCCCCATGCAAGGCCAAATTGACATCCTGAAATTTCCCCGCCCGGCTCATACCTTCAAGCGTGAGAACCGGTTTCTCTTTCTGAAGGGTGCCTTCCCGGGAAGGAAACTTATCTCCCAGCTCTCTTCCCACCATCAAACGGGTAAGTTCTCCAATATCTGTTTCTTCAACTTTTTTGGCCTTTATCAACTCACCATCTTTCAGTACAGTTGTCATATCGCATATCTTGAAAATCTCTTCCAGGTGGTGAGAGATGTAGATAACGCTTTTTCCCTGTGTCTTTAAACTACGAATAATGTTAAATAGAACTTCGATTTCCTCTGTAGATAAGGCAGCAGTGGGCTCATCCATTATTATTACCTGGGTGTTCAAGTGCAGAGCCTTGGCGATAGCCACTATTTGCCTCTGGGCAAGAGGCAACGTATTCACCCACACATCTAGGTCCAGGGAGACCCCCAGCTTGGATAGCTCGCTAGACGCTATTTGGCGAACCTTGCGTGAATCAATAAGACCGAAGCACCCCCGCGGCTCATAGCCAAGCACTATGTTTTGGGCTATACTCAAGTAAGGAATAAGACTGGGCTCTTGATAAATAATGCTAATCCCTAATCTGTTAGCAGTATGAGGATCTGGCAAAATAACCTTTTTCCCTTGCATAAAGATTTCGCCTTCATCAGGTTGGTAAGCGCCAGCCAGGATTTTGACTAAGGTGGATTTTCCAGCCCCATTCTCCCCTACCAGCCCGTGGACATGGTCCCTCTGGCAATAAAAGTCTACCCCTTTTAGAGCTCTCACCCCAGGAAAGCTCTTAGTTATCCCTTTCATCCGAACTATATAATCATCTACTGAACTCATTTTCTCTCATCATCAGGCTGGAGCAGGGAAAAACCCCTGCTCCAGCGTCACTCTATTCCAGGCGTGTCTCAAGATTAGAATCCGAAGAGATAGGACATATCTCCTTCCTTGTAGTAGGCATCTACTACTTTTTTTGGTAGATGAGTTAGGGCCCAGTAGCTATCTGGAAGATCGGGTCTCACATAATTCGCTATTTCCTCGTTGGTGATGGGCTCCGGGGTAACCCAGGTAGTATCCGGATACTCTTCCCCCTTCAGAATCTTCAGTGCTACTTGAACTGCTATCTGGCCCATATAGGTGGGATAACAAGGAGCTATGCTGGAAAAACCCTTATCCATGTACTTCACCCACATTTTCATAAACCCGTTATTGTCCTCACCACTAATCGGAATGATGGGTCTTTTAGCTTCCAGAATAGCCTCAAAGCATCCCTGACTCATGGCTGCTCCACTTGACCATACTCCATCTACATGAGGATGGGCCGCCAGCATCTCTTCAGATATCCTCTTTCCCTTGTCATAAGCCCAGTCTCCGTAATCGGATGCCAGTATCTTTATCCCGGGATACTTTTTGAAAACTTCTTCTCCTCCTTTCCATCGGCCGATGTCACAGCTATTGCCGGGAATACCACGAAGAACAAGAATCTTTCCCTCACCGTTGAGTTGCTCTACCAACCATTCTGCCATAACCCTACCATAACCTACATCGTCGCTGTGCACCCGTGCTGTATACTTTTCGGTAGTGGCTGTCTCTGAGAATATAACCACGGCGATTCCCTGTTCATAAACTCTTCTGATGGTCGAGTTGAGAGCTGTGGGGGAGGCGGGGGTGATTAGCAGCAGATCGATACCCTTAACCACCAGATCTTCAATATCCGAGATCTGTTTTTCTACCCTATTTTCAGCATTAGTCACATATAGATTTGCAATAACATCCTTGTGTTTCCGGGCCTCAACGCAGACCTCCATCTGTAGCTGGGTCCGCCAGGTATTTACTAAAGAGATGTTGCTGAATCCGATTTTCCACGGTGGGGGTCCGTAAGGATCTTTTTTGGCAGCTCCTCCCACTGGACATAGAAGTAGGCTAACCAATACTACTCCTGTCATTACCAGAAGGAATCTTTTACACATTTAGACCTCCTTTGTTAGTCGAATATTTTGGAGTTTGACCTCGCGCTCTGTATTTTTCACCTCCTTTTCTTATCAGCCGGCCTATTTTAAGTAGCCCTTTTTGTATAGAAGGCGACAGCCCCGGCTAAAATTGTGCCGCGAGTTATGAGTCTTCCCGCATAGCCCACGTTTAACATAGTTAAGATACTGAAAATCATTAAAAGGAGTAAAGAGCCAGCGATGCTGCCCGCTATACCTCCCCGTCCTCCTCCAAAATTAGTGCCCCCGATTACCACTGCGGCAAGGGAGTTGAGCATGTACTCCTCTCCCAGAGTAAGAGAAGTGGCTCCAATGTTTCCAGAGGCAAGAAGTCCTGCTACCACTGCTCCTGCTCCACAAACTCCATAGGTTATGAGGGTGGTAAGATCAATCCTTGCTCCAGAAAGATAAGCAGCCTGTTTGTTCCCTCCTATAGCATAGACCCACCATCCGTAAACGGTTCTGTGAAGTACCAGAATAGCTATACCAGCCAGGATAAGCCAGGTAATCACTGCTAAAGGTACGACTCCTCCTATCCATCCTGTGGCTAGATAACGGATAGGAGGAGGTGTAAATCCCTTAGGAGCTCCTCCCACATAAACCCAACTCACTCCTTTAATGATAAGCATCATAGCCAGGGTCATTATGAAAGGATCGACTCTCAATTTGGCAACAAAAACTCCGTTAGTCAATCCGATGCCCCATCCTAAAGCGAGGCACAGAACAACCACTTGCAAAGTCATCTCCGTTCTACCCAGAGAAATTGCCCCCATCAGAACATTGGTCAAAGTTATCACCGATCCTACTGAAAGGTCCAGCCCTCCCAGTAGTATAACCAAAGTTTGTCCAATACTTACTATACCAAGAGGCGCTGCTTGACGAGCTATGTTTATGAGATGTCTGGGAGCAACAAAGCTAGGTTTCAGCAGAGCACTGACTATAATGAAAACAACGATTATGAAATAGATATTAAATACATATCTAGAAAATCCGGGCTTAAATACCAATTTCCGACCTTTCATTTGTCTAGAGTAAATACAACTCCTATCGTCCTCGCTCAAAGAAGAGTTAGTTCATCGAATATGGGAACTAGCTGATCATAGGCTTTTTTGAACACTGAGAACATCCTCTGGTATTTCTGGTGCGTCTTTTCACAAGGCTCTTCCACTTCCATTATCTTCACCAGCTTCTCAGCACTATCAAAATCCTTGAATATCCCTACTCCTATTGCTCCGGCTACTGCCGCTCCCAGGGAAGTGGCCTCCTGCAGCACCGATGGACGAAGAATTCTTTTGTTAAATACGTCAGCTATGAGTTTTCGCCACAGCTTACTCTTGGCTCCCCCCCCTATTACTCGAATTTCTCTGATATTTGCTCCCTGGGCTTCCAAAATTTCCAGGTTGGTCTTGAGGTTAAGAGATATACCCTCTAGAGCGGCCCTGATCAGATGTTCTTTGCGATGATCCAGAGAAAGCCCGATGAATACCCCGCGAGCACGAGGGTTAGAGTAAGGTACAACATCCCCCCTCATATAAGGTAGAAAAATCAGGTTCTGGCTGCCGGTCTCAACCCTGGATGCTTTTAAATCCATAATCTGGTAAGGGTCAACGCCTGCCTGCTCAGCAGCCCGGGTTTCCAGCTGACAAAGATTTTCCTTCACCCACTGATAGCAAAGCCCGCCACTGTAGGTATTACAGATGACCATAAGGGTTTGCGGCGGTAGATGACAGAGATTCAGTATCCGCTGCTTAGGGTCGTAAAGAGGATTCTTGCTGGCCAGGCCGATCCAGAACGCGGCACCCATAGAAAGATAAAAGGTATCTTTCCTTATAACCCCTGCTCCTACACCAGCGCAACATACGTCAGCTCCCCCCAAAACTACTGGAATTCCTGCTACCAACCCAATCTCTCTTGCCGGTTCTTTTTCAAGTTTCCCAGCTATATCGGTTGAGGAGTGAAGCTCAGGAAGCATTTGCCGCGGAATGTTAGAGGCCCGGAGAATCTCTTCTGACCAGATCCTTTGTCTGATATCCAAAAGGTTCATCCCGGAAGCATCTGAATATTCGGTTACGTATTTGCCGGTTAGTCGGAGAATAATGTAATCTTTAGTGGGCAAAAACTTGAAAGTGTTCCTAAAAACCTCAGGTTCATTCTCCTTTATCCACATAATCTTAGCAGCCGGGTATTCTGCCCCAAAGGGGTTCCCGGTGATCTGATAACCCTTCTCCTGTCCTATTCTTTCTCTTAACTGTTGGGCCTGTTTTTGACTTCTTTGATCAAAGTAAAGGGGAGCGAGTTCTCTGACAAGATTGCCCGCTCTATCCACAGGTATGCATCCGTACATATGGCCGCTAAAGGTGACACAGGCTATCTGCTGAGGTGAGACTTTACCTTCTGATAAAACTCTGGGTGTGGTTATCCGCACAGCCTTCCACCAATCTAGAGGATTTTGCTCAGCCCAACCTGGATGAGGGTAGTAAGTTTTGTAAGGATAATAAGAGCTGCTCACCAATCTGCACTTCTCGTCGTAGAGGCTGGCCTTGTTACCTGTTGTGCCCAGGTCATGGACTAAGATATACTTTTTTATAATGCATCCCTCCTTTCTCAAAATTGGAATCATCAGATTCTACAGCTAACACCAGCAGCACTATGTATGGCATCATAAATCCTCCCCGGATACACACAGTCTCCCACTAGGTAGACCTCTTCCACTTTTCCCTTTATTCTTTCTGCAGGCTCAGGGTTGGATCTATATCCTGTTGCAAGTATTACTTTTTTTGCAGAGAGAATGACTCCTCGGCGATTCTCATCTCTTACCTCTATTTTTTCTTCGTCAATTCGGGTGACTCTAGTGCGGGTAAGAATTTGAACTTTATTTTCTTTTAGTAGTTTCTTGAGTACAATTTTGTTTCGTCTCACCTTCTCATCCTGCAGCAAGTCCTCCAGCATCTCCACTAGTTTTACCCCGTTTCCTCTCTGAGCAAGAAAAACAGCCACTTCACATCCTATCAATCCCCCTCCTATTACCACCACCTCATCTGACTCAGGTATGAGCTCGGGATTCTCCAGGAGAGCCTCTGCACTAAAGACTTGATTATGAGTAATCCCTGGAACATCCGGGATAAGAGGGGTGGCCCCCGTGGCAACTATAACTACATCCGGACTAAGCCGCTCTACTATCTCAGGAGAAATTTCTTTATCCAGCTCTACCTTAACCCCTGCCTGGTAAAGCTGATAAGGAAGGTAGGAGAGAAGGCTTTTCAGCTCCTTCTTAAACGGAGCTTGTGATGCAAACCACAGGTTCCCTCCCAATCGTCTTTTTCTCTCGTATAAAGTAACCTCGTGCCCTCTAAGTTTGGCTATTAGTGCTGCTTCCATACCTGCTGGTCCTCCTCCCACTACCAGTACCCCTTTCCTCTCCTTGGCTTTTTTCAGCCTATCTTCCCTCTCCTCACCCAGATGTATATTCACCGAACACTTCACACCTAACCCCCTATGGGAGCGCTCAACACACTGGTTACATCTTATGCATTGGCAGATCTCCTTGCTCTCCTCCCTGAGGGCTTTGTGAAAAATAAGGGAATCAGCCAGAAAAGCCCGTCCCATAGCTACCAGATCAGCCCTACCTTTTTTTATTGTCTCCTCAGCCAGATCCACATCGTTAATTGCTCCTACCACTGCCACAGGTATTATTACTTCCCTTTTGATGGCCTCAGACAGAGAAATATTTGTTCCTCGGGGCAAATACATGGGAGGGATTATGTATTCGCTGCTTTCCGGGATCCCACTACTGATAGTAAGATAATCTACTCCTGCCTGCTGCAACAGCTTAGCTATTTTGCTGGCCAAATCTTTGTTTATTCCCTTCCCCTCCAGGTACTCATCTGCACTGAACTTGAACCCTACTACATAATCTTTACCCACATAACTTCTTATGGTACCTATTAACTCGAGAGGAAAACGCATACGAGAGACAAAATCTCCCCCGTAGATATCGTCTCGTTTGTTGGTTACGTCGGACATAAACTGATTTACTAGATAACCGTGTGCTCCATGGATTTCTATTCCGTCAAATCCAGCTATTTGAGCTCTCCTGGCTGCTTTTCCAAAAGAGTCGACGATCTCTCTTATCTGTTGTATATTTAACTTTTCCGGTACTATCTCCCCGGGTAGGGCTATCTGAGAAGGGGCAACTGGTGTTCCTTTGATAATCTCTGGGGAACTTCTCCTTCCTCCATGGCAGAGCTGAAGAAATACCTTACACCCATGGGCTTCTATTCTCTCCGCTAGATAATTCAAACCCGGCAACATGCTATCATCATGTGCTCCTATCTGGCCAAAGTGAGTCCTGCTCCGTTTCCCATCCACGAAACAGGCCTCGGTTACTATTAGTCCCACTCCTCCACGAGCTCTTTCCTCCAGATACTTAATCAATCGGTCGGAGGCCGATCCATCGGGTAAGGCAAATCTCACTACCATAGGAGACATCATTAATCTGTTTTTAATCTCCACGCTGTTTATCTTTATGGGCCGGTTTAGATTTTCGTAGATCATTTCCCCTGGCCTATTTGTACGTTCTTATCATAAGAGAACTCGCCCATATTTTTCGACCATCTGGTTGATCTCGGTTATTCTCTCCAAGGGAGCATCTGCTGGAGTATTATCACCTACACCTAAAATAAAGGCCTTCCCAGGAGCTATTTCTCTAAATACATTGATGATATAGTCTTTGAATTTACGCCGAGGAAAATCCTGAGAGAGGACGACTGAAGGTATCCCCCCCCAGATGATTATCCTATCCTGCCAGACTTTTCTTACCTCCGCTAATGTTAGTTTGGTCATAGGACAGGGGGTAAAAGCTTCTGCTACATCTATTCCCGTTTCCAGAAAAACCTCCAAAAGCCCTTTCATCTCCCCATCGGTATGACTTATGAGAATTTTTGCTTGCTCATGCAGCAATTGAGAAAATCTGCGAAAGTAAGGTAGAAAGTATTCCCCAAATAAAGAAGGACTGATTATAGCGGAGTCAAAATTTGCCCCGCAACTAACAAGTTCAGCTGGAGAATTGACACAGATATCTTGAATTTGATTTTTTTGTTCGGTTAAAACCTCCCACAAGTGCCTGACTTCCCGGGGATGATCGTACAACTCATAACAGCCTCTCTCATAACCTAAATAAGAGCGGAGTATTTCGTGCATTGGGCAATAACGAGCCATGGCAAACACCACACCATCGTCTCCGATTTTTTGCTGGGTTTGTAAAAAGCGTGAGTAGGTGGGGATTACCTCCGTGTTTTCAATGATGTATTCCACAATTCTGTAGTGCTTCTTTTGTTTAATCATGTACTCCCTCTGTACAGGACGAACTCCTGCCTGCTGCAACTCAGGGGGATGACTGAATCTGGTACACACCGCACCCAGAGGGGTAATGTATTCAACTACTATTTCATAAGGGCCCAATTCAGCATCCTGAACATACTTTATTTCTACTTCCTCTACCTCCTTGAATCGTCCGAAAATAGTGCTTTTATATCTACCCAACATTTCATCCTTTATCCGTCTATCTCGGTAGTGAATCACCAGTTCTAGGTTCTGTATCTTTTCGCGGTAAACTTGTCCATTTCGCTCATACATGGCTAGCTCTAAATTTCGATGGATATCCCAAAGACTGGAGTCTTGACACTCTAAGGGCAAAGTATTTTTTTCTTTATGTGCAAGGTACCACATATCCAGACGTGGAACCCAGGGAATATGGTCAACAGCCTGTTTCTTCAACACCGCCATTATTCTTTCTTTATGGTTCATATTAGACTAAGACAACCTCAACTTGTTTTCTCAGCTGGGCCACTTTTTCTGGAGGAGTTTCTTTATCAATAATGATTTTATGCACAGAACTGAGGGGAACCAAGGGAACAAACCCTTCTTTTTCAAATTTGGTATGATCGGCTACTGCTATAATTTGTTTAGCCCGGGATATAGCTAATCGTCGGTTATGGAGGGTTTGCATATTAAAGTTAGTTAAATGCTGCCCAGATATCCCTCCCGTACCCATAAATAGCTTATCTATCTTTATCTTCTTGGTGGTCTCTTCTACCAATGGTCCGAATAAACCATGGGTTCTGCTGTCCAATTCTCCCCCGGGAAGTATCACCTTGATGTTTCTTCTACTTGCCAGGGTTACCGCAATATCTAAACTGGTGGTTATCACCACTAAATCCTTAATGGTAGGATCTATATGTTTGGCGATCTCAAGGGTGGTGGTACCCGAATCTAACATTATCACCTCTCTGCTTTTGATCATTCTGGCTGCCGCTGCCCCTATGCGTTTTTTTTCCATTTTATTTAAATTGACTCTGTACTCAAATAAGATATCATGCTCAGACTGGGAGGCCAGAGTTACTCCTCCGAACACCCTCTTAACCCGCCCTTCCTTTTCCATAAGTATTAGATCCCGTCGAATGGTAGAAACGGATACATTGAACTCCTCTATCAGTCGAGAAACTTCCAACACCTCACCAGGATTGGCGGCTATTAATTGGAAAATCTTTCTTCGTCTTATCTCCGGTAGCATTCTACTTTCCCTGGCCCATCTGATTAGCAATGATGTGCATTTTTGTGCATATTAATCCAAAAAAATTCTTCTTGCTTATTTTATACCACCACTTTTTTCTTTTGTCAACTCAAACTTCTACACTTTCAGTTCAGTTTCCCCAACATTCTTTACCGAATTAACGAAGAAGATGTTCATTGACGAAGGATTCTAGCGGGCGTTAACGCGAGAGCTTGACATACCCACCAAGCTCCTATAGATTGAGGGCAAAAGGTGATATAATGCTGGCCAAGGTTTACTCTAGCTCTCTTCTTGGAATAGATGCCTATACCGTGGAAGTGGAGGTAGATCTTGCTCGGGGTCTTCCCCGCTTCAATATCGTGGGTCTTCCAGATGTAGCGGTAAAAGAGGCCAGAGAAAGGGTCACCTCTGCCATAAAAAACTCCCAGTTTGATTTTCCTGTGAGGAAAATCACTGTAAATCTTGCCCCGGCTGATATCAAAAAGGAAGGATCCTCCCTTGATCTACCCATAGCCTTAGGCATTCTTAAAGCTACTGGGGCACTGAAGAAAGATAAGTTTCCTAACTACTCCATTCTGGGGGAGCTTGCTCTGGATGGGTCAGTGCGCCGCATTAATGGAGCACTTCCCATTGCCCTTAAGGTTAAAGAAGAAGGAGGAAGGACTCTTATCCTTCCTGAAGCTAACGCCAGGGAAGCAGCCGTAGTAAGAGAAATAGATGTCTTTCCGGTTAAGAGTCTTACCCAGGCAGTTCAGTTCCTAGGAGGTGAGATCTCTCTTTCCCCTTATCGCTGCGACCTGGAGGAAGTATTAGGGGAGGTCTTAAGTTATGAGGTAGATTTCTCTGAGGTAAAAGGTCAGGAGTATGTCAAAAGGGCTCTGGAGATAGCCGCTGCAGGATCTCATAATATCCTTATGATCGGTCCTCCTGGAGCTGGGAAGACCATGCTGGCCCGCCGCCTTCCCACCATCCTTCCTGATCTTACCCTGGAAGAAGCCATAGAGACAACCAAACTTTACTCCGTTGCCGGTCTTTTAGGGATAAACCAGCCTCTCATTGGCAGGCGCCCCTTTCGAAGTCCCCACCATACTGTCTCCGAAGCTGGCCTTGTTGGAGGAGGAAGGATTCCTCGGCCCGGGGAAATCTCTCTTTCCCATAACGGCGTTCTCTTTCTGGATGAGCTTTCCGAATTTCCTCGCCATGTGCTAGAATCTCTACGCCAGCCTCTGGAAGATGGAGTGATAACTGTTTCCCGGGCTCTCACCTCAGTAACCTATCCGGCCTGCTTTATGCTGGTAGGTGCTATGAATCCTTGCCCTTGTGGCTATTTTGGTGATGCCCGCAGGGAGTGCAGCTGCACTCCCCTGGAGATTCAGAAGCATCTTAATAAAATCTCCGGTCCACTTCTGGATCGGATTGACATGCATATTCAGGTAGCTGCGCTGAGAAAAGACGATCTTCTGGGAAAGGGTGTGGGAGAATCTTCCTGTAAGATAAGGAAGAGGGTAAATGAAGCAAGAAAAATTCAACTTAAGCGATTCCAGGGAGCTCATCTTTTCTCCAATGCTCAGATGAGTCATCGAGATATAGAAAAGTTCTCTCTTCCCCAGCCTGAGGCAAAACAGCTTCTTCGCTCAGCCATCTCTGAGCTTGGTCTTTCTGCCAGAGCCTACCACAGGGTTCTTAAGATATCCCGCACTATTGCTGATCTGGAAAAGGAGGAAAAAGTCCTTACCTCTCATATCTCCGAAGCTCTTCAGTACAGGTGTCTGGATAGGGAGCTCTGGAGAAGGTAGGATCTCTCTAGGGAGTTTCAATGAATATCGGATTTATCTCTACCCGGCTTGCTGGAACCGATGGAGTTTCTCTGGAAGCGGCAAAGTGGGCTAAGGTCCTTGAAGATGAAGGTCATCGCTGCTTTTATATGGCTGGTGAATTTGATAAAGATAAACCTAAAGAAAGGTCCCTCCTAGTAAAAGAGGCACATTTTGAACATCCTCTAGTTCAAGAGACCTCTCGGGGATGTTTCGGTGTCAAGATCAGAGAGCCATCTATCACCAAGAAGATCCAGCAGATAAAAGATAAACTTAAAAAGCATATCTATGAGTTTATCAGAAGTTTTAAAATCGATCTTCTTGTGCCAGAAAACGCTCTGGCCATTCCTCTGAATATCCCTCTGGGGCTTGCTATTACTGAGACAGTTGCTGAAACGGGAATTCCCACCATTGTCCATCACCACGACTTTTTCTGGGAACGCAAACGATTTCTAACAAATGCTGTCTGGGATTATCTTAATATGGCTTTTCCACCTCACTTACCATCTATTCAGCATGTAGTAATAAACTCTTCACAAGACAACCAGTTAAGTCTTAGAACAGGTATCTCGGCAACCATAATTCCAAATGTTATGGATTTTGAGAATCCCCCCTCTGTTGATGATTATTCCTCTGATATACGGGAATCTCTCGGTCTTGAAGCTGATGAGCTTTTGATCCTTCAGCCCACAAGAGTGGTTAAGCGCAAAGGCATCGAACATTCCATAGAGCTGGTGAGCCGGTTGGGAATAAAGACAAAACTCATCATCTCACATGCCTCAGGGGATGAAGGCCATGAGTATGAGAGGAGACTGCGCGAGTATTCCTCAATTATGAAGGTGAATACATTGTTTATCTCTGATATTATCAAGCCTTATCGAGGAAAAACCTCTGAGGGAAGGAAGATATATACTCCTCAGGATCTCTATCATCAGGCAGATCTTGTAACCTATCCTTCTAATTTTGAGGGTTTTGGTAATGCCTTCATGGAGGCTGTATACTTTCGAAGGCCTATCGTAGTTAACAATTATTCTGTATATGCCACCGATATTAAATCCAAAGGGTTTAAGGTGATAGAACTCGACGATTATGTCGATTCTAGAGCGGTTGAGCTTACTAGAAAGGTTCTTGAAGATCCTGTCCTGGCTAAAGAGATGGTTGATTGCAACTACGAGCTGGGAAAAAAATACTACTCTTTTTCTGTCCTGCGGCAAAAACTAAAGGTTCTTCTGTCTAATTGTTTTGGCATATAGGAAGCTTGTTTTGGTATACGAAAGGCATTTTTTTGACAAAAATCCTACTTTCAAGAATGAAGCCTTTTTCTACAATTCTCGCAAAACTCTTTTTCCCTTTATCTCCAAAGCTTGTACCCTTTCAATGAAACCATAGCTGAGAAGCTCTTCCCCTAGTCTGTGGGGAATGTAGCTTTCGGGGATAACTTTGAGCTCCTCATCAACTTTTGCAGCCACTTTAACGGTGGCTAACTTATCCAGGGAGACGGTCCTAAGAAAGTTCATCCACTGAATAGTCTTAAAAGATATGAGCTTTCCTGTTTTCTCTTTGCTGCAATTACTACAGAGAATACCCCCCTCATATCCACTAAAATAGACTTGTCTTTCTTTTTCTACCTTCCGGTGGCACTCTACACAGCCTGCAAGATATGGCCTGTATCCCAATATGGTCAGCATTCTTAGCTCGAAGGAGCGCATGAGGACCGGTAGGCTCTTTTTGGGAATCTTCTCCAGTAAGAAGAGCGTCTTCAATAAGAGATTAAAAAGAAATGGAGGAGTCTCAGCTCCGTGAACGAATTTCATGATTAGTTCAACAAAGCAGTAGCCATAGGCCAGCCTGATGAGTTCATTTCTGATTCCAAGAAAGGAAGAGTTAATTTTGCATTCGTTAAATGTATCTAGCTCTATCCGCCTGCTTTTATAAAGAACTGCGGTTACATATGAGAGCATCTGCATAGCAGGGGCAAATCTACTTTTCAGCCTTCTCGCGCCTTTGGCTACCGCCCTTATCTTGCCGTATCGAGGGGAAAGAAGCGTTATTATCTTGTCCTGATCTCCCAGCTCAGAGTCTGATAAAACTATGGCATCTGTCTTATAGAGTCTCATGCTCTCATCCTTAATCTGATTGAGAAGTCCCTGGGGCTGCTTTACATCGCCCGTCTTCCATCCAAGGCATGAGAGAGGGTGTCCTCGTCAGCAAACTCCAGGTCTCCTCCTACCGGAAGTCCCATCCCCAGGCGGGTTACCCTGACGCCGCGGTGCTTAAGTAGATTTGCAATGTAAAGAGCTGTTGCCTGTCCATCTGTATTGGGATCAGTAGCCAGAATAACCTCTTTTGTCTTGTGAGTATTGACTCTTTTCAGAAGACCTCCAATATTGATATCCTGGGGACTCATCCCCTTTGTGGGCGAAATAGCCCCACCAAGAATATGATAGAGACCCTTGAATTTTCCTGTTTTTTCAAAAATGAAAACATCCCAGGGCTCTTCCACAACACAAATAATTGATTTATCTCTTGTCTTATCTTGACAGATTG
>Ga0209979_1000400_pt1 | contig 60718 bp, 57 predicted proteins | sample AnhtaG_FD_183114 | JGI IMG/M metagenome (GOLD analysis project Ga0209979, IMG submission 183114) | Deep subsurface microbial communities from Anholt, Denmark to uncover new lineages of life (NeLLi) - Anholt_01485 metaG (SPAdes) (version 2) | ecosystem: Environmental > Aquatic > Marine > Oceanic...
AGGACTTTGGTTTTTTAGAGTCGGCATAGTTTTTGCGGAAGATTTTGTAGCGGTTGAGCAATTTACGGTATTTGGTTTTACCTCCTTCTTCTGAAAGGGAGAAAGCCCTGTCCCCCGCCTTTGGCGGGGTTAGGGTGGGGGTGATGTAAACTTATTTTTTGCTTTTGTATTAGTTTCCAACTGTGTTTCCCCACACGTCATTGTAGGAGATGGTGAGATAAAAAAGTTGGCTTTCCTTAGCTAAAAATGTTTGAATTGTTCTATAATTGTCCGTTTTTCTCCCGTTTGAATATAGATAAAAGGGTGGATTCAACTTTATTGTGTATCTCAAAAAACCCTTGACTTCAATGCTCTATTGAGTATAATAGAGTGAAGCGTGTTATTGAATGACCGATATATTCTAAATGAAATGACTTCTGATCAAAGGTCAGACGGGACACCAGACGCCTTTTTGAAAACAAAAAACAGTCACTTAAATTTTTACTTCGGAGGAAGGGTATGAAAAAGATCAATGTATTAATCAGCGGTGCAGGCACGGCCACTTGTCAATCGGTAATCAAAGGGTTCAGACAACAAAACGAAATTGATGTAAGAGTAACCACGATGGATATGAACCCGCAATCTACTGCGAGATATTTCAGCCATTCATTTTATACCGTCCCCATGGCTAAGGATCCAAGTTTCTTAGACCGGCTTCTGGACATCTGCAAAAAAGAGAAGATTGGGCTTCTCATCCCCATAGTGGACTATGAGTTTCAGAAGATAGCTCGTAACATAAACCTTTTCGAAGAACTTGGATGCAAAGTTGCCATCTCCAGCCCGGAAACCATCTCCATCTTCAACGAGAAGGACAAGACCTACAGGTTTTTTACCGAAAACAATATTCCCACGCCCCGAACTTATTCTACAGAGGAGTTGAAAGACCCCCAGAGTCTGAAATATCCCCTGTTTATGAAGCCCAGAGAGGGACGGGCCACTTTGGACGTTCACAAGATCAACAATCCTGCCGAGTTGGAATATTACTCCAGCATCTGTGAGGATTTCATTGTTCAGGATTTTCACGAGGGGAAAGAGTTTACTATCGATGCTTTGTCGGACTTTGAGGGCAACGTGATTGAGGTGCTCCCCCGGCAGAGAATCGAAACCAAGGTGGGGCTTTCCTACAAAGGGATAACCGTAAAGGATGACGAGATGATCCGGTATGGCAAGTTGATCATGGAGAAAGGTAAGATTATTGGGCACTGCAACATACAGTTTTTCCAGACCGACAATGGCTTAGTATTTTTTGAGGCCAACCCCCGCTATTCCGGAACTTTGGTCTTGAGTTTGGCTGCCGGTTTCAATAGCCCTCTTTTGTTGGCTAAAATGGCTTTAGGCGAAAAGGTCAAACCTCGAATCGGAGATTTTGAGGATGGAGTTTTAATGCTCCGATATTGGGAAGAGGTGTTCATAGGAAAGGATAACAAGGTAAAACCAATACCAAAATTAAGTTGAGTTTGCCAGGGAAGATCCATCATGCTTGAGGGGAAAAAAGTTTTAGTCACAGGCGGGGCTGGTTTCATTGGCTCTCATATTGTGGAAAGTCTGGTTAAAGCTGGGGCTGGTGTTAAAGTGTATGATAATTTCAGCACCGGGCTTTTGGAAAATTTAGATGTGGTCAAAAAGGACGTGGAGATAATCCGGGGGGATATCCTTGATTATGAATTGTTAGAAAAGGAGATCAAAGGGACAGAAATCGTCTCCCATCACGCGGCCCAATTGGAGATCACCAAGTGCGTTGACGATCCGGTCGAAGATCTGAATTCCAACACCGTGGGTACCATAAACGTTCTGAACGCTTCAGTCAAAAACAAAGTTTCCAAAATTATAAATGCATCCTCCGCCTGTATTTATGGACAAGCTCAGTATGTCCCTGAAGACGAAGACAGCCATCCAACCAATCCCAACTGGGCCTATGGAGCCAGCAAATTAGCCGCGGAAAAATATGGCCAAATTTATGCCCAGCTTTACAGAATTCCGGTGGTGAGCCTCAGGTATGCCATAATTTATGGACCAAAGGAATGGTACGGAAGGGTTTTAACCATATTTTTGAAAAGAGCGCTGGAGGATAAACCATTGGTGGTGTTTGGGCAAGGAGAGCAAGAGAGAGATTTCACCTTCGTGGAGGACTTGGTAAAGCTGCATAATTTGTGTGTGGAAAAAAAAGAGGCTAATAACCAGGTGTTCAATGTGTCCACCGGAATTGCCACCTCAATTCAAAAGCTGGCGGAGACAATAACATCCTGCATTGATACCAATTCGAAGATAATCCATGAGGAGGTGGAGGAGGGGCAAAGATCAAAGATTGTGGATGGAAGAATGAGACTTCCTATGGAGTTAAAACAGATGGTGTTAGATCCCAGCAAGGCAAAATCAATTTTGAATTGGGAGGCAGAGACCAATTTGGCGGATGGACTAAAAAGGGAGTCTCAGTGGTTAAGAGAGAATTCAAACAGATGGGTTAAGATGAGCTATTAATATAAACGCGAGAAATAAGCTTACATTCCCCTCACCCTATCCCTGCGAAGCTCGTATGAGTGCATACGCACATTCATACGAATCTCCCCTAAGGGGAGAGGGAACTTCATAAATTTTCCCCTCCCTTGATGGGAGGGGGTAAGGGGGAGGGTGATGCGTATGCATTCATACGAATTATGTCAATTTATTTAATTCGTTTACTATAATTTGAATTAAGTCAAGAGTTAGAGTGTCTAGTATTTTTGTCGCCGAGCTAAGGCATTTCTTGTGCTAAACAGGAGGATTGGAAGGGAAAAAAAGATGCTAATCTATTTTGATCTGGATGGTCCCATTCTGGATGTTTCTGGTAAATTCTACAAGATCTATTCAGACATCCTGGGCGAACGGGGTTTGCCAACTTTGTCTAAGGAGAGGTATTGGCAGTTAAAAAAGGAGCGTACTCCTATTCCGCAAATCATCCTTCAAACCTGCCCCCAGGAGTTCGTGGAGCATTACATAAAAAAAAGGTTAGAGGTGATCGAAAATTTCGAATATCTAAAGCACGATAAAATAATTTTCGGAGCTGAAAAGGTATTAGAGGAATTGATGATAAACCATCAGTTGATTTTAGTTACCCTACGCAATAATTCGAAAACCCTGTTTCAGGAACTGGAGTTTTTTGATTTAAAAAAATACTTCACCACAATCTTAAGTTTGGATAATAATCACGGCGATTGGAGAATCAAGGTTAAACTTATCCAAGAAAGCGGCACTTTAACAGACCAAAATTCCCTGATTGTGGGCGACACGGAGGCGGACATAATTGCCGGCAAAAATCTGGGGATAAAAACTTGTGCGGTCTTAAGTGGCATCAGGACCAAAGAACTCTTAGAAAAGGTCTCTCCGGATATTTTAATTAATGACATTAACTCTTTAAGAGAAGCAATCAGGAAAATTCAGACCTGATCCCACAGCTGGGCAGACGGCCTTTTTGTAGGATTTTGAACTCATATTTGAATGCAAAATGCCAGAAAAAAAATCTTAGTCGAGATAAATGTATACAATGAGGATATCAAAATCAAAGAGACCCTCAGCAAGTTCCCTCCTCACGCCCCCTATGACGTGGTTGTGGTTGACGATGGATCAACGGATGATACTCCTCAATACATCAAGGAGTTTAGCTACCCGGTTATCCGGCACAAAGTCAACTTAGGCATTGGAAAGACCATCAAAGACGCCATCGCATATGGGCAGAAAAATGGATATGATATTATTGTTTTGATGGCTGGAAACGGGAAAATGCAACCCTCCGACATACCTAAATTAGTGCAACCAATTTTGGAGGAGGATTACGATTACGTTCAGGGATCCCGATATCTGGAGGGAGGACGAAAGGAGAATCTTCCTCTGTTCAGAAATATTATGATTAAACTTTTTACCTTCCTCGTCTCCTCGGTTACGGGATTTAAAGGAACTGATGTGACTTGTGGTTTTCGCGCATATAAGCTGAACATTTTGGAAAACCACAGGGTTAATATTTGGCAGGATTGGTTGGATAGATATGAATTGGAGTATTACATTCATTATAAGGCCTTGACTTTGGGATACAGGATAAAAGAAGTCCCGGTCTCTATGATTTATCCCAAACAGAAGAGGGGTTATTCCAAGATTAAACCCTTCTCCGGTTGGTGGAGTATGGTTAAGCCGTGGATATTTTTGACCCTTAAGATAAGAAAATAAGCTCAAAAAAAAATTAAGTAATTAAGGTTCTTCTCCAAATTAGGTGCTAATATCTGAATGAATATGCATAGGCACATATACGACTATGGAGGTTCAATTTGCCATTCCCCCGGGGGCGGGCAGACGCCCCCAGACGGGGACTCGTCTGAGCCCGCCCGTCTGGGCGCATCCATCTTAGGCGGAGGAGTGCAAAATCCCGTCTTTTTCTACCTCTCCCCCTTGTTCCCCTTCAGGGTGAATCCCTTCAGGGTGAACCCCTCTCCACATTTGTGGAGAGGGGGATAGGGGGTGAGGTCTCAAAAAACGTCATTTCCATTAACTCCTTACGCCTGTTTTTGTTACCCAGAATTCTATCCACTAAATTGGAGAATATCCGTAACTAAAGATGTTGATTGGGAAAATGCGGTAATTTGTCCATTCACCACCATGTTTTACGCTCCAAAAACTTGTAGAAGCCGGATGATCGAATCTGTGAATTTTAAATATATAAAGTTATTCCAATAGAATTGTTTGATCTATAAAAAGGAAATTACGGTGACATATTCAAGAAAATTGGCAAGATGGCTTGTTTTGGGGGGCATGATACTTTTGATCCTTACTCATGACGCTTTTGCTTATATTGATCCCGGAACCGGCAGCTATTTCCTTCAACTGCTTATAGCCGGCTTGCTCGGGGCTTTTTTTGCAATTAAGATCTTTTGGAAAAACATCAAAGCATCCCTTTCTAATCTGTTTTCAAAAAGGGAAAAAAAGAAAGATGATGGCAAGTAACGGAAATATTGCAAGCTCCTTTCGGGATCCAAGCGGGTTCGTCTTTTTTTATGATGGTTCAATTTATCGCCAGGTAAATATTATCTACAAGGAAAACTATGACCATTTAATTGACTCGGGTCTTTATGAAAAGCTTGTGGATTCGGGACTTTTGATTTCCCATGATGAGGTGGGCACTGATTATGCCAAAACTGATAGGGCCTACAAGATACTCAAGCCCGAGTTGATACAATTTATATCATATCCCTATGAATGGTGTTTTAGCCAACTGAAGGATGCGGCTTTAACTACACTTGAAATTCAGAAGACAGCACTTGAGTTTGGGATGAGCTTAAAAGATAGCAGCGTCTACAATATACAATTTATGAAAGGGAAGCCTGTGTTTATTGACACCCTTTCTTTCGAGAAGTACCGGGAGGGGCAAACCTGGGTTGCATACAGACAGTTCTGTCAACATTTTCTTGCCCCTTTAGCCCTGATGAGCTATAGGGATATTCGGCTAAATCAACTATTTAGAGTTCAAATAGATGGAATCCCTTTGGATTTGGCAGACTCGCTTCTTCCTTTTCGTACTCGGTTCAGATTTTCCTTGTTTTCTCACATCCATCTTCATGCTAAGAGCCAAAAACATTTTGCCGATAAAATTATAAATACCAGAGTTCATAAAATGGGTGAACGAGCTTTTTGGGGTCTTGTGGACAACTTAGAATCTGCTGTCAAGAAACTGACGTGGCAACCTAAAGGTACCGAGTGGGCTAATTACTACGAGGATACCAATTATTCACCGGAGGCACTTCATCAGAAAAAACAACTAGTCGCTGAGTTCTTAGACAAGATTAGTCCAAAGATGGTTTGGGATCTTGGTGCAAACATCGGCCTGTTCAGCCGTATTGCCAGCCGTAAGGGAATTTTTACCATCTCTTTTGATATCGATCCGGCCGCTGTGGAGAAAAATTACCTGGAATGCAAAAAAAATGGTGAGACCAATATTCTGCCTCTCTTACTTGATTTGACTAATCCAAGTCCCAGTATCGGCTGGCAGAATCAGGAGAGAATGTCAATTCTTAAACGTGGTCCTACAGACACGGTACTTGCTTTGGCTTTAATTCATCATTTGGCTATCTCCAACAACCTCCCATTTGAGAGAATTGCAGACTTTTTTAGCAAAATTTGTCACTGGCTTGTCATTGAATTCGTTCCCAAGAGTGACTCTCAGGTTCTGAGGCTCCTCTCAACCAGAGAGGACGTTTTTCCCGATTACACCCAGCAAACTTTTGAAAGCACATTCAGTAAATGTTTCACCATACAAAGTTCTGTGAAGATAAAAGATACGGAAAGAATCTTATACCTTATGCAAAGGAGGTAAAGTGAAACAGGATACGAAGAAATCACTGGTCATTCACCCCTTTTTGTTCGCCATATTTCCCATTCTGTCTATCTTTTCTCATAATGTGGGAGAACTTTATTTGAGTGCAATTGTTACCCCGATAATCATGGTAATCTGTTTCGCCCTGGTGATGTTTGTAATATTGGGTCTTATTATCAAAGACAGGAACAAAACGGGAATAATAGTCTCCTTGTTCTTATTACTGTTCTTTTCTTATGGGCTTCTTTTTTACTCAGCATATTCAATTATAGGGGAGAAGATCAAACATGGATACGTTCTGGTTGTATGGGGCATCGTGCTTATCTCGGGAGTGTATTCAACCATAAAGACACGCAGGAATTTACGTCGTCTTACCATTGTGTTAAACTTAGTGGCTGCTTTTTTGGTGGCCATGCCTGCTGTTAGAATTGCCGCTTTCGAGGCTCAGCATTGGCTTGCCTCTCGGGATGATGAAAGTGTGGAAACACAAAGCAGTGCACCCGATTCGGACAAATCCGACAAACTTCCCAGCATCTACTACCTCATTTTGGATGGATACGCCAGAGCGGATATCCTTAAGGAGGTATATCAATATGATAATAGCGAGTTCCTGGAGTATTTAACCCAAAAAGGTTTTTACGTTGCCAACCAGAGCCGGTCAAACTACTCCCAAACCGTTCTATCACTCTCATCCTCTTTAAACATGAAGTATCACGATGCTTTAAGCCATAAACTAGTCGGCACAGAGTCCCGTGATATAAGGCGATTGGGTAAACTGATCAAGAAGAGTGCTGTTTCCAAGTCTCTGAAACGGAATGGCTATGTGTTTGTAGCATTTAATTCAGGAATAAGCGCTACCAATATACAGAAGGCTGATATTTATATGGTTCCCGGACGATCCCTAAGTGAATTCCAAAACACGCTAATAAACACTACTCCCACCGCACTTGTGCTGAACAAGCTGAACAAACTGTCAAAGAAATCGCAGTTTGATTCACATAGGGATCGGATCTTATTCACCTTTGACCGGCTGGCAAACATGATTGAAAAGGATTCTCCCCTCTTCGTTTTTGCCCATATCATCACTCCCCATCCTCCTTTTGTATTTGGAGAAGACGGAGAGCCGGTCAAACCGCACAAGACGTGGCCATCTTTTTTGGATGGAACCGACATTATTAAAAATCCGAAGGATAGAGCTGAATATATAGAGAATTATAAAAAGCAACTTTCTTTTGTTAATAAGAAGTTAGAAGAGACCATAGACTCCATAATATCTAAATCACCCCAACCTCCCATTATAATTCTCCAGGCTGATCACGGAGCAGGTTCTATGACAGACTGGGAAGATATAGATAAAACTAACCTGAAAGAAAGAATGTCTATACTCAACGCCTATTATCTGCCTGATGGCGGGGACAAAGAGCTGTATCCCGACATATCACCTGTAAACACATTCAGGGTAATCTTCAACCATTATTTTTACACTAGTTATGAGCTATCGAAGGATGAAAGCTACTACTCAGATCACGAGCATCCTTATAAATTCATTAATTTAACCGATAAAGTAGTTGCTTCTGCTGTAATTGATTCTGCAGCAGTTGATTCTACTATTGTTCCAGAACCTACGGAATGACAGGCTCCATCGCCTGACACGGCGTATACACTTTGGATTGACACCCTCACCTTTCTGGACACTGTTCTCTGTGTTCCCTCCGTCTTGCAAGAAGTGCCATACCAGATCGGACAGGGGTTGAATCCCTGTCCACCCAGACGCCCCGACGGGCCCGTCTGGGGGCGGTCGTCTGACCATAGAAAAGGGGCGGGGGCTCGTCCTGAAGGCTCGCCCTGAAGGGTGCAACCCCCGCCCCAACAGAGTTTTTTAAAAAATCAGGTGATTCCCATAAGGTGCAAGGCTCAAGAATAGTTGAGAGTTGAGAGTAAAGAGTTGAAGGCTAAGATCCTAACCGCTCATATTTCGATTTATATTTGAAAAAGACTTGTTTTTTAAAAAAGTTTATTTTAACTTTCTACGAAAAGCAGAATTGCATCAACTCTATTTAAAGGAATCTATCTGTTTTGAAATGGAGGTGAGTAAAAAGATAAGCCCCTTTCCTACAGCAAGCTGAGGGAAAAATATCAGTAATGGTGATATGCTCATAAAAATATACTGGGCTATGAAAAGCTACAAAACTTCTGGGGAAGAATAAATCGGGGATCACTTTTGAGAGTGTGAGAATATGGCGAAGGACGTATTATCCAGGGAGGTTAAAAAACAGATTCAGGATATCAAGGAAGTGGATGTATTGGTAGGGATACCCAGCTACAATAATGCCCGCACCATTCCCCATGTGGTGAGGGCAGTTTCAGCCGGACTGGCTAAATATTTCCCCAAATATCATACGCTTCTGGTTAACTCAGACGGAGGCTCAAGCGACGGAACGCCGGAGCTGGTAAAAAGGACCACCTTAGATGATCTGGACGTTTTGTTGATGGAACATCCTCTTTATCCCATTCACAAGATAGTCACGCCTTATTATGGCATACCCGGAAAAGGAAGCGCTTTCCAAACCATCTTCAGCATAGCTTCCGCTTTGAATGCCAAAGCCTGTGCAGTGGTTGATTCGGATCTAAGAAGTATTACGCCGGAGTGGATTGAAGCTCTGATCGAACCGATCCTTTTTCATGAATATGATTTCGTCGCCCCCTACTACAAGCGCCATAAGTATGACGGCACCATAACCAACAGCATAGTCTATCCTCTAACCAGAGCTCTGTATGGAAAGAGGATCAGACAGCCCATTGGGGGCGACTTTGGATTTTCGGGCAGATTGGCACAGCACTATCTTGCCAAGAAAGTTTACGACACAGACGTAGCCCGCTTCGGCATAGACATCTGGATGAGCACCACTGCTATGGCAGACGGATTTAAGGTTTGTCAATCCTTCTTAGGGGCGAAGATTCATCAGGCTAAAGACCCGGGAACTGATCTTTCCGATATGTTGGTGCAGGTGGTGGGGTCTGTTTTCCTCTTGATGGAGACCTATTACCCTGTCTGGTTCAAGGTCTCCAGCTCAGAGCCGGTTAAGGAGTTTGGCTTTAAATTCGAGGTGGGGCTGGAGCCGATCAGGGTGAATTTAGAAAGAATGGTGGACAGCTTCAAACATGGGTTGTCCAATCTTAGCCCGGTATGGCAGAAGATCCTCTCCCCGGACTTGATGGTTCAACTTAAAGAGATTGCCTCCCGTCATGTGGTTGAATTTCATCTTCCAGATGCTACCTGGGTCAGGATCATATATGATTTTGCCTTGGCATATCATCGAAAGGTGATGTCCCAGACTCATATTTTGAAATCCTTAACCCCCCTTTATCTGGGTTGGATCGCCTCCTTCGTCAACCAGACCATGGAGTCAGATGCAGGGGAGGTGGAAGAAAAAATAGAAAGCTTAAGCCAGGAGTTTGAAAAACAGAAGATCTACCTGTTAGCCAACTGGGATCAGAAAACTAAACGATAGGCCAGAGGAGGTGTTAGATGGAGTCCTCATGGAAAATATCGATTGCCCAATCCTGGAAAAAGATCGCCGGCTTTGCCCCGGATGCGCTGCAACTTATTATCATCATCATCTTGGGATTTATCATCGCTTGGCTCCTGAAATTGATAGTGAGGTATGTTTTGAAGGTGGTTAAGTTCGATGTATTTGGCTACCGGGTGGGGATGACATCGGTTCTGAGCAAAGCCAGTGTAGATCGGTCCCCCAGCGAGGTGATCGGAATCATTATCTACTGGTGCGCAGTTTTCCTTTTCTTTCTTATTGCTTTGGGAACCTTAGATGTCTACGCTGTGGATCATCTGGTCACCTCGATCTTCACCTACATCCCTCAATTCGTGATTGCAGTTTTCGTTTTTCTTTTGGGATACTTTCTTTCCAGATTCCTGAGCCGAGCGATCCTCATCGGGCTGGTGAACGCTCAGGTGAAGTCCGCCAAGCTGATAGCCACCCTTTTTCAGATATTGATCATAATACTCTTCTCTGCCATGGCCATAGAACAGTTAGGAATCGCCCGTGGCATCGTGGTTGCCACCTTCGCCATCTCCTTTGGAGGGGTGGTTCTGGCATCAGCCATCGCATTCGGCTTGGGAGGAAAGGATATGGCTAAGGACATACTGGAGAGAAGGTTCAAAGCGCCCAAGGAGGAGAAATCCAAGCCGGATGAGTTCTCTCATCTGTAAGCTCACATGACCACAAAAAAAATCCGCAGGATCCATAGGAAAAAAGTTTTAATCTTCACCGATCTGGACGGCACCTTGCTGGATGCGGATAATTATTCATTTGAAGAAGCCCTCCCCGCCTTAGAAAAGATCAAAAAAAGAAAAATCCCTCTGATTTTGTGTTCCAGCAAGACTAAAGCAGAACTTGAGCTTTATCAAAAGAAATTGAAGATAAAAGGTCCCTTTATATCCGAAAACGGAGGAGCAATTTTCATTCCACCAGCATACTTTAATATGGTGAGCTTGTCGAACCATCGACAGATACCAGGTGAACTCAAAAAAAAAGGGAAATATCTGGTTTTGGAATTGGGGACTCCTTACCCACAGATCAGAAGAAAATTCTTGAAGGTTTCTAAGGAATTAAACCTCAAAGCGGTTGGCTTTGGAGACCTGAAAGCCGAAGAGATCTCCTCTCTGCTTAACCTTAGTAAAGCGGAGGCAAAGTTAGCCAAAAAAAGAGAATATGATGAACCATTTTATTTCTTAAAGAAAACAAAAAAAGAGAAGATCAAGTTAGCGGAAAAAGAATTCAACAAAAGTGGACTGGGATTGACTACGGGAGGGAAACTTTTTCATCTTACCGGAGGCAACGATAAAGGAAAAGCGGTTAAGCTCTTAACCCAGATATACAGAAGCAACTGGGGAAATGATCTTCTGACCATCGGGTTGGGCGATAGCTCAAATGATCTTCCTTTACTTGAATCGGTGGATATTCCTGTGCTGGTAAGAAAAAAGGGCAACTCCTACGAACAACACATACTAAACAAGCTGAAGGTCTATAAAGCTTCAGGTATCGGACCCCGGGGGTGGAATCAAGCCGTTCTTGATTTGATAGAAAAACACGGATCAAAAACGAACTAACCAACTTTTTGTCAGCGGAAAAGGTTCAATTAAAAATCGGATTTATGCCTCGCCAGAATCCAAAAAGCAAGTTTTTTGCCGATACATAAAAATATCTGATTGATTTAAGGTCATTAGGGATAAGATTATGCCTGCAAAAAAAGAGCCAAATCTTTGGTCGCTTCTTTCTCAACCCAAATGGATTTTCTGGATGCTTCGGGGAATCATCTTTTTGAGCTTCGTTCTCTGGATGCTTCTTACTCCAAAGTATGACCATCGGATATGGTTGCTTTTGGCTTTTTTTCTGGTTTATTCCCTTGTTGCATTCATCTTGACCAGAAAATCCAAGACAAAAGGGGAAAAACTTTATTTCCTCACCAGCCTTCTGGACATAGTCTTGATTACTCTTGCTGGGTCAATAACTAACGGAAAAGAGAGTGGGTTCTTTTTCCTCTACTTTCTGGTGGTGCCATTTGGAAGCTATGTAGCTGGTCTCATCCCAGGATTTTCGTTGGCGTTTCTCTCTTCGGTCTTCTATCTTTCTATAAATGCAAAAGATTTTGCCGGGCTTTCTGTCAGCTCTGTGCTGGTAAAGATTTTAGCTTTGTGGGCTCTGACTATCGCTGTAGGCATCGTGGTGAAAGAAATGAAATCCTCCAGATCAAAACTTCTGAGGATGTTTGACATTTTGAATCAGAGAACCTCCGAGTTGGAGAAATCACAGGCGCAGATCGAGACCATCTATGAGACCTCACGCACCCTGGGGGAGATATTGAATCTGGATGAGGTGGTGGGAGAGATATTGAATATAGTGCAAAAGATACTGGGATACCGTTTATTTTCTATTTTCATCTTGACTGACAAAAATACCCCCTCCCTTTTGGGGGAAATCAAAGAGGGTGAGAAGATAAGATACTCCGAGCCAAAAGTAGAGCGTTCGAAGGGAATTTTGCGCGAAATAATAAGCACCAGAAAACCGGTTAGAATTTTCGATGTGGCACAAGATTCCAACTTTGAGCCAAATCTGGAGGGAGCCAGATCTTTTATGGCCGTTCCTATGATCTCCCGGGGAAAGGCGATAGGGGTGATGGCTGCTGGCTCCACCAGAATGGGTGCCTTTCTGGATCAGGATGAGAAAATTTTCTCCATTCTGGCAGGATCAGCCGCCTTGGCTGTCGAAAATGCGCTTCTGCATCAAAAGACCCAGGAGCTCACCATAGTGGATGAGTTGACCGGTCTTTATAACTTTCGCTATTTTAGTAACAAACTGAGAGCTGAGATCAGAAGAGCTGAAAGATATAGGCAGTCTTTATCTCTTATCATGGTCGACATAGACTGGTTCAAAAGATGCAACGACACCTACGGGCATCTTTTTGGCAACCGAGTCCTGCAGGAGCTGGCACAAAGAATCAAAGAATCGGTTCGGGATGTGGATGTGGTGTGCCGTTACGGCGGAGAGGAGTTTGCCGTGATCCTGCCTCAGACCAAAAAAGCCGACGCTCAGACGATCGGAGAAAGAATCAGACACAAAGTGGAATCGGCTGATTTTGTAAGCGATGCTAAAGACCCCCGGGTTAAAATTACGGTGAGTTTGGGAGTTGCTTCCTACCCGGAAAATGGGAAGACTACAAAGGAGTTGATCGAAAAGGTGGACCGGGCTTTGTATTTAGCCAAAGGTCGGGGAAAGAATTTAGTTTGCACGGCTTGACGTTACATTCCAAAATGGTCAACGGATTAAACGGATGGAGCGGATGTTTAGCAAAATTTTGCTCCTGGATGGATTGTCCTACGGATCCTTCGGATTATCATCCATCCCAATTCCGTGAGATGACGGAGCCCCCCGGACGGGAGCGTCCGCTCGTCTGGGATAATATTCCACATGGAGCAAAAAAATGGTCAACGGATTAAACAGTCAACGGATTAAACGGATGGAGCGGATGTTTAGCAAAGATATTAAATGGGGGTCAATTCATAGAGCAAGACTCTTAAAGCTCAGCTTGGCTGGTGTTGCTCTTTTCTTTTTGAGTTGTGCAGAGATGCCGATTTTTCGGGAGGAGGTCTTCTATCCTCAGATCAAACAGCCGGCAGTGACAATTAAACTACTTGAGACAAAAAAGAGCCTGACTGTAAGCTCCAACGGATCGTTTGTCATCAGATGTTCACCTCGGGAAGGTGAACGATCCACCTACTATGCCTCAGCGGAAATGCTGGTGAAACTTTCTGATGGCGACATAAACTTAAGAGAGAAAACTCAGGGAGAGTTGGAAACTAATCTGTATAGGGTCGCATTTATCCCAAAAGAAAGTAGCTTCTGGCTTTACTTAAATGGCAAGCCATATCGGGGTGCGCTAAAGATAACTGCAAGTAAGAATCCCGGATCGCTTCTGGTTTTGAATCCAATTTATGTGGAGGGCTATCTCAAAGGGGTGGTTCCGGCGGAGATGGGAAAACTGGGCCAGCAGGAGATGGAGGCATTAAAAGCGCAAGCCATTGCCGCTCGAACTTACTCCCTCTCCCGCCTGGGTCAATATGCCGAGGGGGGATATGATCTGGAGGCATCGGTGGCTGACCAAATCTATAAAGGCGTCGAAGCGGAGGACCCTTTGGGGAATCAGGCGGTGGAGCCTACCCAGGGAAAGGTGTTGAGCTATAAAGGAAAGTTAATTCACGCCTACTATCACGCCAACAGCGGAGGAAAAACCGAATTTATAGAAAAGGTATGGGACAAGCCCAAAGAGAGTTACTTAGTCCCGGTAGATGACAAAGACTTCTGTTCGTGGTCCGAAAATTATAGCTGGAAGGAAAGCTGGACAAAAGAAGCTTTGGAGAGAAACATCAAAAAATTCCTTGATACTTTTGTAACCTTTTCAGACGGGGAGTTTGGAAATTTGCTCAACCTGCAGATAAAAGAGAGGTCCCCTTCAGGAAGAGTGGAAGCGGTGGATGTGGTGACCGAGAGGGGAACTTATCCAATCCGTGGAAATAAGATTCGATGGGCTTTGAGAAGAGGAAGCGATCCTGCCTCGATTTTGCCCAGCACCTGGTTTGATCTGGAAATACAAAGGGAGAGTGATGGCTCCATCCAGCGGGTCATCGCCCGGGGTCGGGGGAATGGTCATGGGGTGGGGATGTGTCAGACCGGTGCCATCGGCATGGCGCGAAAAGGATATTCCTACCAAGATATTTTAATATATTACTATCCCGGTGCGAAGATAACCAAGTTTTATTAAAAGACTAAACTGGAGTGCAAAAGTTTACTTTTGCGAATTTCCCTGAGGGAAATCCTTGATAAGAAAAAAGCGTTTTTTGTAGCAATGGTGTCGTCTTTTACACTGAGGGGATTCATCATTGAATTCGATTTCTTTTGCAAAAGAGGGTTATTCCCGGAAGATATTGGGTGAGCTTACAATCAACCGCTTGAGGCGGGATTTATCTCCGATTTTTTCTTGGAGGGATGAATTCTTACCAGGACAATGCCGGCGAAGATCAGAGCGGCGCCCACTATCTGGAAAGCGCTTAATGTTTCACCGAATATAATGAATGCTAAAACCGTTGCCACCACCACCTCCCAGGTGGCCACGATTCCAGCCCGACCAGCCTCCAGGTATCGCAATCCCCTGGTGTAGAGAGAATAACCCACAAGGGTTGAAAAGAGAGCCAGAACAAAAATCCACAACCAGATCAACGCAGGATAATTTACTGATAGAAGATTCCGTGTTCCCCGCATAAGCAAAAGGAAGAAACTTCCGAAACCCAAAACATAAGTGACCACGGTGAAAGAGTTATATCTTTGCACCCCTTTCTTGCCAAATATGCTGTAAAGCCCTGCTCCCAAGCCAGCTCCCAATCCATAAATTATCCCTTTTAGATTAAGCTTAAACTCAGCCGGACTGTAAACCTGAATGACCAGAACGCATCCGCAAAAAGTGAGAAGCAAAGCTAAAATCTTGGCTCTGGTGAATTCCTCTCCAAGGAAGAATCGGGACAGAAGTACAACGAAAGCGGGATAGGTGTAAAGCAGGATGGTGGCGATAGCTACGGTGGTGTATTTGATGGCGTAAAAAAATAAAAGAAAACACAAGCTCACGCTTAAAAGCCCGTAGATTCCGAAAAATAGAAAATCCCTTTTTCTGATCCTCAGCCAGTCGGGGTTTATAAAGATCGCAAAAAGAAACAAAAGCAAAAAAGCAATCAGGGCTCTAAAGGTGACCACGGTCAGAGGATCAGGCTCGTAAAGATAGATTAACCGAGCCAGAATCCCAATGGTCCCCAGAAAACTTGCCCCCAAAATTACAAACAAATATCCCTTGGTTTCTTTTTTCATATTTAAGGATTAAAAAAAGCAAAATCCTTCAAAATTTCCTTGTTATATAAACATGCCAAATGCCTTAGGTTTTGGACAATATATGAAGTGGAAACATTAAAGCAAGTTTTTTTATTGCTGGTGTTGTCTATAAAGGGGGTGGCAAACTCTTACTACTTGTTTGGAAGGTTGCATGGTTTTGCCATGGCGCGACCTAAAAAGTTGCGGCCACCATTTTTTGTTCAAGATAGAATTGATTGGTAGCCCTAGGTCCGCGAGTTTCCTAAGAAAAGGGCACTTAAGCTAAAGTTTTCCCCCATACATTTTTATTACAAGGGAATCTATGCCTTCAGGTTCGGAAAACTGGCGGGCATCCGACCAGCACCTAATTTAAATTAGGTGCTGGTCTATGTCTTGATTTGTTTTGTATGGGGACCGAGGAATCTGGAAAAAGATTGACTTATTTTGGGTAGAATATTATATTCACTCAAAACTAAATCGGAGAGAGAGGAATATGAAGGCGTTAATCACAGGAATTACAGGGCAGGATGGGTCTTACTTAGCGGAACTACTTCTGGAAAAGGGCTACCAGGTCTTTGGAATGGTGAGACGATCGTTGACTGAGAATTTCGATCGAATAAACCACATCCGGGACAAAATTCACCTACGGCAGGCGGATTTGCTGGATCAGTTATCTCTGATCACATTAATTGAACAGTGCCAGCCGGATGAGATCTACAACTTGGCCGCCCAGTCGTTCGTTCCCACCTCCTGGGACCAGCCCATGCTAACCGGAGAGTTCAACGCATTGGGGGTGACCAAGATACTGGAGGCGATCAGGCTGGTCAACAAGAAGATCAAGTTCTATCAAGCCTCCTCCTCGGAGATGTTTGGCAAGGTGCAACAAGTGCCCCAGAACGAGAAGACCCCTTTCTATCCCCGAAGTCCCTATGGAGTGGCAAAGGTGTATGCACACTGGATCACGGTGAACTATCGGGAAAGCTATGGCATCTTTGCGGTGAGCGGGATTCTGTTCAATCACGAATCCCCCAGACGAGGTTTAGAATTTGTCTCCCGAAAAATCACCCACGCGGTTGCTCGAATAAAGTTGGGACTTTCCAAAAAGCTTTATCTGGGCAATCTGGATGCAAAAAGGGACTGGGGATATGCCGGCGACTACGTGAAAGCCATGTGGCTTATGTTACAACAAAAGGAGCCGGAGGATTTCGTCATCGCCACGGGAAAGAATCACACAGTCAGGGAGTTGGCTCAGATCGCCTTTGAACATGTGGGCTTGGATTATAAAGATTTCGTAGAAGTTAATCCCAAATTGGTCAGACCCGCGGAGGTGGATGTGCTTCTGGGCGATCCCTCTTATGCCCGAAAAAAGCTGGGCTGGAAAGTGGAGGTCTCCTTCGAGCAACTGATCCAGATGATGGTGGATGCTGATCTGGAAAGAGTTAAAAGGGAGATGAAGAAAGGGTCCAGGGTATAGGGGGCAGGGGTCAAGATGATAGGGACAAGGGTCCAGAGTCCAGCGTCCAGAAATATCCTCTCCCCTGTGGGGAGAGGATTAAGGTGAGGGGGAATAGGTTTTTGTAGCCTGTGGAATCGGACTTTTCATGATGATTGACGTTAGAGCAAATGAAAGAGAATTCATGAGTCAGGTCACATCTTGGCTCAATGAGTTTCTAAAAAAGGGCAACTACCCTTTTGAAGAAGTATCCTCTGAGCCTTCTATAAAAGTATCAGAAGAGAAGACTCGCTTTCCCGATGTTCAAATTTGGCTAAATAGAAAAGCTGGTCAAGGATTCTGCGGTTGGGAGCTTAAAACACCCGTAACGCAGGTGGATGATCCAAAGTTGCTGGACGATGCGGCGGAAAAAGCTCAAGCCATGCATGCGGACTTTTTTGTGACGTGGAACATGCGGAATGCAATTATCTGGAGAACCCCAGCCTCAAGGACAAAAGTTACTCAGGAATACAGGTTACATACCTATTCCTCGATTGATTCAGTAACCACTCCAGAAGACCTATGGGTAGAGTCGAAAAAAATACTCCTCAAAGAGCGTGCAAAACAGCTTTTGAACGATCTATCCATCCTTTTTCGGGACGGGCACCTTCATCAGGTGGATATTGACGCAACTTTCTTTGTTCATCTGTTAAAGGAGGCGGTAAACACCTTGGGACCTCATACACATCGAGCTTTGAGCCAAAAAATTGGTAAGAGTTCAAAATTCCGGGATGGCCTTTTTGACTGGGCAGTCAAACAGGGTATTCAAAACTATGGAGATGAAGCTTTTTACGAGACAGTATCTCGGCAGATAGTCTACAAAACTTTGGGGAAGGTCTTATTCTATATGACGTTACGTAGATTCAGAGCAGATATTCCCAAGATGGATTTAGCAGGAGTTAAACCAGCTCAGGCTGATCGCAAGCTAAAGGAATATTTTGAAAAGGCACGGCAGATAGATTATCAGGCAGTTTTCGAACAGGACTTCCTTGATCGGATTGCCATTCCGCCTTCAGCTGTAGATACTTTGGCAAAATTGATAACGGATTTGAATCGTTTTAATTTCTCTCAAATGCCACAGGATGTTTTGGGACAGGTTTTTGAAAAACTTATTCCACAGGAGGAAAGACACGCCTTAGGTCAATATTTTACACGGGAGGAGTTAGTTGACCTGATCAACGCCTTTTGTGTGAGAAGCAAGGATGATAAAATTCTGGATCCTACCTGCGGGACAGGAACTTTTCTGAGTCGTGCTTATGATCGGAAAAAAATATCAGGCGAAAGAAACCACAAGAATCTCATTTCTCGCCTGTGGGGAATAGACATAGCTAAGTTTCCTGCGGAGTTAGCTACTATCAACCTTTATCGTCATGACCTGAGCGATTATGCTAATTTTCCGAGAATCGTCGCCACAGATTTCTTCAACGTTAAGCCCGGGCAGGTTTTCCCATTCCCCCCTCCCAAACCGAGTTTTGAGCCACAGCCAATGATAAAGGAACAACTCCCCCAATTTGATGGAATTGTGGGTAACTTTCCTTACATCAGGCAGGAGTTGATTGAAAAAAGGGACAGCGGGTATAAGAAGAAAATCGAGAGGGCAATTTTTGATGATTGGAAAGACGAATACAGAGAATTATTTGATAATGGAGATATGAAGCTCTCCGGACAGGCAGATATTTATGCTTACCTTTTCTTCCATACGGCTCGCTTTCTAAAAGATGATGGCAGAATGGGCATAGTTACCTCCAATGCATGGCTGGATGTTGCTTATGGCTATGAGCTTCAGAAGTTCTTTTTGAAAAACTTTAAAATCATTGCCATAATAGAATCCCGATGCGAACCCTGGTTTGAAGACCCCGCAGTAAATACCATTGTCACCATTCTGGAAAGATGCAAAAACAAAGACGAAAGAGAAAATCATTTAGTCAAATTTGTCAAATTGAAGAAGAAACTCAAAGAACTTATTCCTTGGGATATGAAGGTTCATGCCATGGATCGCTGGGGAGGATTGGATAGACTTATTTATAAAATCGAAAGCACAGGAAGAGAAAACTTCAAGCTACAAAATGGCAAATTTGTTAATTCCCTCAAAGGGGTAGCAAGTTATGAAAGTGATGATTTTCGCATACGAGTGGTCAAACAGAGCAGACTGTTAAATGACTTAGAAGGGGCTGGCAGGACTGTGAAGTGGGGACCATACTTACGAGCTCCGGAGGTCTATTTTGACATTTTAGGAAAGTGCAAAAACAAATTAGTTACCTTAAGAAAGTTGGCGAAGATAAGACGAGGTTACACCACAGGTATTAACGAATTCTTTCATCTCACAGAGGATAGGATTAAGCACTGGGGCATAGAAAAGCAGTTCTTAAAACCAATAGTTACATCCCCTAAGGAAATAGAGGAGATTTTGATTGATCCAAAAAATCTTGAATTCAAAGTCTTCTTATGTCATAAAAGCGAAAAAGAACTCTTAAAAGAAGGAAAAAGGCAGGCTCTAAAATATATCAGATGGGGAGAAAAACAGATCACCAAGCAAAAGGGAAGACACAAAAAGGGAGGAGTTCCTTTTCCAGAGGCTCCATCGGTTAAAGACCGGCCTCTGTGGTATGACATTGGAGAACGAGTACCAGGTGATTTTGTAATAAATCGGTTTATCAATGAACGCTTCTTCTTTCCTGTTAACAAAGCTAAAGTTTTTTTAGGAGACGTAGTTTTCGAGGGGCAAATATCCAAAAGGAGGCAGGCGGAATTCTATTCGGCAGTGATGAATTCCACGCTAACCTTTTTATTCGTGGAGCTTTTGGGCCGAGCCGGTTTGGGAGAAGGTCTGCTCACCTTTTATGGTCCAGACATGACAACTCTTTTACTCCCCGATTACGATTCAGTTAGCCCAATTTTAAGAAAGAGTATAGTAAAGGCTCTTCAAAAGGTGCTCACCCGTCAGGTTAAGCCCATCTTTGAAGAAGTCAAAATGAAAGACAGACGGAAGCTGGATAAATTGGTTTTGGAGGCTTTGGGCCTGGATCCAAAGAAATTTCTAAAGCCAATTTATGAGGGGCTTTGTGAACTGGTGGAGGAACGAATTGGGCTGGCTAAAATGCGAAAAAATGCAAAAAATGCCCGAACAAAAAAGGACCTGGAAAGATTGAAAGACCAGGTGCTGGATGAAGTAATTCCATACGGTGTTAAAAATTTCCCGGAAGAGTTTATAGATTCCGTCTACTTAAAACAGTCCAAAGAGATTTCCGTCCCAAAGGAACAGATGAAGCTTGGGCATTTCTTCATGGGCTTGCAAGAGGTGGTAGCTGATGATGGGTATAAATATGAAGCAAAAAGTCTGCACGAAGCTAAATTCATCATTTATTCTCAAAAACCTAACACTTTCATTTTAAAAATTCCCAAGAATAAAATAGCCTTGAGCAAGGCAGTAAAGAGCTACGAAAGATATGTGAAAGGTCTAAAAGACAAATTCTTCGAAGCGTTTTTCAACCGGGTATTGGATCACCAGTTGGCAGAGCGATTAACCCAAACTGTTACAGAAGAGCTGGGATTGCCTCAGGTGGCGGATAAGTAAGCGTAGGTTTTCATGAAAATTTTAATCACAGGCATAGCCGGATTTGTGGGATCTCATCTGGCGGAGCGGCTCTTGAAAACAGGAAATGAGATATTTGGGATATACCTGCCCGGTGAGAATCTGGAGAATATCCGGAAGATCAGACGGAGTCTGCACCTGTCCGATTGCGATATCACCCAATTCGATCAGTTGTCCCGGCTGGTGAAAAAAATAAACCCAGACCAAATCTACCATCTGGCAGCTTTAAGCTCGGTGGGAAAATCATTTTCTAATCCATTGGATACCATCGAGACCAATATCCGGGGGACTTTGTATCTTTTGGAGATTATAAGGAACCTTAAAAAACATGTTAAGATTCTGGTGGTGGGGTCAAGTGACATGTATGGAAAAGTATTGCCCAAAGAAATTCCCATAACCGAAGAGAGGTCTCTTCTTCCGGTTAGCCCTTATGGGATGAGCAAAGCGGCAGGTGATCTTTTAGCTTATCAATATTTCAAGTCTTATGGAGTTTATGCCATCCGGGCAAGAGCTTTCAATCATACAGGTCCACGACAGCGCACTGGATTTGTAATCCCCGATTTCGCCTCACAGATAGCTAAAATCGAGGCTGGGCAAATGCCCCCGGTTTTAGAGGTGGGCAATCTCTCCAGCAAGAGGGATATCTCCGACGTAAGAGACGTAGTTGGAGCCTATCTTTCCTTGATGCGAAAAGGAAAGGCAGGAGAAGCTTACAATGTATGTTCACAAGAAGCGTATATCATAAAAAATGTGCTCAAAATTTTGCTATCGTTGTCGAAAAAGAAAATAAAGGTGAAGCTGGATAAAAAAAAGAGCCGACCGGCAGAGATTCCAATTCTTGTGGGGGATAATTCCAAGATAAGAAAAGCCACCGGCTGGAAACCGAAGATACCAATGGAAAAGACGTTAGAGGACACACTAAATTTTTGGAGGAGAAGAGTTAAATTCAAATATCTAATGACGAATGTCGAATGACGAATTTAAACTAGACATTCGATGTCCGTCATCCGTTATTCGTCATTCATCATTCGTCATCCGTCATTTATTTATCTCAGGAGGCAAAACTTGTATAAGAGCTTAGAGAAGAAGATAAAAAACAGAACCGTAGTGGTGGGAGTCATCGGGATAGGGTATGTAGGGCTTCCTTTGGCAGTAGAGTTGGGAAAGGAAGATTTCAAAGTCATTGGAATTGACATAAACTCCGACAAGGTGAATCTGGTAAACTCAGGCAAATCAGATATCGATGACGTCACAGACGAAGACCTTAAACCTCTGGTAAAGGCAAGAAAGATCAAAGCTACCACCGATTTTGCCGTCCTGAAGAAGGTGGACTGCATACCCATCTGTGTTCCCACTCCTCTAAGCAAGACCAAAGATCCGGATGTCTCCTATATACTGGCGGCGGTGAGGGAGGTCCAGAAATACCTGCATCCGGGGCAACTGGTGATCCTGGAGAGCACCACCTATCCCGGAACCACCGAGGAATTGATCCTTCCCATATTGGAGGAAACCGGACTTAAGGTGGGCAAAGACTTTTTCCTGGCGTTCTCTCCGGAAAGGGTGGATCCAGGGAATAAAAATTATACCACCAAAAGCACTCCCCGGGTGGTGGGAGGTATCACTCCCCTGTGCACCCGGATCGCCAAACTTTTCTATGAGCAGACCATAACCCAAGCTGTCCCGGTCTCCTCCACCAAGAGTGCGGAGATGGTCAAACTCTTAGAGAACACCTTCCGCTCGGTAAACATCGGCTTGGTGAATGAGGTGGCTTTGATGTGTGATAGATTAAAAATAGACGTGTGGGAGATAATCGATGCCGCCAACACCAAGCCTTTCGGTTTCATGCCATTTTATCCTGGACCCGGGTTAGGAGGACACTGCATTCCCATCGATCCGCATTATCTCTCCTGGAAACTCAAATCTTTAAATTACTATGCCAGATTCATTGAGCTGGCGGGAGATATTAACTCCCATATGCCGGAATATGTGGTGGAGCGAATCAATCGGGCTTTAAATAAAAACAAAAAGAGCCTCAAAGGGTCGAAGATTTTAGTGTTGGGGGTGGCATATAAAAGGGACATAAAAGATGTGAGAGAATCACCGGCTCTGGATGTGATCAAACTTTTGCAAAACGCCGGGGCGGAGGTTAAGTATAATGACCCTCATGTGCCCTCTGTCCGCATGGATAACTCGGAAATGAAATCGGTGAGATTGACCAGAAAGCTTGTCCAAAGCTCGGATTGCGTGGCTGTCCTCACTGACCATTCCGCCTACGCCTACGACTTTATCGTCCGAAACGCACAGCTGGTTATGGACACCCGGAATGCCACCAAAAATGTGAAAGAAAACCGGGAAAAGATTGTAAAGCTGTAAAATCGACTACCTTCAGGCTTTTGTACTATTCACAATCCTACTCGAACGTTTGTGTGGTATGAGCATTTTTCAAGTTCGTTGAAATCTGATTATTAGTGGAACTGAAAGAATTTGGTAAAGCAAGTTTTAAAAATCATCCTGATATCTTCTCTGTTATCGTCTCTCTTATCCCCCATCTCAAAAGCTACGCTGTTGGAAAATATCCCTCTGGACAGCTGGGTTTATGGAGTGGTGGATGAGCTTCACTGTCAAGGTTTCTTTTCCTCACTTCATAAAAACGTCAGACCCTACACCCGGGGAGAGATCGCCTCTTTAGTTTTGGAGATAAATTTAAAGCAAAAGGAAGGAGGTCTGAGACTGAGTGATTCCCAGCTTTGGTTGCTTCATAAGCTGAATCAAGAATTCCGATTTGAGTTAGAAGAATTATATCACAAAAAGCATAAAACTAAGAGAGATCAGACTATTCTACGGTATGGAACCAGTCCGACAGCCCACTCAACTATAGCTGAAGGCGATAGCTCCTATGGACGTTTGCAGGCAAGATTTGAAACTAGCCTACAATTTGACAAAAAATTTGTCCTAAAAGACAGGGTGGTGATAGACACCAAGGCTGAAAAGGAAAGAAGCTATAAAGGAAGGGAGTGGAAAAACGATTTAACCGGAGTGCTGGATGAAGCCTATGCTAACATCGATTTAAGATATTTTCATCTTCTTTTAGGAAGAGACCATATAAGATGGGGGCCAGGGAGGGAGGATGTGCTTCTGCTCTCCGATCAGATTCCTCCCTTTGATATGATAAAGATTGAAGGGAGGGTGGGCTCTTTCAAGCTGATCTATTTTGCCACTCTGCTTGATGACTGGGTTTCCGATTATGGTTTCCGGGCTAAAAGATACCTGTCCGGTCACCGGATAAACTTAAAGCTTAGATTCGGTCTAGAGATGGGAATATCAGAGGTGGTCCTTTACGGCGGAGAGAATCGCCATCCTGAACCTCACTACTTAAATCCCCTCCTGCCTTACTATGGAGAGCAGTATAATAAGGATTCCGATGACAATATTCTGTGGAGCTTTGATATCGCACTCTCTACGTTTAAAAACAAGGAGCTTTATTTTGAGCTTTTGGTGGATGATTTCCAGTATGATTTTGAGTCTGAGCCTCACCAGACCGGATTTCAGGTGGGTTTGAATTATGCGGAACCATTCGGCTGGATGAGAAGCTATGTTAACTTAGAATACACCAAGATCAATAACTGGGTATATGGACAGAACAAACCCTGGAACAGATACACCTATCATGGCTGGGGGATGGGAAGCGTTCTGGGGCCGGATGCCGATCGATGGTCTTTTGAGCTAATTTATCATTTCACCAAGGATATCGATCTGGCATTCCTGGGTGAATACAGAAGAAAGGGAGAAGGGCGAATCGACACTCTTCAAACCCCGGCGGTGCCCTCCTCCAAGAAATTCCCCTCCGGAGTCGTAGAATATACAAATCAACACAAATTCATAGTTACTTATCAACCCAGTGCAAATTTCAAGCTGGATCTATCTGTGGAGTATGATAAGATTAAAAATTTAGAAAACGAAAGCGGAAACAAAATGGATGCCTTCGTTTTCAAGGCAAAATTGAGCTTAAATTTGTGGAAGGAGAGAAGATTTTAGTTTGGATAAGTTGACCCTTAAATCACCCGCCAAGATAAATCTTTTTCTTGAGGTTTTGAAAAAAAGGGACGATGGATATCATGAGATCGTCTCCTTGATTCAGGCAGTAGATCTTTGCGATGAGCTGGTGTTAGAAAAAAGAAAAAAGGGCGTGGTTGTAACTTGTGATCATCCGGACTGTCCCACAGATGAAAGCAACTTAGCTTTCAAGGCCGCTTCTATGCTTCTGGAGGAGGAAACGACAAAGGAGGGGGTGAGCATCCATATAAAGAAAAAAATCCCTATCTCCGCCGGTCTGGGGGGAGGAAGCTCAAATGCCGCAGCCACTCTTAAGGGAATAAACCGGCTCTTTGAACTTGAACTTCCGGATAAAAAATTACATGATCTGGCTTCCCGAATCGGATCAGATGTTCCATTTTTTCTTTACTCCGGACAGGCACTGGTTAAGGGAAGAGGAGAGAAGATTAAGCCGATAAATATTATGTATAGAGATTATTGGTTGGTTCTGGTGTGTCCCGGTTTTGAGGTTTCCACCAGGTGGGCTTATCAGAACGTAAAAATTAGCTTGACAAAAGAAAGAAAAGAGTTTAATTTAAAAAGTTTGGAGAACGGTTCTGTGTTTTTTAAGGCTCTTCGATCTTTTAGAAATGATCTGGAAGAGGTGGTGAGCAAACGGTATCCGGTTGTCCAAAAGATAAAAGAGATATTAGAAAATTCTGGTGCGTTGAAGTCATCCATGTCGGGAAGTGGACCGACCGTCTATGGTGTGTTTGATCGAAAACCACAAGCAGAGGAGGTGGCAAAAAAACTTTTGCGGGGCGATTGGCAATTTTTTTTAACACAACCAATCCCTGGTAACATTTAGGTCCTTCAGGATGAATCCATCCCTGGGACAAACTTAGAAGAAAGTTCGTCTTATAGGGAGCGGATGAGTCCTTTTTGCTTCTGGCAGAAGGCCAATGCCTTTAAGCTGGAGGCAAACGAGTCACCAGTTGTAAACCGTCAACAAAACATTTCAACTCAGGAGGAAAGTACAGTGGAAATCTCCGAGGTAAGGATCACGTTAAGGGATGAGCCGAAGCTGAAGGCGTTTGTCAATGTTACCCTCGACAACTCCTTTGTGATTCGGGGATTGAAGGTGATAAACGGCACCAAGGGATATTTTGTATCCATGCCCAGCCGGAAAAGAAAAAATGGAACTCATCAGGATATAGCGCACCCCATAAACAACGAGATGCGCAGAATGATTGAGGATAAGGTGCTGGCGGCTTATGAGAACGAGCTGAAAGCCAAGGAGGCTGGCGGCGCCGAACAACCAACCGGCGCCGAACAACCAACCGACACCGAGCAACCAGGCGAATAAATTTTTCATTTGACCTCAATCATTCTTATTCCATCGCGTCTATGGGGAAACCTTTAAGGTTTCCGCCAGAGGTGTGAATCGTATGGTTTACACCAGAGGCCTGAATCGTTTTTTCACCACCCCTCTGGGGCGTCGTCAAGTGGTAAGACACAAGACTTTGGATCTTGTATCCCAGGTTCGAATCCTGGCGCCCCAGCCAGAAAAACAGTTCACGGTTCATAGTTCACAGTTTATGGATGAAAAGATAAAGCTTATAAGTGGGAATTCAAATAGAGCCTTAGTCCAGAAGATAAGTGATTATCTGAAGATCTCCTTATGTGATGCGGAGATAAAAAGATTTTTGATTGCACGCAACAGCAGATATCACGGCACAAACGGCTAACGCCCAAATTGCTTCGTAACTTCGTTTGTGCCAAAGCCGCTCTGCGCCGCCGTGCAAAGGATATGAACTTTGACAGATTCATTCAAATATACAAGTGATTCGCTTTTTTGGTATGTGCTTGCAGTTAGACGATATCACATCCTGAGAAAATGAATGACGGTTCTACAGAGAATTCGGCAAAAGATTGTAGATAAAGATTATTATCTGTCATCACATGCTGAAGATGAGATGTTGGATGATGGATTGGAACGAGATGATATTGAAAATGCTATCCTTAAAGGAAGGATCGAAAAGAGACTGACAAAAGATATAAGGGGAACGAGATGTAGAATTGAAGGTCCGGCAAAAGACGGAAGGCAGATTCATGTCATTTGTAGATCCAAAGAAGATAGTGTTCTGTTTATAATAACGGTATATGTTTTAACGGAGGAAGTATGATTTGTGAATTTTGTGGAGGGCAAACAGTAAAAAAGAAAGTGAAAAGGCAGCACTGGTTTCATGGTAGGTTGTACATAGTTGAAAATGTAGAGGCGGAGGTTTGCTCTGAATGCGGAGAACGATACTTTCATGCAAAAGTCCTTGAAGGGATCGATCGTCTTCTTGGAGGGACTCACGACGTGAAAGACCGAATAGAAGTTGAAGTAATTAGTCTGTAGGACTGCAAGGTGCGACATCTTTTACATGATGTAAAAGACTTCGTTTCACTTCGTCCAAGTGGCGACAACTCACGATTTCTTTTCCATCAGGAGCGAAAGCGTTTATGAACGAGAAGGTAAAGCTGATAACTGGAAACTCCAATCACCCTTTAGCTCGTAAAATAAGTGATTATCTAAGCATTCCCTTGTGTGATGCAGAGATTTCCAGATTTTCCGACGGAGAAATCTCCGTTAAGATAAATGAGAACATTCGGGGAACGGATGTTTTCATAATACAGTCCACCAATCCTCCGGCGGAGAATCTGCTGGAGCTTTTGGTAATTACTGATGCCGCCAAAAGAGCCTCCGCCGAAAGGATCACTGTGGTGATTCCTTATTACGGCTACGCTCGGCAGGACAGAAAGGATCAACCCCGGGTTCCCATCACCTCCAAACTGGTGGCCAACTTGATTACGGTGTCAGGGCCAAACAGAGTTTTGACCATGGATCTGCATGCGGCTCAGATTCAGGGCTTTTTTGACATTCCCATGGATCATCTTTTCTCCAATCCGGTCTTTTATGATTACTTTGCTGATTTTAAGTCAGATGACTGGGTGGTGGTAGCTGATTTGGGCAGCATAAAAATGGTGCGCAACTTCGCCAAGAAACTCTCCATGCCGTTTGCCGTGCTGGATAAGAAAAGACATGTGGCCAACCAGGTGGAGATCTTGAATGTGATCGGTGAGGTGGAAGGTAAAAATATAATCATCCGGGATGATATTGTGGACACTGCCGGAACCTTAACTCAGGCGGCAGATTTTCTGACCAAACAGGGAGCCAGAGAAATTTATGCCGGCTGTACTCATCCGGTCCTGTCGGGAAGGTCTTTAGGGTTAATCGAGAAATCACCTATTAAAAAAGTGGTGGTTTCAGACACCATAGATGTGGAAAACAAAAAGCTTTCAAGCAAATACGAGATTACGTCCGTAGGTAAAATATTTGGAGAAGCCATAAAACGCATTCATGAGGGAGAATCGGTAAGTTCCCTTTTCGAGTATTGATCCACCAAGGAGTGAAATCTTATGAAAGAGGTTATGCTAAAAGTAAGACCCAGGGAAAAAGTGGGAAAAGAATACGCTAAAAAGCTGAGAAGAAGTGGTTTTATACCCGGGGTGGTATATGGCCAAAAAACTCCTTCCGTTCTTTTAGAGATAGAGAACAAATCTTTTTATGCTCTTTTAAGAGGGGGGGTGGGAGAAAACGTCCTGGTCACTTTGTCCATGGATGACGAAAAGGATGGCCAGCGGAAGGTGTTGATTCGGGAAATTCAACGGGATCCGGTCACTGGAGATATCCTACATGTGGATTTCCACGAGATTTCTCTTTCCAAGAAGCTCTCCATTCAGGTTCCCATTCATCTGGTGGGGACGCCGGTGGGAGTGAAGGAGGGTGGCATACTCCAGCACGTGCTAAGGGAGTTGGAAGTGGAATGCTTGCCCACTGCCATCCCGGAAAAGTTCGAGGTGGACGTAGACAATCTTAAAATCGGGGATTCAATTCATGTGGCGGATATCAAGGTGGAGAATGTGGAGATACTTTCTGATCCACAAAGTTCCATCGTCACCGTGGTTCCTCCCACCATATTTAAGGAGGCTGAGGTTGCTCCTGCAGTGGCTGAGGAGGAGCCGGAGGTGATAACCGAGAAGAAGGAGGAGGAGAAGGAAGAGGAGAAGAAGGAAGAGGAAAAGGGCAAGGAAGGCAAAGCAGAGAAAAAACCTGCTGAGGGCGGAAAGGAAGAGAAGAAAAAGGAACAGAAATAAGGAAACCAAAAGGCAGATGGGTTTACTTCCTGCTGGGCTTGAAAAATCTATTGCGCAGACAAACATAAATGTTTGAGATCCCAGCATGGGGGCGGTAATTTATTTCCTTGAAGAGCTGAGCTTTTTCAATCGTCTTCTACCTTAGCCTTTTAGTGATCCTGCAAGGAAAACTAAGGAATAATAAAGATGAAAAATAAATGGATATTTCTTCTGTTTTTTTTGCTTCTTTTTGGTTGTTACAGCAATAAAAACAAGACCGAGGAGAGAGCCAAAGAAAGGATAACCCAGTTTTTGTTTCTGATGGCAACAGATCAGATAGAAGAAGCAGAAAAACTTTTGAACAGTGATTTGCTTGATAGTGAAAATAAGGAGTTTTTTTTAAGCAATTTCGATAAACCGGAGTTTAAGGATACCACCGATATCATCATAGAGATACGGCAAGTATATATTCCAGAGAACGATCCAAAAAACAGAGCCATGGTATCGATGATCATCCGCAGCGAGAAGAATAATTTTACCAGGGTGGTCTCCCTGGCCATAAGATACGAGAAAGGGGACTGGTACATCGGATCATGAAAGGTGTGATACTGGCAGGTGGATTGGGCAAAAGACTTTATCCTTTGACCAAGATCACCAACAAGCATCTTCTTCCGGTCTATGATAAACCCATGATCTTCTATCCCCTGCAGACTCTGATCAATGCGGGGATTGACGATATCCTGATAGTCACCGGAGGCAACCACGCTGGAGATTTCCTAAGGCTTCTGAGCAACGGCAAGGAGTTTGGGCTCAAACACCTAAATTATACCTATCAGGAGGGTGAAGGCGGAATTGCTGATGCCCTAGCTCTGGCCGAACATTTCTCCGATTATGAAAAGATAGTGGTCATTCTTGGAGATAACGTAATTGAAGGGAGTATAACTCAAGCGGTGAAGGATTTCCGGAAACAAAAGGAGGGTGCCAAGATTCTTTTAAAGGAGGTGCCCGATCCAGAAAGATTCGGGGTGCCGGAGATAGTGGATGACAAGATCGTGGGAATAGAGGAGAAGCCAAAAGTTCCCAAATCCAGGTATGCGGTGATCGGGATTTATATGTATGATGGCAAGGTCTTCGATATAATAAGGACTCTGAAACCTTCTCAGAGAGGGGAGTTGGAGATCACCGACGTAAGTAACGCCTATATAAAAGAGGGAAAGATGACATACAACCTTCTGGAAGGTTGGTGGTCGGACGCAGGTACCTTCGAATCGCTCCTCCGGACAAGCAATCTGGTAACTCAGGATGGGGCTAACAAGAAAAACCTATAACGAAAACTTTGTGTCTTCCGAAGACTTGTTGCCTCATTAACCACCTTATTTAATTTGCGTAGCCAAGGTATGAACCATCTGGTTCATACCTTGGCGGTGTAAAATTTATAAAAACTGTTGCAAAGCTTCTCTGGAAATTACTTCTGCAGTTAACGGTTTACATTTCGCACGCCAGCCTCATCAGGAGACCTAAGAAATGATTCATGGAGTGGTAACCAAAAAGCTTAAAGTGATTCCGGATGAGCGGGGACGCCTGATGGAGATCCTCCGGGCAGATGATGAAATGTTTTCCAAATTTGGACAGGTCTACACGACCACCGCCTATCCCGGGGTGGTGAAAGGCTGGCATTACCACAAGAAACAAGCCGACCATTTTGCCGTGGTTAGGGGAATGCTCAAACTAGTGCTATTTGATAATCGGGATGGTTCTCCTACCAAAGGGGAGGTAAATGAATTCTTCTTAGGGGAGCACAACCCTATGTTGGTCCAGATACCGCCTCTGGTTCTGCATGGTTTCAAGTGCATAAGTCAGGAGGAAGCCATCTGCATCAACATACCCACCGAGGTCTACAACTACGATCAACCGGACGAGTTTCGAGTTGATCCTCATAAAAACGATATCCCTTATAGCTGGGAGAGGAAGGACGGATAGAGAAAAGTGACGAAGGAGGAAAGAAGCAGAGAAATAATCAACAGAATAGTAGAGAAAATCGAAAGAGAATATCAGCCGGAGAAAATTATCCTCTTCGGTTCATACGCCTGGGGCAAACCAACCAAACATAGCGACCTAGATTTATTCATCATAAAAGAAACTCAGGAAAGACGCATCGATCGATCAGTTAGGATCGCAGAAATTTTGGATGAAGAGAGCTGGATATTTGCCATCGAACCATGGGTATACACTCCGGATGAGGTTTCCCAAAGACTGAAGATAGGCGATCCTTTCGTCAAAAAGATCCTTGAAAAAGGGAAGATTTTATATGGCTAACAACTCAAAAGTGGTTCAGGAATGGTTTGCCAAAGCAGATCAAGATTTGGACCAAGCCGAATTCCTCTTGAAAAATGATCGCCCTTTAGATTATGTAGCATACTTCATTCAACAGGCGGCGGAGAAATATCTTAAAGGATTTTTAATCTCCAATGGGTGGGAGTTGGAGAAAATTCATAATTTGGACAAGTTGCTAAGGGAGTGTTCAAAATTTGATAAAGCCTTTTTGAAATTCATCACCCCATTTAGAAAAATCTCTCGTTTCTATTTTGAGAGCCGTTACCCAATAGGCTATGAAATAGAATACACTTCAAAAGAAATCGGTCAGGCACTTGAAGATGTAAAAAACTTAATTAGGTTTGTGAAAGAAAAGATAAAGGTATGAAGATTCTGGTCACCGGAGGAGCGGGATTCATCGGATCAAATTTCATCAGATACATTCTTTCCAAGTATCCACATTACCACATCGTAAACTTGGACAAGCTTACTTATGCGGGTAATTTAGACAATCTTTCGGGTATAGAGAACCAGCCTAATTATCGATTTGTCAAAGGAGACATCTGTGACTCTGAGTTGGTGAATCGGATAGTGAAAGACGGCGTTAGTGCCATGGTTCACTTCGCCGCTGAAAGCCACGTGGACAGATCCATCTATGATCCGGGGATATTTGTAAAAACCAACGTCTTAGGAACGCAGATTTTGCTTGAATCCGCCCTGAAGTTCAAGATAGACAGATTCATCCAGGTTTCCACAGACGAAGTATACGGGAGTTTAGGCAAAGAAGGTTCCTTCACTGAATCCTCCTCCCTTTTACCCAACAGTCCTTATTCCGCCAGTAAAGCCTCGGCTGATCTTTTGGTGCGCTCTTATTTTGAGACTCTTCGTCTCCCCGCCATAATTACCCGGTGCACCAACAACTACGGTCCCTATCAATTTCCGGAGAAGCTTATCCCTCTTTTCATCACCAATGCCCTCTTTGACCTGACCCTGCCAATTTATGGAGATGGGCTTTATGTGCGTGATTGGATCTATGTGGAGGATCACTGCAAAGCTTTGGATACAGTCCTGCATCAGGGCAAGGTGGGGGAGATTTACAACATCGGTGGAGGAAACGAGAAGAACAACTTAGAGATCACCGATTTGATCCTAAAGAAGTTGAGCAAACCTAAGTCGCTGGTCAAACATGTGAAGGACCGACCGGCTCACGATCGGCGGTATTCTCTGGACTGTACCAAGATTAAGGCTGAACTGGACTGGAAGCCGGACACTCCATTTGAAGAAGGGATCTCCAAAACCGTGGATTGGTACGTTACCCAAAAGAGCTGGTGGCAGAAGATAAAGAGCGGAGAATACTTGGAATATTATGAGAAGCACTATGTCCAGAGGGAATCAACCTGAGAGAGATTTTTGTAGGGACAGCCCTTGTGGCTGTCCTTCTTAGGGTTGGGACAGAGAGGGGTTCATCCCAAAGGAAAAGACGTGAAGACCGTCTTAGTCACCGGAGCAAATGGACTTTTGGGGCAGAAGCTTTGCCAGCACTTCTCACCATATTATAAAGTCATCGCCACAGACCTTCATCCACAAAGTTTCGTATCCCCTCCAAATTCATCCTATGAAAGTTTGGATTTGACCGACAGAAAAACCCTTGAGTTTCATGTTCGATTTTATAATCCATCGATAATCATCAATGCCGCCGCCTATACGGACGTGGATGGATGTGAGATTCACAAAACGCAAGCTTGGACGGTCAACGTGGGCGGGGTGAAGAATCTGGTGAAAGCCTGCCAGGAGCATAAAATCAAGCTGGTTCAGCTTTCCACGGATTATGTTTTCGACGGGGAAAATGGACCTTATTCCGAGGACGACCCACCCAATCCGGTGAGCTTTTATGGGAAGACCAAGCTGGAAAGCGAGATGGTGATACAGGAGAGCGGGATTGACTTCATCATCGTGCGGACTAACGTGCTCTACGGATTTGGGAAGAAAGTGAAAAAGAATTTCCTGCTGTGGTTATTAGAGAAGCTCTCTGCTGGTGAGAAGCTTAAGATCGTAAACGACCAACTAAACAATCCCACCCTGGCAGACAATCTGTCTGAGTGCATATTGGAGATGGTGCAGAGAGACTTGTCCGGAGTTCTTCACGTAGCCGGAGCGGAATATCTCTCCCGCTACGATTTTGCTCTGAAGGTGGCGGAGAAATTTAAGTTCGACAAAGCAGATATTTCTCCCACTAAGACGGAGTTTTTAAAGCAGAAGGCGAAAAGACCTCACCAGGGAGGTTTGAAAACGGAAAAGGCGCAAAAGACTTTGCAGACCAAGCTTTTAAATGTAGAAGAGGGACTGGAGCAGGCAAAGCAGAGCCAAAAAGAGATCGAGATTTTGTAGGTAGGGTTGCGGTCCCAAGAAGAGCTACCCAACACAACAAAAATTTTGGAGTAACCTTCGGTAGCCCTATCCACCTTAGCTGAGTGGAAAGCATCCGAGGGTAAGAAATCTTTTCCAGCATTCAACGGCCGGGAAAGACCCCTTCCAAATGTGAGAGCCCCTTATCACGGGAAGATTCCGCGCTCCTTGTAGACCCTCTCCAGACACGACAGTGCGACAATGTAAGCAGCCGTGCGCCAATCTGTATTGAACTGGTTGGCCGCATCACGTACCCGTCCGTAGGCATTCACTATCTTCTTATGTAGTTTGCAGTCTACCTCTTCAAGCTCCCAGAATTCGCTTCGCTTGTTCTGGAGCCATTCGAAGTAGCTCACAATCACGCCGCCAGCATTGCACAAGATATCAGGAATTACGTCGATTCCCATCTGTTGCAGGATCCGGTCGCCGTCCGGGTCAGTGGGACCATTGGCTCCTTCCGCCACAAGTTTGACCTTCAACAGTGGTGCTGTATCTGCAGTTATCTGGTTTTCCAACGCGGCAGGGATAAAGATATCAGCCGGTGTCTGGAGGAGGGTTTCGCGATCGATCGGCTCGGCTTTGGGGTAACCGGAGATAAGACCTCCGTTCTTCTTTGCATACTCCATCAGGTCATCCGGGTCAATGCCATCAGGGTTGGCAATCGCCCCGCTGACATCCTCAACAGCGATCAGTTTCGATCCATGCTGCTTCATCAAACGGGCGGCCCAGGAACCCACATTTCCGAATCCCTGCACTGTGTAGGTGGCACCTCTCAACTCAAAACCATTATCCTTAGCCCACTCTTCGATAGTGAATACCACGCCCTGTCCGGTTGCTTTGTCCCGTCCCAAGCTGCCACCCGATTCGATGGGCTTGCCGGTAACGACATGGGTGCAGCGCTGTCGCTCATGCGGGGGCATGGTCGATAGGTAGGTGTCCAGAATCCAGGCCATGATCTGGGGGGTTGTGTTCACGTCGGGCGCTGGTATGTCATACTCTGGCCCGATATTGTTGCCCAGAGCGAAAGTAAAGCGGCGGGTAATCCGCTCCAGCTCGCTCATCGTATAGTCTAATGGATCCAACTGTATCCCTCCCTTGGCTCCACCAAATGGAATATTGGTTATGGCCGACTTCCAGGTCATCCAGGTTGCCAGCGCCCGGACCTCATCGATGTCGACTGCGGGATGGAAGCGGAGTCCTCCTTTGAAGGGACCCAGCGCACTGTTGTGCTGCACGCGATAGCCAGTGAACATTTCGATCCGCCCATCATCCATTTTCACCGGAAAGTGGACTACAATCTCGTTGGTTGTCATCGCCAGAATCTTGCGAATGTTCTCATCGAGCTTCACTAAATCTGCGGCTTTGTCGAATTGCCTAGTTACATTATCATACACGCTCGTTTGTTTACTCTCAGCTCTCTCTTTAAGACCGACAGTGCGATCTATGTCCGCAGGAGACGCTTTCATGATTACCTCCTTCATGTTCCGTGTCTGCCACACGTCAAAGGGCACGGTCTTCGACACGTCTTATCAGTTAATCTTGCCTTTTCCCACTTCATTTTCCCATTAAGCACCAATGCTTTCAAATTGAGCCTGTTGGGGATGATGACAGTCGGTTGGGTATTCTATTCATAATCCTCGCACCGCCAGACTCCCCCTTCCGGTTTTGGAAGCTTGCAGGTTTTTTGTTTTTTGCAATTCTTACATAGCCCCTTGTACTTGCCCGAATCTTGTTCCTCAGCACTGAACCCAGCCCGTGAGCCTTTCATTGGTGAAGAGTTGTCTTCGGCAGTTTTGAATGGATAAGGTGCATACAACAATTTCCATTCCTTGTATTTCGAAATTGGCCTTACCTCCTCCGACGTTTTTGGCTTTGGGGGGGCTTCTGTGACCTTCACCCTTCTTTTTGTTTTTGTCTTCTGCGCCGTATCTGTGGTAGCCAGTTTCTTGCCGTTTTTTACCTGTTGGGGCGAAGCCATAGCGTCAACCTCCTTTCTTTTTTGACCTTTAGTTCACGCCAGCATGCCAGATTATAGCGAAATTTGTGCCACTTGAATTTGAGAGCTTTTCTTCAACAATGTGGAAGTAACGTGATGGGGGGCGATTTGGCTAAGTCAAAGGGAACCAAAGGCATTCGGATGCCGGAGTGCCTCTGATCAGCTTCTGTGGAACTTCAGCGTAATGCCAAAGAATATGGGAAATTGTCGAGGAAATTTGAATCGCCGGGGAGAATTTCCCCGATCAAAAAATGGTTAGGATGAGGATGGCCCCTGAATTTTCTTTAGTTTTTCTCTAAGCGTTTTTCGGTCAATGTCAAGTATCTCTGAGGCTTTTGTCTTGTTGCCATTCACGCTTGCCAGGACATTGCGAATGTATTCGGCTTCCACTTCAGCTAGAGTTCGATCCAATCCCGTTTCACGCAAAGCGGAAAAACGCATAAGTGAAGGCAGGTCGGAGACCTCAATGAGATCGCCGTCGGTCATGACTACCAGACGCTGGACTACATTCTCCAGTTCTCTCACATTACCTGGCCAGTGGTAGTTCCTCAAGACCTGTAAGGCATTATCAGAAAACCGGAGTGTCGGCTTGCCGAATTCCTCGGCAAACCTGGCTACGAAATGGCGGGCCAACAATAAAATATCGTCCCCTCTCTCCCGCAGGGGAGGCATGGCAATGGTAAGCACGTGCAGGCGAAAGAACAGGTCTTCGCGGAAGACTCCTTTCCTAACCAAACTCGCCAAGTCCTTGTTGGTGGCGGCAATGATTCTCACGTCCACTTTTCGCGAACGCGTGGCTCCGACCATGTAGACTTCCTTATCCTCAAGCACCCGAAGGAGCTTTGTCTGCATGGATAGACTGGTATCGCTGACTTCATCGAGGAATATGGTCCCGCCATCTGCAGTTTGAAAGAAGCCCGCGCGGGATTCGGTAGCTCCGGTAAAAGCCCCTTTAACGTGCCCAAAAAGCTCGCTTTCTAAAAGTCCTTCGGGAATGCCGCCGCAGTTTACAGGGACAAATGGAGCCGAAGCCCTTGAACTGCTGTAGTGAATTGCCCTAGCTACTAGCTCCTTGCCCGTTCCACTCTCTCCCGAGATAAGTACGGTCGCTGAAGTTGATGCGGTTTTGGCGATGGAGTTGAAAACCTTATGCATTACCTCCGACTCCCCAATAAGACCATAAGGTGCTGAGGGCATCTTTTGCAGTTGGGCTTCTCCCAGTTTACGCAGATGTAGCTTATCCAGCGTCCGCCGGACCGCGGAAAAGAGTTCCTCGTCGGTAAAGGGTTTGGTCAAATACTCCTCCGCCCCTGTCTTGATCGCCTTGACCGCCCCTTCAATCGAGGGATAACCGGTAATGGTCATAACCTCGGTGTCTTTGTAGTTCTCCCGGACATGCCTTATCAGATCGATGCCACTAACCCTGGGCATTTTCAGGTCCGTTATGATAAGGTCTACCGTTGTAGTCTCAAGAATCCTGATGGCCTCACCCACGCTGGTGGCAGTGAAGACTAAATATCCCTCCGATGTCAGGTTTCTCTGGAGCACTTCCAGCGTATGCGGGGAGTCATCAACGACCAGGATCTGCTCTTTCTCGGCGGGAGATCTCATCTTAGTCACTCTCCTCCACGTCTGGTGCCCCTGTCAAGGGCAGTTTCACCTCGAATCGTGTGCCACGACCGACTTTGCTATCAACTTTGATAGATCCCCCATGAGAAGTAACGATTCCGTGAACCACGGCCAGACCCAAGCCCGTTCCCTGATCAACGTCCTTGGTGGTAAAGAACGGAATGAATATCTTCTTCATAACCGCCTCGCTTATACCGATGCCCGTGTCTTCCACAATCAACGAGATGTGTCCTTCACCGGCAAGTGTCCGCACCGTCAGCCTACCTCCTTCCGGCATCGCCTGAATGGCATTGACAACCAGATTGACCAAGACTTGTGTCAACTGCGCCGGATCGGCAGTTATTTCGGGCAGATCAGGCGAAAATGAACACACCCGCTCTATTCCTTCTTTGTCACAACGAGACTCGAGGAAATGGAGTCCCTCTTCAACCAACTGATTCAAATTGACTTGGCTCTTCTTTGGCGGCATCGGCCGGGCGAATAACATCAACTTTTTGACCACTTCCCGTGCATGCATGGAAGCGATCACTGCTTTCTCAATATCCTCCTCCGCTTGTTTGGGCAGTCCCGGGCATTTCTGTGCAAGCTGAGCGAACCCCAGGGTATGGCCCAAGGGCTCGTTCAATTCATGAGCTACGCCTGCCGCCAGCTGTCCGATGGTGGCCAGACGATCAGCGTGCCTTAGCTGATCCTGGAGCTTCGATTTCTCCTCGTCGGCTTGTCTCCGCTCTATAATGATTGCTACCTCTCTGGCTATGGCATCGATCAGGCTTCGCTCCTCTTTGAGGAATGGACCCTCATCAAGCTCTGGCATCTCTTCTGCGTAGGCCACCTGGACAATGCCTCGTGGCTGCCCGCTTACAACGATATCCGTAGTTTGCATCTGCCGCCCCTCTTGGAAGCCCGGTGTTGTGTAGTAGCGCCCATCCAAAACGATCCTACCGGAGGCAATCTCAGGGTAGAGCCAGGCAGGAGGAAGAAGCTCTGCAACACTCTGAAGAATCTTCTCCAACGATATGCCCGGTCGTGCAGCCAGCCGGGCAATGCCATAAAGACACGTCAGCTCCTTGATTCGTTCACGCAGCGCCACCTGCGCACGTCGATGCACCTCCGCCACTCCCAGTGTTTGTGCCAGGCCCTCATAGAATTCTATTTCCTCCTCAGTGAAATAATCCTTCTGCTTGCTCTTCAGTTGCAAAAGCCCAATGTTATCCTCGTCAATTATGAGTGGGAAGATGGCAAGCGATCGGTAATCACCGCCGAGGCAGAGGTTTTCAACATTCGATTGACGATCAGAGGCTGGACGATTGATTCGTGTGTTGCCGGCATCACCCGTCCAGAAACTTCCATTCTTGGTGAAGAAAGGCAAAGAACGGTCAATGTGGCCCAGGATAATGTCTCGGCATAGCGTTTCCATTGCTGAATCGTCCTGGGAACATGGTATCATCCTACCGTTCACAGTTTGTGAGCAGGGTAGTTGTTCAAACCGAAACCATTGTTTGGTGCCCCGCCTGTCCTGACAAAGGTAGTATTTGTCGTGTCTTTTGAGCCGTAGCTCCAGCGCATCACATCCAGAAAAGTCAATCAACATCTTCGAGACTTCGCGAGCGAAGTCAATTCTCGGAAGTCCGCGGTTGGCATAGTGTAAAATCCGATGCGATAAAGCGCGAAAGTCCTCCCCCAACTTGCGACCGGAGGAATGAGTGTCAATTTGCTTTGACCGTTTGTTTCTAATGATCATTGTTTATTCTAACAAATTCGGCTGGATTGTCAAGAATAATTCGGAGCCAATTGCATCTTGGCTCTTTTTGTGCAGGTTCGGTGCAAATGACTCCACATTGGGTTTTTATTGCTTTTTGTGATGGGAGACAGTTGTGAGAAACGAATTTCTGCTATTCAGAGATTCACCGTGAACGGACTGGGCACCTCCTCCCAAGTGAGAATCAATTTTTTTGCTTGACAAACTATATAGCATCTGCTTAATAAAGTGAGGATATAGATGTAGCGAAACCGAGTGAAACCTCACTCCCTATCTCCTATGGACTGGAGAAAAGGGAAAGTTGGGAGGTTGAACCGTAAAACTGTCTGACTCAGATATCTTCAGGGACAAAATTATATGGTTGAAACTCCAGATAACCTGCCTTATGGACCATGCGGGGTGAACCGTGTGGTTCACACCTGCGGACTTAGCCTTGAAAACAAGCTATGGGAGCATGGCTTCAAGATGGTGGCAGGCGTGGATGAGGTGGGACGGGGTCCGTTAGCCGGACCGGTTGTGGCCGCCTGTGTAGTTTTGCCCCCTAACTTGTTTCTGCCAGAAGTAAACGATTCCAAAAAACTGACTCCTAAGAAGAGAGAAAAGCTCTTTGACCAAATCATAAAAAATGCCCAGGAGGTGGGAATCGGAATAGTAGGGGAAAAGACCATCGACAGAATGAACATACTGAATGCCTCTTTGAAGGCGATGTGGGAGGCGGTGAACAAGCTAAAAAACCCGCCTGAATTTATACTGGTGGACGGAAATCAAAAAATCCCCCAACTTTTACTTCCGCAGATGCCAGTGGTAAAAGGAGACTGCCTGAGCCTCTCCATAGCGTCGGCATCGATTGTGGCTAAGGTCACCCGGGACAGAATCATGCTCAAATACCACCGGAAGTATCCGGAGTTTTGTTTCGCGGAGCACAAGGGCTACGCAACCAAAATCCATGTGGAAGCTTTGAAAATTTTTGGTCCTTGCCAAATTCATCGAAAATCCTTTAAGCTGGTCAGGATGTGTGAGGCAAATCAGATCGATCTGGAGATGAGTCGGTAAGACAATCTGTTAAGTGATCATGTTCAATGGAAAACTATTTCTATGCCGAATCTTAAGAGAGGGTTTTATATAGGTGAGGGGTGGGTAGCCGCAGGCTTCAGCCTGCGGGGTGGAACCGAGAAAATGGGTAAAATTTCATAAATTCAGATTTTACGGTTTTTAGTTTCTCCGATCACAAGAGAACCGCACCCCTTATCTCCCCCTCTCCATAAAATGAAGAGGGGTTCATCCTGAAGGGATTCACCCTGAAGAGGACGAAGGGGGAGAGGTAAACAGAAATCCCTGCACACCGTTGGTGTCCCATGGCTGGCAGGCTTCACCAACAGATAAATCTCACATGTTCTCAAGCTGTTGGTCCATCACAAGGATCCCGCCGGAGGCGGGAGAGGACCAACAGCCAGCAAGTGAAATTCGCTTGACAACCTAAAACATGAAAAGCGTCAGTTCCTTTTGATCTGACGCTTCTTTTATATCAGGAAGATCTACAAAGAGTTTCTGGGGCTTTTTCTCGACAGAGGCGATTTTTTTTCATTTATCTGTTGCTTTTTAATTTTGAATTGTTATTTTTTCAAACTTAAGATAAAGCTGTTTATCCTCTTGAGGAAAGGAGGGAAGAGATGATTATTGTTCCTCGAAAGATCTTTTTAACAAAAGGGGTGGGCAAGCACAAAGAACAGCTTGCCAGCTTTGAGCTGGCTTTGAGAGATGCAAAGATCGAACATTTCAATTTAGTTCGGGTCTCCAGCATCTTTCCCCCGGGATGTAAAATGATCCCCAGAAACAAAGGGCTCAAATATTTGAAGGATGGACAGCTGGTATTCACGGTGATGATTTCCAACTCCACCAACGAGCCCAACCGTTTGGTCTCTGCCTCGGTGGGAATAGCCATTCCCAATGATAGAACCAAATACGGTTATTTGGCAGAACATAAAGCTTTTGGCCAGACAGTGAAAAAGGCGGGAGACTATGCTGAGGATTTAGCCGCCACCATGCTTGCTACCACCTTAGGGATCGACTTCGATGTGGACAAAAGCTATGACGAAAGAAAGGAGATATGGAAGATCTCCGGCGAGATAGTGCGAACCACCAACGTCACCCAATCTGCGAAAGGGGATAAAAACGGACTCTGGACTTCGGTCGTAGCCGCCGCCATTTTTGTACCCGAATAAAGAAATTTTAAAAACTTTTTGATCTGCAGGATTCATAGGATAAGAGATTTGAATCAGATTACTTTTTGCTCCTATAACTTTCTTGGACTTCCTTCTGAGTTTGCGGAATTTGAAAAATCGGAATTTGTGATCCTTCCGGTTCCCTACGAGCAGACCACCACCTATCAGAAGGGAACCAAACATGCTCCCCGGGCTATCATCGCCGCCTCCCAGGAGGTGGAGACCTTCGATGAAGAGTTAAAATTTGAAGCTTGTAAAGCTGGTATCTGCACCCTTAATCAGATGGAGATAACCACTTCGGGTTCACAAAAAATGCTTGAGAAGGTCCATCAAGCCACAAAGGAGCTGATAAACCAAGGGAAAAAGGTGGTGATGGTTGGAGGAGAACATACCATCAGCATAGGGGCGGTCAAGGCTTTCTGTGAGAAATATCCCGATCTTTCCGTTCTGCAGATGGATGCCCATGCGGACTTAAGAGACAGCTATCAGGAGAACAAATTCAGCCATGCTTGTGTGATGCGCAGAATCGGAGAGCTATCGCATTTCGTCGGGATGGGGATAAGAAATTTGAGCGAGGAGGAGCATGAATTTATCCAGAAAAACAAAACCGATGTTTTCTCTGCTCAAGACAAAAGAGACTGTAACCGATGGAAAGAAGAGGTGCTGGGCAAACTTGGTTCGGACGTTTATCTGACTTTTGATATGGACGTTCTCGATCCCTCCATCATGCCTGCGGTGGGAACTCCGGAGCCGGGAGGACTTCTCTGGCATGAGACATTGGATTTTCTGAAAGAGCTGGTCTATGAAAAAAATCTAGTGGGCTTCGATGTGGTGGAGCTTTGCCCCATACCCGGTCTTGTGGCACCCGATTTTTTAGCGGCAAGGCTGATCTACAAGATCATTGGCTATATGGTGAGCAAAGAACAAAAGAGTTCAAAATTCAAAAAGAAAAATTGAAAATTACAATGCAAAATTCAAAATTGATCTGGAAGCAAATGGTTTTTTGTGGTTTCAGTTTTTTGTTTTTTAATTTTGCATTTTGCTTTTTAAATTTTTAATTTAGCGAAGCGCATGTATTGGTGGCAGAAATTTTTTGATGAACACTATCTGAAAGTTTATGAAGAACTGGAGAAGAGAACCTCCAGAGAGGTGGAGTCCATCATCAAGATGATGGATCCTAAACCTAAAGCGAAGATTCTGGATCTGTGCTGTGGCTACGGTAGACATGCCATTGAGCTGGCGCAAAGAGGCTTTGTCGTCACCGGATATGATCTTTCCGATTTCTTCCTCCAGAAAGCAAAAAAGGATTCTGCCGCCTTAGGGTTAAAGATAGAATTCAAAAAAGGTGACATGAGAAAGCTCCCCTTTAAGGATCAATTTGATGCGGCGGTAAACATCTTCACCTCCTTCGGGTTTTTTGATAAGGAAAAGGATGATCTGAAGGTTCTTAAAGGAGTGTGTAAGTCCTTAAAAGAAAGGGGACTTTTCCTCCTGGACCTTATAAACCGGGAACAGCAGATCAGGAATTTCCAAAGGAGAAGATGGCGTCCAGAAAAGGATTTTATATTGCTGGAGGATAATTTTTTTGATCTGTTCACCAGCCGACTGGAAAGTACCCGCACCCTTCTTTTTCAGAACGGGAAAAAAAGAGAATATTCCATCTCCCTAAGATTGTATTCATTCGCCGAGATACTGAATCTGCTGAAAAAAGCCGGATTCGTCTTAGAATCGGTTTATGGTGATTTCGATTTTGGTGAATATTGTTTAGACTCCCCTCGCATGATTTTGATCTCCCGGAAGAGCTAAACGCTTGTGTTTCTTGGTGTTTAAATCCTGCTCAGTTTTCCCTTGTCAATGTCACCGTTCTTGATGCTTCTACGATAGGAATTGCCGAAGCATTTAAGTCTTGAGCATCGGCATTTCCTAATGCCGATGGATCATAAGAATCGTAGTTGCCCAATTTATTGGGCGTTTTTTGGTAGGTCCGAAATGCCACGCCTCTGGCGGGGCTTTCGGACAAAAAGGAGAGAGTCGAATAGTCCCGCCAAAGGGGTGAAACGTATGGTTCGCCTCAAAGGTGTGAACCGCATGGTTCACACCAAAGGCGGGACATATCCGATCTACAAAGCTACAAAGTTTGGTTCACCTAAAGGTGAACACTCCAATTCGTCCCTTTAAAGTAGTTTTTCAGCGATCTCACCACAGGCGAAAATTCTGCACCTATCCGCCGGATCCATAGGAGGTGTTCCTTTTCGTCTCCTCATAATTGGAGCCGATCTCTGCACCGATCAGAACTATGAAAGAGGAATAATAAATCCAGAAAAACATCACCACCAGGGTTCCAAATGACCCGTAGATTTTCTGGAAATTGGCGTAGTTTTTGATATAAATGTCAAAAAGAAATTTAGCCACCTCCCACAAGCTACTGGCAAAAATGGCGCCGATCAAAGCCGCTTTGGTATCAATTTTCCGGTAAGGGATGATTTTATAAATTAAAAAGAACATAACCAAACCCAAAATCAGCGGCAGAAGAATGGCAAATAGTTTACTTATAAAAGCCGCCTCGCTCACCTTTAACCCGATTAAGGGCACTTTTAAGTTTTTTGCAACGGTATAGAAGGCAGTAAATGCAAGAGATGATAACATGATCGAGACCGAAATCGGCACCAAAAGCAAAGAGAGGAACTTGCTGTGCCAGTAGGCTCTCCCTTTTTTCACTTTCCAGACCACGTTCATGGAACCCTCCACCACAGAGAATATTCGCGAAGCCGCCCAGATCAAGCCTGCCAGACCGATCAACCCGAAGACCGTCTTTCGCTGGATGAGATCAGATAATATCTTAAAAACCGCCATAGTGGAAGTGGGAAAGGTTTTCAACAATAGGTTGGTCACAGCCTCAAAAGCCTGGGTAGATGAATGCAGAATGAATCCCGAAACCGAGATGAAAACCAAAAACAACGGTATCACAGAAAGAATAACATAAAAGGAGATGGCTGCCGCCATCAGAGAACAGTTGTCCCTATAAAAAGTATGCAGAAAAGTCTCTTTCACCCAGGTTTTGAAGAAGACGACCTTTCTTCGCAAGATAGAATAGAAAGGGGAGGAGGTAACTCTGGCTATTCGGGATAAAAGTGACATGTTCTATGACTTGCGCTTTCTTTTATGGTTTGCCCCCTCAAGTAGGACGCCAAGACCAAAGAGTTCCTCACGCAGTTTGGAAACATTTTCCAACAAAATGGTTTTCATTCCAAGTTTTTGGGCGCCATCGGTGTTTCTTTTCTTGTCATCTATAAACAAACATTCTTCAGGCTCAGAGCCAAGCTTTGCCAGTGCCAATTTGTAAATCAGGGGATCTGGCTTCCTCAATCCAACGTCGCATGAAAATATGATCGGGTCAAAATAGTTAAAAAAATTAAATTCTTTCGTCATGAACTGGGACCACTCTCTGGAGTGATTGGACAGAATTGCCAACTGGTATTGGCTTTTCAGTAGCGGGACTATTTTCACATTCTCTTCAATTGGACGAAGTTCGTTGCGAACCCTATCTTTCAGCTCTTTTTTGTCCACCTTCACCTTTGAGGCTTTGAGGAAATGTTCCCAATACTCATCCTCTGAGATCTTACCCAGAGTTAGAAGAGTCCAATGCTCGTTGGGATAAAGACATAAATGCAACTCATCTTCAGGGATGGAAAACCTCACACACAGCTCTTCTGCTATCTTTTTTAAAGGCACATCGGTCATCAGGACTCTACCGACGTCAAAGATTATGCTTTTGATCATATTTGCCAACTGTTTCGTGTGCTTCTTCAGACCGTCTTAACACTGGTGTAGGGGTGGAGCTTCAGCTCCACCCTTTTTTCGGGAGGACCTAAAGGTCCTCCCCTACAGGTTATTTATCGCCCTTTCCTCCCAGAAGGATTCCGATGGGCTGTAAAGTTTCCACATGGTCGCAGATCACCTTCACAGATGCGGTAATGGGGATGGCTAAGATTATGCCAATGGCACCCCATAACCAGGTCCAGAACATCACCGAAATCAATACCGCCAAAGGACTCAAATTTAATTTATCTCCCATCAACTTGGGAGTAATTATGTTCCCCTCCAGATTTTGAAAGACCAAAAACAAAACAAGCACCCAGATTACCGGCATCACCGCCTTGAACTGCACCCCCACCACTATCAACGGCGGGATAGCACCGATTATGGGTCCCACAAAAGGAATTAAATTCAATACCCCGGCTAAGGGACCCAAAATATAAGCATAGTTAACACCTATAATTGAAAGTCCCAGGGTGAAAATTACCGCAAGCGCAAAGGAGGTGCCAAACTTGACCAGAATAAAACCTTGAATCTGCTGGCTTATCTCCTCTAAAATCTCTGTCCCGGTCTCCTCCTTCGATCTGCTAAACGCCCGAATCAGCTTCTTCTTCAGCATGTCCTGATCATTAAGAATAAAGAAGGTCAAAAACAAAACCAGAAGAAGGCTAAACAGAAAAGAGATGGTGGAGCTTATTCCCCGGAACAGATACTTGGTCACACCTGAAAAATCCTGCAGTTGAAAACTTCTTAGATCTAAGTCTTCTGCCTGTGGGAAAAACTCTTTGTATTCGTTTAAAAGCTTGGCGGAAAACTCTACGATAGCATTCCAGTATAAAGGAAGATCTTGAATCAAGCTGTTTGCCTGAACGAAGAGGAAATACCCGATTACTCCTATGATGAAAAAGCTTATCATCAAAACCAAAATGACCGCTAAAGCATGAGGGATTTTTATTTTTTTCAAAAGGGAGATGGCCGGACTTAAGATGTAGGCAAGCGAAACAGCAATTATAACCGGAATGACAATGGGACTGGCGAAATACAGGAATGCCGTAGCCGCTGCCACAGCTATAAAGGGAAGAGCAACGTTCTGCAAAGGTAGGTATTGTCTGTATTCTTTCATTATATGTTTAAGGTTTAAAGTTCAAAGTCGTAAACATATTTCTTCTTTAACTGGATCATCTGCGATCTTAATGTTTCAGCCATTTCAAAAGCTTGGACAGAGATAGGGTGTTGATCACATCTTCTGGCTCGATCCAGCCTCTTTTTGCGGTGGCTATGCCGAAGCTGATCCAGTCAAGATGCTTGTTCCGGTGAGCGTCGGTAGAGATGGCGATTTTGACCTCCTTCTCTTTTGCTTTACGACAGTTAATGTCCGAAAGATCTAATCTCTCCGGATAGGCATTGAGCTCCAGAGCCTTCCCACATGCTTTGCAAGCATCCATGAGCTGGTTCATGTCCACCTGATAAGGTTCCCGCTTCCCGATAAGCCTTCCGGTGGGATGAGCGATTATGTCCACATGAGGATTTACGATAGCTTTTACGATTCTTTTAGTCATCTCCTCCCTGGACTGACTGAACTTTGTATGAACTGCTGCCACCACTATATCCAGCTCCTTTAATATATCGTCCGCCAGATCAAGCTGACCGTTGGATTTGATGTCCACCTCGATTCCCTTGAGTATTTTAAAATTCTTGCCACCCTTTTTTTGTGCCATTCTTTTATTAAGTTTATCTATCTGTTCCATCTGTTGGGATACTCTCTCAGGAGTAAGTCCATTTGTAATACCCACGGTGGGAGAGTGATCACAAATTGCAATATACTGATACCCCCTCTTCTGTGCCGCCTTTGCCATCTCCTCAATAGAGTTATTGCCATCGGTCCAATCGGTGTGGACATGAAGGTCGCCTTTCAGGTTTTTCAGTTCAACCAGATGAGGAAGCTGATTTTTTAAGGCGGCTTCCATCTCCCCTTGATCCTCTCTCAACTCTGGAGGAATAAAAGGAAGTCCCACAGATTTGAAGACTTCGTCTTCTTTCCTTCCGGCAATGCTCTTCTCTCCACGGAAGACCCCATATTCGTTTACTTTTAACTTTTTGTCCACTCCTAAAGATCTAATCCTGATGTTATGAGCTTTGGAACCGGTAAAATAGTGCTGAGCCGCTCCAAAGCTCTCTGGCTTGACCACCCGAAGATCAACCTGAAAACCGTCTTTAGTCACGATGCTGGATTTAGTGTTCCCCTTTGCCACCACCTTTGTAGTCTGGGAAAGATTGACAAAGGCATCCATCACCGGCTTGGATTTCTCAGAGGCGACTAAAATATCGGCATCCGCTATGGTCTCTCTCATCCGCCTCAAAGAGCCAGCCAGAGTGATCTGTTTTATCTCTTTGACTTTTTTAAGCTCCTCTAAAATATCTTGTGCCCGGGGATAGATGAAAGCCAAAGGAAACCTCTCCTTATATTTTTGCACCTGCTGGATTCCCTGAATGATATTCTGTTCCACCTTCTCGCCCAGACCCGGAAGCTCTCTTAGCTTTCCTTTCTCTGCCGTCTTCTTCAACTGTGCCGTTGTCTTCACCCCCAACTGGTCATATACCAGCTTGGCATGTTTGGGACCCACGCCGGGAATTTTCAGAAATTCAGTCAAGGGGGCATATTCGGACTTTTTTAAATCCTCATAATATTTCAACTTCCCCGTTTCTAAAAGCTCTTTGATCTTCTTGGCAATCCCCTCTCCAATTCCGGGAAGCCCCTTGATTTTGCCCTTATCTTCCAGAGAGGAAAGTTGATAGGTGAGGTTCTCCACGGTTTGAGCCGCTTTGATATATGCTCTGATCTTGAAGGGATTTTCTCCCTGAATGTCTAAAATCTCAGAGATGTGAACCAGTATGGTTGCTATTTCCTGATTGGTCATCTGAAAGTAACTCTTTTTTACCTCTCCCCCTCTGTCCCCCTCTCCACAAGTGTGTCGAAGATCCCGCCAAAGGCGGGGGAGAGGGGGATTCAGGGGGTGAGGTCTTTTTCCCATTGGTGCAAAACACCAACGGGAAGCAAATAGTTTAACTTTCATCAAATGTCCTAGAGCCTATTACATAAGCATCTGTATGGGATGGCACTCTCATATTATCTAATTCCTCAGCTTTTTTCAGCTTCTGCAGAACGTCATCAGAATCCAGCTTAGATAGATAATCTGGATTACGCCTCTTTGCCAGGTAATAGATTATTCCATTTTTAAAGTCGATAAAACGGCTTCTATCAAAAACTGACCCACAACCAAGACCACAAATATAGGCAAGAACTCGTCCATTATCTTCTATTGCCCTCAATTTAGCTCCTTTACAATACGGGCACTGAACATTTCGTGGATCAAATGTCTTCATCTAATCCTCCTTTCCTTTCCACTTTCAGCCTAATGTCATTTCTGTTTAAGAAGCCCGAGGGGTTTAGGTCTTGCTCAAGGCGAGTGTTCTTCAACCGCTGCCCGTTACCCCGTTGACTAAGAACACCAACGGGGAGCAAAGAAGGAAATGCACACGAGTGCAGTGCATATCTGCAGTAGTCACCTCCATATGGGGATAATCGCATTCATTGGGAAATGGTCTGAAACTCTTATATCGAGAACGCTATTCCTCTTAAGTTTTGGCTCAGTAAACAAAGGGTCAAGTGCAAGAAATTTGGGTCCTGCAAACACGTAGTCAAGCGTCAAGGTGGCCTCTTTCCCCGTTCCCGAGGCTTTTGTCCCAGTTCCCTTATTGACGGGAATCATGTCCATGAAATTTAAGTCCTGCAATGTCTTATATTCCGGAGATGTTTCAGTGGAGTTAAAGTCCCCAGCCAATATCCACAAAGGTTCTTCTCGGTCAAAACTTTCCCAGCTATCCGGCTCTCGATGTTCACCTCGCTCGCGAAATCCGCCGCGCCTCCAACAATTCCAGCGAGATATAATGCCATTAAATACGATATCGAGTTGGGCTAGACGGATACTTGTTGCCTTTCTGTCAATTTCAGGAACTCCTTCGCGTTCCGTAGTTAAGGTAGTCAGGTGTAAATTTATCACAAAGATATCTAATGGTTTTCCCCCTGGATTATATACGAAATGCGCAACGAGGGCTGCTCTCGGTTCCGTATCTCTGTCCCCGAAATATAGACCCGACTCAAGACTCACTTTTTCAACATAATTTTGTCTCTCCACCCTCGGCTTATTAGTACCCTCTTTTGGCAAGTCCCAGACAGGCTGATGGGGTATACCTTTTCGAAAAAGAAAACCGTTTCCTTGAGCAAAGCATGTCCCTTTTTTCCAATTACCACTTCTCTCTAATTTGTTCCATTTAGCACGAACCGAAAGACTTTCTGTATCGATTAAGGGGAACGGGTGGAAATCATATCCATCTATGGGATCGAGAATATCTTTTCTATCCTCTCCGTATTTCATAATCTCCTGGAGCGTAACGACATCCGGTTTGTACCTATTTAAAAGCCGTTGCAGTTCATAATTCATTTCCTCCCTAAATTTATTACGTTTCTCTTCTGGTTCCTCAAGATATTTTCCTCCAGCAATATTCCAATTAAGAATTTTGAATTCCATAAGCATTTCCATAATCCTTACCTCCATTCGATAGGTAGATTAATAAGTTCATGTCCCCTTGCTTTTATTTTGAGAGGGATTTCACGATATATGTTACATAGGTCCTCTCTCAGTGCCTGGAGAGATTCTGGTTCGACGGAAAAAACGAGAATCCCACCGCCACCTCCTGCACCAAGGGGGAAAGCGGTGCACCCTTTTGCTTCTGCTCGTCCTAGTATTTCCTTCGCGCCATTCATATAAGCAGGGCAAAGAACGGTGCGGATCTTACGGTATCTCTGTATTGATTCGAAGACTTGGTCCCATTTGCGTAGCCGTAACCCCTCACGGAATTGGTATGCAATCTCGGGTTTCTTCATATGGAGTCTGTATCCTTCCGGAGTAGCTAAAGCATTTCTCCAGACTGAATTGACATCTGTGCTCGGGCGGACGTGACCGCAATGAAAAATTGTTATCCTCTGCTCTAACTCTCTATAATCTTTAGGCGGTATAAGTTCGAAACGTAACGATTTTCCATAACCAGTTTCCGGGTGGCCTGGAATTCCCCACGGAAACCAAACATAGTCAGTAACGCCTCCGAAAACAACATTTGATTGTTCCTGAGTGCCCGTAATACTTACTCCAAGATCTTGTTCCATGCGGGAAGCCATAGAAATCAGTTGGGTCTTACTCAAGGGACGGCCTACTAATTCATTTGCAAGAAGGCACACACCAATTGTTGCAGTTGCTGATCCACCTAGACCCGCTGATTGTGTGCCTGCACGCAGATTCCGCAAAACAAACATAACCCCTGAAAGGCCAAACACATCAAGGATTTTGAGCAACCAGTTTTCTTTTGTCGGGGGTACTTCGCCGGGTTTTGCGATTACTTCTGTTCCATACTCTAGAGACCGAACCCCAATTAGATCCGGACTAAAGGGATGAGATTCGATTTTTGTTCCGATGTCTATACTGATGCCTATAGTTCTTGGGAGCTTCCGTGTCCATTCCATTGGAGAATCCGCTCGCATATTTTTTGGTATGTGTGGCAGAGACCAAAGTGCTTGTTGAAATTCGCGCAAGTCCAAACTAGAACCTGGACCATCAATTCGATTGTAAGCTATCACACTTGGCAAAGCGTTATGCTCCAAAGCCTTTTCTAATACTTTATGAAGTTGAAACTGCATATTGTTCCCTTTATGTTGAATATGTTTAATACTGTGCCTGTCGGGTCTCCTGACCCGAAAGGACCGCCCCACTAGGTTAGGGGACCTGGCGGGCACAATTTAAATGCCTTCTTCTTGCCTTACCTTTATATCATCTTCTTTATTTCATTGGCGGTTTTCCTGCATCTTCTAGTTTCTTATTTAGTACATCTCTCTTCCTCTGCAATTCAGCAGGTTGAACAAAGAAAAAATTAAAAAGACCTTCCAGTATGTCTAAGAGCCATTCTGCCTCACCAGGTTCTACATTTACGATCTCTCCAGACCTTGTGCTTTTTGTAGGATGTGCTGCAAAGTTACCGATATGTCTCACAGCATCAATGCCCTCAGCTAAATAAGAGGGAAGCTGTTTCGATGACAATACTTCGTCAATTTCTTTGCTTAAACCTGAGGTTTGACTTTTGCTTTTTCTCTCAAGATATTCTGCAGACATCTTCTGCTTAATGCTGCACTTGCTTTCGGGCTATCAGAGATAACTAGACACGCTTCCTTATAGTCCCCTGCAAACTTGTCAGGTACATCTGGTGATATTGGAACCCGCGAAATGGCTTTTGGGTAAACAAGGAATGATTTTGTCATTCCACTAGAATAGGAAGCGACAAGATGCATTATGAACTTTTTGCAATTCGGGCATATTTGAGTAACGAGCTTCCAGTTTGAATCCTCATCCCGGCCAAGGTCAAATAATTGAGTTTGGGGATGATAAGAGTCTAAACAATGTGGACACTTCAACTAAATCACCTCCCATTAATTGGTGCTGCCTGCAATAATGGATTGTTTTTGTAATGTCATAAGGAACTTTGGTAAATAAGGTGAACAGCTAGTATACTTTTTCTTCTCATCTCTCAATTAACTTTTTAAACTCCTCCCCATTCAACGTCTTCACCTTCAACTCCAATGCCTTATCATACTTCGATCCAGGATCTTTTCCCACGACCACGAAATCAGTCTTCTTGCTCACCGACGAGGTAACCCGTCCTCCCATATCTTCTATGATCTTCCTCGCCTCATCTCTGGTGAGAGTATCCAATCCTCCGGTTAACACAAATGTCTTGCCGGAAAGCGGAGTTTTTTTCACTACGACTTTTTCCTCTGGAAACTTCACCCCTCCCTTCTTTAGCTTCTCCAGGATTTTCAGGTTCTTGGGATTATGGAGAAAGTTATAGATGCTTTCTGCTACTATAGGTCCGATCTCATGAACTTCGGTCAGATTCTCCACCGATTGTTTAGCCAGATTATCAATCGACCTAAAATTCTTTGCCAGAACGCCGGCCAGATGGTATCCCACGTTTCTTATGCCCAGAGCAAAGATCAGGTTGGTAAGGCTGGGATTTCTGCTTTTGTCAATGGCGATGAGGATATTCTCCGCTAATTTATCCCCCATCCGATCCATCTTCATCACATCTTCTTTTTTAAGGAAGAAAAGATCCGCCTGGTCGGAGATGAGCTTTTTGTCCACCATCTGCTCTAAGAGTTTATATCCCAAGCCATCCACATCCATAGCCCCCTTGGAGACAAAATGAGCTAAGTTTTCTTTGATCTGGGCGGGACAGGCGATGCCGGTACAGCGATGGATTGCCTCTCCCGGAGGTCTTTCCACCTTAGAACCACAAACCGGGCATCGATTGGGCATAACAAATTTTTTCTCCTTGCCGGTTCTTCTGGATTCTACTATTTTCACCACCTCGGGGATCACGTCTCCTGCCCTCTGAATCACCACCTTATCACCTATTCGCACGTCCTTTTTCTTGATCTCATCCTCGTTATGCAAGGTGGCCCGACTCACCTCCACTCCACCTACTCTAACTGGCTCCAGAATTGCCACCGGAGTCAAAGCGCCTGTCCTACCAACGCCAACTAAAATATCCTTCACTCTGGTGGTCTCCTGCTGGGGAGGGAATTTCCATGCCACTGCCCAGCGGGGACTGCGAGAAAGCTCACCTATGTCTCTCTGAAGATCAAAATCGTTGACCTTGATAACCATCCCGTCAATCTCATAAGGCAGATTGTTCCTCTTCTCCTCCAGCTTATCATAGTAGCTTTTCACCTGATCGACGCTGTCACACAATTCCACATACTGGCTGATCTTGAACCCCAGACCTTTCAAGTACTGGATGCTATCCCAGTGGTTTGACAACTCTTTTCCTTCCACCCTTCCTATACCGTAGGCAAACATATTAAGGGGTCTGGTGCGGGTGATCTTGGAATCGAGCTGTCTGACTGAGCCGGCGGCGGCATTTCGAGGATTGGCAAAGGAAGGCTCGCCTGATCTCTCCCTTTGCTTGTTTAATTTCTCAAAGTCATCCTTATTTATTATGACCTCCCCCCTGACTTCAATTAAGTCCGGCAGGTTCTTTCCTAAAAGCCTGAGGGGAATGCTCTTTATGGTTTTTAAGTTCTGGGTAACGTCCTCGCCGGTCACCCCATCGCCTCTGGTGGAACCGACCACAAAGGTTCCCTTGCGATAAACCAGCTCCACAGCCAATCCATCGAATTTCGGCTCCACAGTGTATTTGATTCTTTTTTCACTAACTTCCGATAGCTCCAGCACCCTCCGGTGAAAATCCAGAAATTCAGCCTCCGAGATTACTTTGTTCAGGCTGAGCATGGGAAGGCTGTGCCGGACTGTTTTGAATTCGTCCAGCGGAGCAGCTCCAACCCTCTGAGTTGGGGAATCCAGGGTGATAAGCTCCGGAAACTTTTTCTCCAGTTCGGTCAGCTGGTCAAACAACCTGTCGTATTCGGCATCGGAGATATCCGGGCTGTCCAGAACATAGTAACGATAGTTGTGATAGTTGATCTGCTCTCTTAAGCTTCTTACTTTTTCTATTATTTTTTTGTCAGGTTTGGTCATATTTTAACTTTAAACTTTGAACTTTAAACTCTAAACTTTCTATCCTCCTCTCCTTCCTTTGGTTCCTCCTATGAATTTATCTTTTCTTTTCCGGTCGAAAAGATGCTTCCCCTTTTGGATCATACTTTTCTTGAAATCCTTGAGTTTTTCCTTGTGTCGCGCCTCCTGAACCCGTTCCTGTTTGAGACGTTCATGCTTCACCTTGCCCGGACATTCAACTTCTTCTTTCGGCTCCTCTTCTTTCTTTTCTTTTTGTTCTTGTTCTGGCTCTTCTGACATAGCTCACCTCCGGTTTGGATTGTTTTCTTATGCAAAATTTAATCTATTCAACAAAAGAAGTCAATCATTTATGTGCTTATAAAACCATAGTTGGGGAGATCTTTAGAGAAAGCACAAGCTTCTCCCTCTCAATCAATTACTCAGAAAATTGAGATGGCGGGAATGCCCTTATGGACTCCCGTTTGGGAAAGACATTAATGATCCGCCGTTGCCCAGCATCGGCACCCATTGTAATCTCTCACATATTAAGGAGAGCATATAATTGTTTACATCCCCCCTAAAGAAAGGGGGGGAAGGGGGGATTTGAAACTTGAAAAATCCCCCTAAATCCCCCTTTGCTAAAGGGGGATGCGTATGCATTCATACGAATTTCAAGTCAAGCCCAAAACAGGTGGGAGAGAAAAAAATCAATAATAAGATGTAAACTGTTTCCTGCTCCTCTTAGTAACTACAAATTTATCTTTTATTTTCAGATCCGGGGTTTTCATTTTATAGGCGTTACCAAGACATTCTGGGTGTTTTTATCCCACCCCATCGAATCTAACGAAAAAAATACTTGACATTATGGTAAAATGACATATAAATTGGTCGATATAGAAGAAAGCACCGTAGGCAAACAGGAAAGGTGAGAGATAATTAGTACATAGAGATATCTGAAAACCATAGCTAAATTGAATTGGCTTGAAGTTACATTGGAAAATATCCAAAAACCCTAAATAATATCATCTCAAAAAAGGAGGAGAGATATGCGCTCCAATAAGTATCTTTTATGCCTTTCGCTCGTGATAGCTGTTGTCTTTTTTTTGACACAGCCATCCAGAGCCCAGATACGGGGGATGCCCAAGCTGTATGAGGAATTCAAGATGCCAGAAGTGGGTGCCTATGTAACTTATAAGGTCATCTATACCAAGAACAAAGCGGAGAGAATAATCACACTCTCCTTCGTGGGAAAGGAGAAGTCTGAGGAGGGAGAAGACCTGTATTGGTTTGAACAGAAGGAGACTGATCCCAAGACCGGGAATATGAACATTATGAAAATGCTCATCTCCGGTAATCCTCAAAAGCCTGGAACCATTCACAGGATGATAGTCAAATCTGGCAAAGATCCAGCTTCGGAACTGCCGCTGGCACTCGTCCAGATGATAAATCAAACACCAACCCAGAAGACTGAGGTTAAGAAACCAAAGATAAAAAATCTGGGCACCGAAAAGGTGAAGATCAAGGATAAGACCTTAGCGTGTACGCATCTCCAATACAGCTCCAAGGATAAGACCACTGAAGATGTATGGACCAATGCCAAGGTGCCACTTTTCAGCTTAGTAAAGAGCACTACCTCGGAGGCAACTTGGGAACTTTTTGAATATGGCACGGATGCAGTTTCAGCCATCAAAGAAAAGCCAGAAGTTTTGGAGATACCCGAACCCAAATAGCTCAATTGGATCGTGGTTCACCATTTTGTAGAATAAGTTCAAAGGCGGGGGCTTGTTAGTCACCGCCTTTTGCTCATAACCAATCGGCAAGAGCTTGTGGTGGCGTGAGCGGGTTTTTATCGCACCAAGTCCAGCGAAAAAAGACTTGACTTTGTACTAAAACAACTTATAAATTAGTCGTCATTTGAAAAAGCATTATGGTAAAAGTGGGAAGGATGTAAGATAACTAACGTCGCTTGGCCAAGTGCCCACGACAAAATTGATACTACTCGTAGTCAGACTGAAAAGCATCGATAGCCTTAGATAATATCATTTTTAGAAAGGAGTGAGTTATGCGTTCCACTAAACATCTCGTAGGTCTTTCGCTGACCCTTGCTGTGTTGTTCGTTTTTGTTCTGGCACAGCCATCCATGGGCCAGATACCGGGGATGCCCAAGCTGTATGATGAATTCAAAATGCCAGAGACGGGCACCTATGTAACTTATAAGGTCATCCACACCAAGAACAAGGTGGAAAGAATAACCAAACTGTCCCTTGTGGGCATCGAGAAATCGGAGGGCGGGATTCAGCCGATTCTCAAGGAGGGTGAGATCAAGAAAGTCCTAGAAGGTGGCGAGGTTCAGCCAATCTCCAAGCCGAAAGGCGAGGATTTATATTGGTTTGAACAGAAGGATACTGATCCCAAGACCGGGACGGTAAGCATCATGAAGATGCTCATCTCCGGTAATCCTCAAAAGATTGGAACCGTCCATAGGATGATAGTCAAATCTGGCAAAGATCCAGCTTCGGAACTGCCGCAGGCAATCATCCAGATGATAAATCAAACACCCTCCCAGAAGACAGAAGCTGAGAAACCAAAGATAAAAAATCTGGGCAGCGAGAAAGTGAAGATCAAGGACAAAACCTTAGAGTGTACGCATCTCCGATATAGCTCCCCGGATAAGACCACTGAAGATGTGTGGACCAATGACAAGGTGCCACTTTTCAGCTTAGTAAAGAGCACTACCTCGGAGGCAACTTGGGAACTTCTTGAGTATGGCACAGATGCGGTTTCAGCCATCAAAGAAAAACCGGAAGTTTTGGAGATACCCGAACAAAAATAGCTCAATTAGATCGTGGTTTACCATTTCGCGGATTAATTTCAAAGGTGGTGGCTTATAAAGGTCACCACCTTTTGTTTATCCAGATAAGAAAATGAAACCCATGAAAAGATACCCGCAGTGTTTTGTCTGTGGGGACAAAAACCCTATTGGTTTGAATATACCCTTTTATGTAAAGGACGACAGGGTGGTGGCTGAATACACCCCCGGAAGTCACTTTGAGGGATACAAGAATATCCTGCATGGAGGGATACTCTCCGCCCTCTTGGATGAGGTTATGATCAGATCGGTCCTAGCCCGGGGAATTTTCAGCCTGACCAGTGAAATAAAGGTGAAGTTCAAAAAAATGGTCAAAATCGGCGATAAGCTTTTTCTGGAAGGAAGGATGATTGAAGATAAAGGCAGGATTCTTTTGGCTGAAGGGAAGATCACCAATCAAGAAAACGAAGTGGTAGCCGAAGGAGAGGGAAAATTCTTTAAAGCTGAAGGAGAAGTGGAGAGGTCCTTAGCTGAGAATCTGGAATAGAACAAAAAATAGAGGTTGGTAAATTTTTTCATTTTCCAATTTTTAAAAGTTATCTCTCAAGACGACGAGCACCGCAGGTTGTCCGCATGATTTCTATGAACAGAGCTTTTTGTGCACGTCCGTTTTAAAACAGACCTCACCCCCTATCTTCCCCCGCCTGGGTGGAGAGGGGTTCACCCTGAAGGGATTCACCCTGAAGGGGACGGGGGGTGAGGTAACAAGCACCGCAAATCCTAAGACATAAAAGACGAAAGCTAATCTCGGATCAAATTTTCCTTAAAACTATCTGACAACCCTCGTAAAATAATTGATGTAGCTCGGGTTTGATGAAATAAGGAGAATAGATGAAACCTAAATACCTGATCGGGATAGCCATAATCATAATATTTGTGGTCTTCGGGGCGCTATCCTTCAGAAAAACTTTGACCCCTTATGTTAGCTTCGAGGAGGCGCGACGGTCCGGCGCCACAGTTCAGGTAATTGGTGAAATTATTTTTTCCCAGGTCAAATATGATATAGATACCCACCAACTTCAATTCCCCATAATGAATGAAAACAAAGAAAAGATGATGGTGGTATATAGTGGTACAAAACCTGCTAATTTCGAGCAAGCCGACCAGGTGGTGATTATCGGTAGATACGAAAATGGAGTTTTCGTAGCTGATCAGCTTTTGGTAAAATGCCCATCCAAATACCAGGGAGTTATTCCAAAGGACTCACGCTAGAAAATGCCCCTCTTCTTTGTTGGTGACGGACGCCCCATCCGTTACCTTCTCTTTGGCGTCACGGACGAAGGCGTCCGTGATGAACAGAATATACTTGTAGGGGCAAATTCATGAATTGCCCCTACAACTCAGCTCAAATGGCAGATTATCTTATCGCCCGCAGAAAGTCGTTGTAGGTAACAAATATTATCAGGAGGATCAAGAAGGCAAGCCCGATCTGTTGCATGGTGGCGCGTTGTTTTAAGCTAAAAGGTGAACCTTTGATTTTCTCTATGCTTAAAAACAGAAGGTGACCCCCATCCAATACCGGAATGGGCAAAAGATTTATCAATGATAAATTGACCGACAGAAGAGCCATGAAGCCAAGAAGGTTGACAAATCCCGACTTGGCGGTCTGCCCTGCGGTTTGAGCGATGAAAAGCGGCCCACCCAGAAGCTTTACCGAGGCGGTGCCGGTGATGAGTCCCACTATAAACTTTACCGATTCCACCAGAATAAAAATCGTCGTGCCCACTGCTTCCAAAAAGGACTTAAAAAAGCCCACCTTTATGGTGGTATAGCTGGGACCTATGCCAATCTTTCCCACCTCCGTGATCTCACCTTCCTCATTCAGCACTTTATCTTTAAAGGTGGTGATCTGAGCGGTGTATTCTTTGCCGTCGCGGAGCCATTTCACCTCAATTGGCTTTTCCACCTGCTGGTAGATGATCTGTGCCATCTCCAGAAAGGAGGTCACTTCAACTCCATTGATGGAGATGATTTCATCACCCGGCTTTATTCCCGCCTGGTCTGCCGGTTTGCCGGATGCCACCAATCCCACCTGAGTGCTTTCCTCATGGATTTCTTGCATTCCCTTGAAGAAGATTATTCCCCAGAAGATAAAGACAGCTAAGATGAGATTCATCACCGGACCTGCTGCAACCACCAAAGCCCGAATGCCCACCGGCTTGGACATAAACTCCCAGGGCCTACCTTGAATTTTAGTCTCATCCGGATCCTCCCCAGCCATTTTTACATATCCCCCTAAAGGAATCCAGGAGATGCAATACTCTGTATCGCCAATCTTTTTCCCTATCATCTTGGGCGGAAAACCCAAAGAGAATCTCTCTACTCTGATTCCTGATTTTTTGGCGATCAAGAAGTGCCCCAGTTCGTGAAAGAAGATCAGGATGCCCAAGACGAATATGGTGGCAACCAGTGTGGTCATCTTTTTCTCTCTATGTTAAGACAGAGTTTTTTTGCCGTTTGTCCTGCCCACCTGTCTGCATTCAAAATATCGTCCAGATCAGGATAAAGCTTCACCTGATGTTGTCTCAAAGCCTCTTGCACGATCTTTTGGATGTCGGTGAAACCTATTCGGTTACCTAAGAATGCCCCCACCGCTACCTCATTTGCCGCATTCAGAACTGCAGGCGCAGTTCCACCCATCTTTAAGGCCCGGTAAGCCAGATGAAGGCAGGGGAATTTTTCTGTATCCGGTTCAAGAAAAGTTAAGTGCCCGGTTTTGGTCAGATCCAACGAGGTGTTATTGCTGAAAACCCGTTGAGGATAAAACAGAGCATACTGGATGGGAAGCTTCATGTCCGGGAGACTCATTTGAGCAATCACCGATCCGTCCACAAATTCCACCATGGAATGGATGATAGATTGGGGATGGATCAACACCTTTATTCGATGGGCGGGTATTTCGAAAAGCCAGTGTGCCTCGATAACCTCCAGACCCTTGTTCATCAAGGTAGCAGAATCGATGGTGATTTTTTTCCCCATCTCCCAGATGGGATGAGATAATGCTTCCTTAACCGTAATCTGTTTCAGTTCTTCTTTGCTTTTCCACAGAAACGGTCCGCCGGAGGCAGTCAAGATAAGCCTTTTTACTTCCTCTTTTTTTCCACTCAAAATACACTGTTGGATGGCGGAATGTTCGCTATCAATGGGCAGAATCTCTGCACCCTTTTCTTTTGCTTTACCGATCAAAAGTTCACCCGCCATCACCAGCGATTCCTTGTTGGCAATGGCTAAATTTTTTCCTGCCTCTAAAGCTTCCAGGCTGGGCAAAAGCCCCACTGCTCCGACTAAAGCATTTATCACCAGATCGACCTGTGGATGAGAACATAATCTTTTCAAACCGTCCATGCCGCAGAGTATTTCTGTGTGGTAATTTGGAGGGAAGTTTCGGAAACCCTCCTCATCTGCAATCACTGCCATCTTTGGTCTGAACCGCTTGATCTGCTCCTCCAGCAAGCGAGTGTTTGTGTTGGTAGAGAGACCAAATACGGAGAATCTCTCCTCAAAATTGGATAACACCTTTAGGGCATTTTTGCCGATCGATCCGGTTGAACCCAAAATCACCACGTTTTTCATGGAAATCTTTCCTTTCATTCGCAATATACGATCAAGTACAGCTTCATGCAAGTTTTATTTCTCCCAGAAATGGCCCGTTGTAGCGGAGTACCTCACTCCGATGCGAATTAAGGTCAGGAGTAAGGGTATCACTGACCAGGACAGCTGTAGGTCGGATATGTCCCGCCTTTGGCGGGACTATCCGACATTTTTTATTTTTGTCCGAAACCCCGCCATTGGCAGGGGATTTCGGACCTACGAGTGCAGTGTCCGAGTTCATCCCCGGTATGACGTTTTGCCAAAAATAGGGATACGGAATAATATCATACCCCCCTTTGGTTGGTCTGGCAAGTTTTTTTCTCAAAATTTCGTCTAATGACATAGCCGGCAAGATAGCTATTTGGGGACTGATAGTTGGGTCTCGTTGATGGGT
>Ga0209979_1000401_pt1 | contig 60713 bp, 48 predicted proteins | sample AnhtaG_FD_183114 | JGI IMG/M metagenome (GOLD analysis project Ga0209979, IMG submission 183114) | Deep subsurface microbial communities from Anholt, Denmark to uncover new lineages of life (NeLLi) - Anholt_01485 metaG (SPAdes) (version 2) | ecosystem: Environmental > Aquatic > Marine > Oceanic...
TTGCGCTGATTAAACGGATTTTTTAGCCATAAAGCCACTAAGGCAAAAAGAAACAGAGTAATAGAGGGAATCTCAAGAACCTTTTGGCTGTGTGGGCCGGTGGATTTTGGGGGGTTACGGCGGTTTGGGAGGATACTTATGGCACAAGTTTGGGCTTCGGTAGCCCCGTCCAAGGAAGGCCGGATCTTCGACATTGGGAGTCCTCCGAATTTACGATTTACGATTGACGATTGACGATTGACCATCGACTCCGTCCAAAGAAGGCCGGATCTTCGATGGTGAATTAGTTAATTGGCGAAGTGAATTTCAAATCTCAAATCTCAAATTGTATTGTCTCTCTACTATTGGGCGAACCTGCGCGTTTGAGTCGAAAAAAGTCCTCGATTCTCGATTCCCGATACTCGTAACTCGATGTGAGAAAAGGAGTAAAAAAATTTTTAGAAAAATCTAAATTTTCTCAAAACTACCCGCAGATTTGATTGAAAATTGGCGAAATTTTTAGCTGTTTTACCGCCGAGAACGCAGAGGGCGCAGAGGTTTTTCATTTTCAATTTACGATTGTCGATTTTCGATTGCTAACGACCAACGACTAAATTTGCCACGGATTGCACGGATTTCAGGATAAGAATTAGCCACGAAGACTCGAAGGCACGAATTGACACGAATTTATTGAGCCACAAAAAGGCACAAAAGTCACAAAAGAATATAGCCACAGATTTCACTGATTTCACGGATTTTTTAGCCACGAATTAACACGAATTGGCACGAATTTATTGAGCCACGAAAAGGCACTCGTGCTACGTAGCGTTGCTACTACGCAGAGTAGTACAAAAAGCACAAACATTTTTTAGACCACGAAGAACACGAAGAAAGACTAAAAAACAAGTTCATTGTTCGTAGAAATATAGCCACGAAAAGGCACAAAAAAATTGGGCCACAGAGGCCACAGAGGTTTTTCATTTTCAATTTACGATTGTCGATTTTCGATTGCTAACGACCAACGACTAAATTTGCCACGGATTGCACGGATTTCAGGATAAGAATTAGCCACGAAGACTCGAAGGCACGAATTGACACGAATTTATTGAGCCACAAAAAGGCACAAAAGTCACAAAAGAATATAGCCACAGATTTCACTGATTTCACGGATTTTTTAGCCACGAATTAACACGAATTGGCACGAATTTATTGAGCCACGAAAAGGCACAAAAAGCACAAACATTTTTTAGACCACGAAGAACACGAAGAAAGACTAAAAAACAAGTTCATTGTTCGTAGAAATATAGCCACGAAAAGGCACAAAAAAATTGGGCCACAGAGGCCACAGAGGTCACAGAGAACGGAGAGAAGATTCAATTAAAAAGAAAAAAATAGCCACAGATGAACACAGATTTCACGGAGGGAAAATTAAAGATTAAAATGTAAAATGGAAAAAGAAAAAGATGAGCGACCCCCTTAGAGTAAAAGGCACTCTAGACAAGGGGGCAGGAGCGGGCAGAAGTTTCGACTTTGGTTTTTTATTGGCCAGCCGCTGTGGGTTTCGATAAAATCTTAATCTACTGCATCAACCTACTTGAGCCTGAACATTGAGAGACCATCTTGGTCGCTGTTTGAAGAATGTATCTCATGTCCTTTTGAATCTTTGAAGACCAAGTCCGTTAGATGCATGTTGAAAATAAATGCTCCTTCGATGTTTCTAATCTCTTCGTTCTTAATTCGTGTTGAAAGCTGCTGGGCGATATACTGTGTAAGGCTATTCTGTAGGCCAGTGCCTACTCCACCAAGTTCCATTCCTAAATCCTCACACAGCCTATGATCTCTGCCAGTTAATTCGATGGCTATCTGATACGGTGTTAAGAACGGCTTGCCGAAGTGATGTTCAGTTTCGAATTTAGCCATTGAAAGGACTTCGGTAATCTTACGTTCCATTTCAAACTGTTCCCACTTTGTCATAAGACTTCCTCCTGTAGTTCGTTTATACGCAATTTATTTTATTTACCACCCACCGTCATAACTCGTTCATCTCGGATTAAGCCAAGGGAAATGGCAGCCTTGGACCCAGTTTATAAGGTACCTCTGGTTATTTAACTTGACTGCCTCACGGAATCTTGGTGCAGGATGAAGGCCAGCTTTTTCAAATTTACTGTCAGCGTTGATGCAGACCATAAGTGTTCTTTGCAGACTCCAATCTGGTTTGCCCATATTTTTCCACCTTCTAATCACTCGTCCCCTAACTGAATTGTCTCTTTCTCCCATTTCGCTATATTCTCGACTCTATTAGCCAGCCGCGGTGGGCGTCGATGTTACGGTCAAACGTTTCGATAAGTTCTGCCACTCTTGGCGGTACGTTAGCCATTTGGGTGTTTCCCCATATACATTGTTATATCCAGATTCAGGACAATATTAGCATCAAGAGTGGGAAAAGGCAAAGGGATTTTAGATTTACTATTTCCAATTTACGATTTACGATTTTGGGTTGCACGCAACGTCTCGATGCGGTAGCGTTGTAATTTTAAGTTTAAAATTTGAAATTTAAAATTATCAAGGAAAGGTTGATATTATGGATGCCTGGCCTGATAGAAGTGAAGCACAGCGGATTTTAGAGGATTGGACCGCAAATAAGAACCTGAGAAAACACGCCTACGCCGTTGAGGCCGCGATGAGAGCATACGCAGTTAAATTCGGCCAGGACGCTGAGATGTGGGGCATTGTCGGGCTGCTTCACGACTTCGATTATGAAAAGTATCCCGACTTGGGCGACCATCCCTTCAAAGGGGTAGCATATCTGAAGGAACGAGGATTCTCTGATGATTTGACAGAGGCAATTCTGGCCCATGCGGAGCACACCGGAGCAAGCCGCGATACGCTTCTGAAGAAGTGCATTTTCGCCGTTGATGAGCTCACCGGTCTGATAGTTGCCGTGGCGCTTGTCCGACCATCGAAGAAGTTAGTAGATGTTAGTGTCCGCTCGGTTGTGAAAAAGTGGAAGGAGAAATCTTTTGCCTCCGGGGCGGACAGGAAAATAATCGAGCAGGGGGCCGAGGAACTTGGCGTTGAGCTGGCTGAGCACATAGAAACTGTTCTCAAAGCAATGCAGGGCATATCCGAGAAGTTAGGGCTTTAGCAAGACACAAGACTCAAGACGCAAGACTCAAGACTCAGGACTTTAGGTCTTTGGTCTTGAGTCTGTAGTCCTACCCGGCCCTATTAAGGGTACTTTACAGAGCAGCCATAGGGCTTGGTATTCGGGGTACTTACCGCCTTGCCGGTGGTCAGCTCCGCCAGGGCCTTGTCAACATAGTTAATTACGCCTTCTTTTTTCCTGCCCATTGGTGAATTATCAATCGCGCCCTCATAGAGGATATTGCCGCGGGGGCTTATGATGTACATATGAGGCGTTGTCTTTGCGCCGTAGGCGCGGCCTACCCTGCCCGGCCTGTCATCGAGTATCGGAAACGGCAGCTTATATTTCCGCGTAAACTCTTTGTTGGCCCCCGGCGTTGTGTGGCTTGTACTGTTTACCGCAAGCCAGACAACATTCTTATCCTTGTACTTGTTGGCCAGATCGGTCATTATAGTAGTCTTGTCGTAGATGTATCTTACGAACGGACACTCGAAATTGAACCACTCCAGCACCACGATTTTGCCCCTGTAGTCGGAAAGACTTATCTCTTTGCCGTCAAAAGTATTTAGTGTGAACTCCGGCGCTTTCTTGCCGGCTTCCGGCTCTACAACTGTTGGTCTCCTGACGGGCTGTTCCGTGCGTGTAGTTTCGGGTCTTTGACGCCTTGCCCGCTGCCCGGCTATTAGCCTTTCGAGGCGCTGGGCCGTTTCCGTGGCTTTCTCTTTCACCGCCAGTTCGCGAACCGCTTTCAGCTCGCCGGTGTTTATTAAGATGAATTCTTCACCTTCTGCTGTTGGCCGTCTTTGACCTTGTAGTCCCGCAATTTGGGCTATAATCGCTTTAATCGCCTTCTGTCGTTCTTCGCGAGCTTTCGCAAATCTTTCTCTTAATTTGGTTCTTTCTTCATCAGAGAGCTCTTGCCATTGTATCCGGGCCTGGGGCCCTGTGGCTTCCATGCCTGCTTTCAATTTCGTAAGCTGCTCTTGAATCGCTTTGATGGCTTTGAGCTGTTCTTCATGCCGTTGGGCTTGACGTTTACGCATTTGGGCTATAAACTCTTGCCTTTGCTCCTCAGACATATTCTGCCATCTTTCTCTCGGTCCGGCTCTCTCTTCTGGAGAGGAACTGCGACCCCCCTGTCTGCCTTCGCGCTGGGCAAATGCAGCCCAGGACGCTGCCAGAACCACCAGAGCGATGACGGTTAAAATCAGGTACCTCTTCATAATACTGTCCTCCAAGACAAGTTAATAAAGTTACAATTCAACTGAAAATCGACACCCTGACCACACAGTTACTAACATCTATCGGGTAAGGACGCAAACCAAAAAACCGGAGAGAGTTTTCTTACCCGGCCAACGCTGAAAAGCGGGTCAAACTTGCCCTAACTTGCGGATATTGAACAACCCTGGCGCACAAGCGAACCTGCTCCGATAGGCACCGGAGCAGGCCGCCTAACATAACTTCACTTTCGCTGCTACAATCTACCTTGCCGTCAAGGTTGCTTAGTGTAAACTCTGGTCCCTTAGTTGAATCTTCAACGTTCCTACCTCTCGCCTCTGCCTGGACGCCGTGGAGCATTTGGATCCCGTGTACGCCGTGGGCGGACTGTAGTCCCTGTAGTCCCTGGCGTCGTTGGCCTCGTTCCCGCCGGCCTGCCTCTAAATCCCATCCGGCCTCTACCAAGCCTTTCGAGACGCTGGGCCGTTTCCTTGGCTTTCTCTTTTACCGCCAGTTCGCCAATCTCCTTCAGCTGGGCGGTGTTTACTATGATGAATTTCTCACCTTCTGCTGTCGGCTGCCTTTGACCTTGCAGTCCCGCAATTTGTGCTATAATCGCATCTATTGCTTTCTGTCGTTCTTCGCGGACTTTGGTAGATTGTGCTCTTAACTTGGCCCTTTCTTCATCAGAGAGGTCTTGTCCTCGTTCCCGGGTTGCGGGGGAGGCCTCTATGCCTGCTTTGAGTTTTGCAAGTTGCGCTTGAATCGCCTTGATGGCTTTGAGCTGTTCTTCACGCCCTAACCCTCGACGTCCCGAGCCAAATCTTTCCCTCATCTGGGCCCTGAACTTTTCCCTTTCCTCCTCGGACATATTCTGCAATCTTTCTCTCATCTTGGCTCTTTCTTCGGCAGAGAGAGTACCGGCCCTTCCCCTGCCTTCACGGCCTTCGGCGGGTTGTCTGCCTTCTCGCTGCGCAAATGCAGACCACGCCAGTGCCAGAACCACCAGGACGGCCCCAATTAAAATTAGGTACCTCTTCATAATACTGACCTCCAAAAAAAGTTAATAAAGTTACAATTACTACTTCCCACTCTGAGCCTCGTTAGAGACTCTTTCCGTCGGTTCTCCGGGGTGAGCGTTTGATTATACAGCCACTGACAACTATTAAATAAAGACGCAGACACACGGCCTTTTATTGCAGCAATCTCAAATAAGTTTGAATCACCACACGGTCCTCCAACGCACTTTATGGCGTTTCCGGGGCCTTCTCATTGGTTCCTAAAGTGGCCTGTAATTGTTTTAACACGCTTTCCAGCTTTTCCTTTGATTTTTCGAGCTCCTCTTTTGTTTCGGGAAGCATATTTTCGGGCTCATCTATTACATAGGGCGTAATAAATACAATCAGCTCGTTGTTGGCTTCTATAGTTTCGTTATGGCGGAACAGGCCGCCGACCAGAGGCATATCACCTATCAGCGGAAACTTACGTTCGATTATGCTGTCTTTTTGGAAAAGGATACCGCCGAGCATCATCGTTTGGCCGTCCTGCACTATCATATTGGTTGTAGTCTCCATCTCGGTCCTTACCGGTTGGGCATTTACGTTTTCCCCTGTAAGCTGTGAGAGAATCACATTTATAATCATATCCACGTTATTTTCGGGAGTAATACTTGGCCGAGCCCGTAATGTCATGCCTACCCTCTCAAATTCGAAACTGGACGTTACTCTGCTTCCGACATCTGAAACAGAGGAATCTGTCTGAAACGCAACCTTTTCGCCTTTGAAGAAATTCGCTTCTTCATTGTCCTTCGTCCAGAGGGTCTGTTGATTGAGGATCTTTGCATCAACTTTCTTGACCAAAAAATCAACCAGGGCAGTAACATCCATTGCTGCATCAAGTGTTAATGAGCCGTAGGTTTCCAGAAACGCAAGCTGGCCGATGGCGGTGATTGCGCTTTCCTCCAGAGTACCAAACGCATCAGCAGGGTTGGTCGCCAGCTGTAGACCGAGAGAAGTCATAGTACTGTGGTCAACTTCGATAATTGTTGCCTTTATCATCACCTGCTTGCCGGGTACGTCGAGCTCTCTAATCAAATTTTCTATATTTTCCATAAACTCCGGAGGAGAAAGAACGAGGATGGACTTGGTGTGAGGGTCGGGAACAAAACGAATCCTGCCTATTACGTTGCTTATCGGCATCTCATCTATGCTGGTGCGCCCCGTGGTCCACCAGGGCCTATATTCGTCTGCGGAGGTGGCCTCATTGCCGGAGCTGCCGCTACTACCGCCTTCTGTTTCTTCCATTGAGTAGTCGCTGAGCCCCTGTTGAGTACGCCGAAACGTGGCGATGGTCCCCGGTTCGTTGAACATCGCATTGAGGCGCTCAGCCAGCTCTTCCGGGTCTGCGTACTTGAGCGTTATGACTTTTGGTACTTCAGCCATTTCCTGTTTGTCAAGCTCAAGTACCAATTCCTCAATAACCTTGTATGCCTCGGGCATTTTGCTTATTACGATTATCTTTTTGGTGCCCGGGACGGCTTCAAAGGTCAACTGGCCATAGAGCGGCCCGACAATTTTTTGCTGCTCCTGCTGGCTCCTGCCGCCGAAAAATATGTCATAATACGAACCTCTGCTGCTGCTGGCGCTCTCGCTAAAAAGCTTCGTTAGCAAATCAGCCATCTGTACCGGGTCGGAATTACGCAATGCAATTATTAACGGTTTGACCTTCTCTATATCGAGCGGCATGTCCCATTCTTCTATCTGTTTTTCAATTTTTCTCATATTCACCGGCGAAGCAATCACCGTTACCTGCTGCATCGTCGGAAATGCTATCACTTTTACTATCTCGGAGGGACTTTGCTGTGTGCGTCCGTATCTGTAGTAGGAGTAATCATACCTTCCGCTGACGTCCGTTTCACCGTATAGACTATCTAAGTTTTCCTTAATCTGCTCAGAGTCGGCGTGCTTCAATTGGAAAACTTTTGTTTCAAGCTCGCCCGGAGGAATATCTATCTCCTCGATAAGTTTCTTGACCATCTCTCGCCTGTCCGCTCTGCCGAAGACCATAATCTGCCTTGCCTTGACCAACGGCTGAACAAGAACGCTCGCCTTCAATTCTTGCCCCGGCATCTGCTGCAATGCATCGTTAAGGCGGCTCGCCACTTCGCTGACATCGGCATAGGTGATTGGAATTGTTTCGTAGTCTTTTTTGATTGGTTCTTCTCTGTCAAGCTTGGCAATCCACTCTTCAATTAGCTTCATATCTTCGGGCGATGCCCTTGCAATAATCCATCTGCGATTTTGCTCCGGGATAAGAATGACCGGCATCTGGCTGGGCCCAATCACAACCGAAGTTGCCGAGCCGGACGTTCCGCTTCGAGATGAACTGCTGCTCGGAGGAGAACCAGGCCTTGACGAAGACGAAGGCGAAGGCCTACTGCTTCGGCTTGGCCCCCTTATACTCCTGCTCCCGCTGCTGCCCTCGCCACCTAACAGTATCCTCAACAACTGAACAATTTCTGCAGGGTCACCATATTGAATTTCAAAAACCCTCTGTATGGTCTGCCCGGCTTCGGGCACATCAAACACCGCGATAATCCGCTCAAGGCGCATCAGATTCTCAACCGTATCAATCACCAAAAGCTGACTGGTGGTTTCATCAGCGCTGACATAGCCGTGCTCGCCAATCAAGGGCTGAACAACCTGACCCATCTGAGAAGGGCTGTAGTTTACAAGCTTAAAGAACGTCTGAACGACCTGCTTTTTATTTTCAATCATGGCAAGAGCCTGGCCAGCCTCTACCGTGGGAACCGGGCCAGTTCTTACATCTGTAATAGGCTTTAGCTCAATCACGTTGTCGGTGTGCTTGGCAACAATGTCTTTTGCACGCAAGGCAGTGTAAATCATCGAAAGGGCCTGATGTCTCGGTAACTTCTTCGCCGAGTATATGGTTATCTTCACTTTCATTGCATCATCGGCTGGAATAATCACCTTGCCGGTCCACTCCGCGAGTTTCTTCATAATGTCCTTCATTGCAACATCTTTAAGATTTAAAGCTTCCATGATATTGTTCGGGTCAATCGGTTCACTCGGCTCACTCGGAGCATTCGGGTCAATCGGAGCATTCGGGTCACTCGGAGCATTCGGGTCGTTTGGGTCTCTTACTCGCTCTCTGCCGCCGGGTCTCCGTTCGCCGCCAGGTCTTCGTTCGCCACCAGGTCTTCGTTCGCCGCCAGGTCTTCGTTCGCCACCAAATCTTTCACGCATTTGGGCCCTAAACGCCTGCCTTTCTTCCTCGGACATATTCTCGAGTCTTTCCCTCGTACTCTCTCTTTCTTCATCAGACATACGAGGCCTGTCCCTCCTGCCTTCCCGTCCGGACGTTGGCCTTGTCTCGGGCCGTTCTCTTTCAACGTCATTTGCGTCACCCGGTTTTTCGGCCTCGGCGGCTTTCTCAGGCTCATTTGCGTCACCCGGTTTTTCAGCCTCGGCGGCTTTGTTGGGCTCACTGTCTGCTTTGGTTTCAACAGCCTCTCCTGTTAGCTTCGCCCATGAGATATAAGAACCAGCCCCACCAATAACAAGGACCGCCACAACAATTGTTACTGACATTATTAATCTTGACCGTTTCATTTTACTTGCCTCACTTTAATCATTTCCCTGCCGTCCGGCGTCAAGTTTTTCACGCAGTTCGGCTGTAAATTTTTCTCTTTCTTCCTCAGTCATATTCTCCCCCCTCTGTCTTATTTCACGCATTTTAGCTCTAAACTCTTCCTTTTCTTCCTCGGACATATTCTCCCAGCTTTGCTGTATCTTCTCCTTTTGCTCTTTTAATCTGGCTCTTTCTTCCGGAGATACATCGCGAAGCCTCGCTGGGTCTTCACGGCCAAGTGCTGGTCTTTTCTCGGGCCGAGCTCGAGCCATCCTGGCACGTTCTCTTTCGAGCTCATTTGCGTCACCCGGCTTTTGGACCTCGCTGGTTTTCTCCGGCTCAACGGCTACTTCGGATTCAGCAGGCCCGCTTTTCTCCTCGTTTTTTTTGCTGCAGGAAATGCCCCCCAAAGCAGTGAGAAGCACCGCAACAAGAACTATTGCCGATATTACTGTTCTTGACTGTTTCATTTAATTTACCTCACTTCAATCGTTTTATCGTCCTCTGCCACCTCGTCCCCGTTCGCCACCTCGTCCCCCTTCGCCGCCTTGGCCTCGTCTGCCGCCGCCAAATCTTTCACGCATTCGGTCTCTAAACGCATTTCTTTCTTCCTCAGACATATTCTCGAATCTTTCTCTCATCCCCCCGAATCCCTCTCCGCGGCCCGGCCCTTGCCTTCCTCCAGGCCCAACGACAGTCATCTCGGCGCCTGCTCTCGGCCCCCCGCTTGCCATCTCTGGTCTTCCGGGCCTCGGCCCACCGGGACCCGAAGAACCCGCCGCCTGCATCGGCGCAAAGGTTTTTTCGCTGCCGCCCCATTCAATTCTGACCAGCGCGGGTTCGATAGCCACAACTTTCGCATCTCCCACATTGTCGCCCACTTTGTACCATTTGCCGTTTATCAGCGCCTCACTGCCCAATATACCCAATACCTGGCTTACAGGGTGCTTCTTCGGTGTAGGCGGTACAAACAAATTTTTCTTCTTCAATTCGTCAGCAATTGCCTTGGATTTGGCAAAATATTTCTCCATATCGTTGGCATCCGTCTTATTTTGCGCAAAGGCCTTTTCCACGAGGGTCTTTGCGTTTGCTGAAGTCACAAAAAAACCTGCCACCTTAACTAAAATCAGAACGCCCAAAACCACTGAAAACCAGAGCAGCACAGTTGAGACCGATTCTTTCTTTTCTTTTAGATAATTAAGCTTCATAAACTCCCTTTCTCATAAACGCAACTCTATTTCTACATTTACTTAATGCCAGTCGAATCAGGCATTTGTTCCATTGCCTCAATAGCCTGTTGTTTTTGCTCTTCAGGCATCTTGCTCCACTCTTCTTTGGCTTTCTCCTTTTCTTCATCCGATGCCTTGTTCCAATGCTGCAAGAGCATTTTTCTTATTTTTGGAGAGAATTCCACTCCCATCCAGGCGAGCGGGTCTTCCTCTGCAGGTGCGGCGACTTTCTCTTCCACGGGTTTCTCCGCCGGCGCCGCTACCTTTTTAGGCTCCGTCTTTTCTTTCACAACGGCTTTTTCAACAACTTTCTTTGGCGCAGCAACACTCACAGCATTGATTGGGTCAAAGACTTTTTCCTTGCCTTCCCATTCGATTTTAACCTGTGCGGGTTCGATTGCCACAATTTTCGCGCCGCCCACCTTGTCACCGACTTTGTACCATTTGCCGTTTATCAGCACCTCATCGCCCAGTATACCTGATACCTGGCTAACAGGGTGCTTCTTCGGCGTAGGCGGTACAAACAAGTTTTTCTTCTTCAATTCCTCAGCAATTGTTTTGGATTCGGCCAAATGCTCTTCCACATCGTTAGCATCCGGCTTGGTTTGCGCAACAGCCCTTTTGATTACGTTCTCTGCCCAGGCCGAGGCCGCAAAAAAGCCTCTAACTTTAACCAAAATCATAATGCCCAAAAACACTGAAACTCCAAGCAGCACTATGACGACGAATTTGTCTTTTAGATAATTATGTTGCATACACTACCCAACCGGGGTCCCACTCACTTAACAAATGTTGACACCGTTAAATTCAGGTCGACTTCCTGCCGTTTCTTTGGGTCGCATTGTATCCGCATCTCCTCGATGCCAACCAGGTAAGGATTCTCATTCAGCCTGGCAAGCAAATCAAACACCTGCCCGAACCTGCACTTGGCGCTACACTTTATGCGTAGCAACTTATAGCCGGGCACCGGTGATTTTCCGGCAGTGAGAATCTGCAGGGGTTTGCTCTTTATTCCCGCCTTTTTTAACTGCTCGTCAAGCTTCTTCCTGAACAGAAACTTTTGTTCTTCCTCGATTACCGGCATCTCAAATACCGGTACAATCGACATCAAGGCCGCCTGCCTGGTCTTGTCCACACTGATGGCTTCTAATTGAGCTCTTACCTCAGCACCTTCATCTCTCACTTTTGCCCAGCGGTCACGCAACCACGTTGCAAATAGAAACACCAGAATGGCCGCCACACAGACGGCACCAATCTTCAGCGCCCTTATATCTCTTTTGCCTAATTTCTTCATCATTGTCTCACTAACCGCAAGATTTACGTCCGCGTTTTCTTCTTGCTAAAACTCTTGTAATGAAAGGTCATAGTAAACTTGGTTTTCCCGCCTTTGGCATCTTTCGCTGCATTTTGTATTATCACATTTGTTATGCCCTTTTTGTCAAGCAGAGTTGCTTGAAATTTGTATAGCTGGTCGGTTCCGGGTGCCTGGCCGCTTATGGTCACCGGCCGACCCTTCTTGAAATCAACACTGTCCAGCATTATCCCCCCGCTGTCCTTTGTATTTATTTCGTTTAAAAGCTGGAGCAGGTCTGGTCTCTCTCGTGCAACTGTTTCGATTAGCTTTTGCCGCTGCATAAGCTGGTTCACATTTATACCCGAAGCCGACGCGCTCAAACGTTTTTTGATTGCATTCGAACTGGCCACATCAACTGCATAAGACGCAATAACCAGCGCGGCCAACATTACCGCTGCAATCGCACACGCTGCTTTTAGCGAAGACAACCAACGCTTCTTTTTTCCCTCGCCGGCAGGGTTATATAAATGCTCAAAAATATCAAGCTCCTCTGCACGCGCTTCGAGTGCCATCAGTGCAAGCCCTATCGGCACCCGATATTCGTAGATGTCTTCGGCGCCAAGTTCCATCTGCGCCCTTAATTTTTCAATCTCCGGCAAAGCTGCTGCCACATTCAATCCTGCCGACTCAAGACAAGAGACTATGTTTTCTATCGCACCGCTGCCGTCCGACAGCACAAAAACCGGCAATTGCGCCGGCTCGGCATAACCGAACAATTCCACTACGCTCCGCATATCCTGGACAAATCTTTCAGTAGTTTCCGCTTGTTTCGCTAACCCTTGGACTGCTATGGAGTCCTCTTGTCCTGCTGAAAAATCCTTCATCCCCGTGTCTAAACTGACGGCGTTAATCAGCTTTCCCTGCTCAGCCAGGCAAACCTGCGTATTTCGCGACCCGATACTCACAACCACAGCGATTTTCTCATTTCCGGAGAAGAACGCTCTCCACGCCTTTACTATCCCCTCACAGCCTAAAAGTATTTTTGTCGGCCTGAAACCTCGCACATCTTCTACAAACCCCTGCAGATGTTCCTTTCTTGCCGCCGCTATGGTAACGGCCATTTGTCCATCCTGCCCCCTGTCGGCCCGCCAGGCCAGCTCCATCTGCTCAGCCGGCAGTGGCAGCCGAGCTTCAGCCTGCAATCTAACCATTGCTGCAATTTCTTCTTCTTTGGCCACAGGCACACCAATGCGGTAAAAAGCCACGCCTGCCGAGTCAAAGCCAACCACAACAACTTTGGCACCATCGGTCTTTGTTTGTCCTGTGGGCTTGACGGACAAGCCGCACTCGGCTGCAAAAAGGCGCCGGTCCGTGCGGCCCACTTCACTGCTCTTTGTCCAGAGAACTTCGAAAGCCCCACCTTGCTTTCCAAGCTCCACGGCCTTAAGCTGACTTTCGTCCTGTGCTATCGCAATCGCGGACAGCCGTGTCCCCACACCAGTTACATTATTGCTCATCAGTTATTTGCTCCCTGATACCAGTAAAGTATTTTACAGGGCGTCGAACTCCTATCTACTACCACCTCTGTTAGTAGTGTTGCTCCACTAACCCCGTTTCGGTCGGCAGTTGCAATACAGCGAATGGTAAAAACGTTAGAACGGGTGGTTAAATAATCCTGAATCTGCTCAAGAGTATTCCTGCCTATTACTGCTTCGTTGACAAGTTCCGAAGTGTTTTGTATCCCATCTGTCAGAGTCGCGCGATAAGCTATTATTGATTGGGCAGTACGTTCGGCTTCATCTCCGCCACCGAGCAAAGCAGCCAGAACTTTATCCGAAGCTGTATTGACGTTTACTTTTGCGGACGTTTGCCCCGTGCCTCCGGATGTCTGCCCCGTGCCTCCGGACGTTTGCCCCGTGCCTCCGGACGTTTGCCCCGTGCCTCCGGATGTCTGCCCCGTGCCTCCGGACGTTTGCCCCGTGCCTCCGGACGTTTGCCTCGTACCACCGGATGTCTGCCCCGTGCCTCCGGATGTTTGCCCCGTGCCTCCGGACGTTTGCCCCGTGCCTCCGGATGTCTGCCCCGTGCCTCCGGACGTTTGCCCCGTGCCTTCGGATGTCTGCCCCGTGCCTCCGGACGTTTGCCCCGTGCCACTTTCATTGTCGCCAGACGAGTAGCAGGTCAGGTGCGCAATCCATCCTTTGTCCAGCTCATCATCTCCGTTATCGGCGGGTGGACTTTTATCACCGTCTCTCTCATTGTAGTCCAATTGACCATTGAAGTTTGTGTCCTCTCCATACAACAGCTCCGGCGTAACATCTCTGACCAGAAGCAGCTCACGTATTGTCTTGAAAGGGCCGTTGCGAATCGTATATCTGAACGTCAGATTCTCATAATACCCGCCTTCAACACCACCCGTCTGCGGGTTATCATCATTATCCCGCCAGTCGATTATCGCATCTGCAATTTCTTCGGTCATATACCACAATCCCAAAAGCTGCTCTTTTGTAACGGTATTTACATTCAATTTACTCGCCTCGTCAACAACTATGACGTCAAACCAGCATCGTTCCAGCTTAATATTACTTAAATCTTCCTCATTCTCACTCCACAAATCCGTCAGGCTGTCACTTGTTCCGAGCTCCTTGTCCTCGTTCAGCACCGCAATAGCTTTTTCTATCCCTGCCCGGCAGGACCACTTGCACCGAAGCTGCTCGGTCCTGACACCACGGCAAACTTTCGTATCGAGTCGGCTGGTCTGCCCAACAGCCGCAACAATTACCATAAGCACCGCTACTACCCACAGCACCGCTACGAGAACAAGTCCCTTTTTGTTACCCTCAGTACCCATTCTCTCAACTAAAATTTCGCTTCCCAATTTTTTTACTTTCTTTTTCACCTTCTCATCTCGCTCTCAGTGCCGGTTTCCTCTTGCCTGCTACCCTCGGAAGCACCGGCCTCTCTCCACCCAGACCTGGGAAAATTCGCAATAAAAGATTCCACAGTCATATCTGTTCGCCCCGGCCGCTTCGCTGCTATACTTACTTCCACCAGCTCAGGAACAGACTCCATCTCCTCCGGCCATTCAATCTGCCATTCTTCACCGTCAAAATATCTGACCGCAAAAACTTCAATATCCTCGGCAATTACAGTCAGGATTCCGCGTGGGTCATCTTCGTTGGGGTCGGGATTCGGCCACAATCGTCTGCACAGAACTGACTTTTCTTCGCCTTTTAGCAGGTAATATTCCACTTCATATACATCGCCTTCCGGCTGGTCATTTCTGGCTTTTATCTTGCCGACGGTGTAGAACGTTAAACAACTAACACCGCCCTCATCTGATTCGACAACTCTACCGATTAGCCTGGTATTTTTTATATTCGTGTCGCGATACAGATTCAAAAGGTCCCGGGCGATTATATTCGATGCAAACCTTACCTCAGCAGCAACGTTAATACTGTTGTCAACCATCTCAGCACTGGCTGAGATGGCCCTCAGCGTACCCATCGCCACCAACGCAATGAACACTCCTATCATCGAGGCCGCTAACACTTCTACCAATGTAAATCCTGTCTTTCTCAAATACATCTTCTTTTAATCACTCTATTTCAACAAGCATACCGGTTCCGTTGAGCATTGTATCGACCGAAATACTATAAGGGCGGTTGTGCTCGACCCAACTGACGGTTATATTTACCAGATAGAGATTATCAATAGCCTGGTAATCAGTGATAACTTCCCAGTGATATCCCGGCTCAAACTCTTCAAACTCTCCCTCCATTTGCCCCGATTCGATAAAGCTGTCGACACCGACATAATCAATCATCGTAAGCTGTTTGTCAGCCAATGCCGCCGCCGCTTCATATTGCCTGTTAAGTCTTGTTTCGCCCAGAGACCGCGTACTGATTGCTCCCACCGCCAGAACAGCTCCGCAAAGGATAACGCTCGCAGTGATTGTCTCAACCAGGGTAAACCCTCTTTTGTTTCTTTTTGCCCGCATCATAATTCCTGGTCCAAATCAATGGTACCGATTTTTACCTCTTCTTTCACTTTTTCAGCGGTGCCGAAATACATCGTTGCCCTGCCGGTCGCAGCGCTAATACTTACCGTATAATGGTTCTTGCCGTCGCCGATCTGAATTACCGCCGAGTCCGCAGTACCGCTCGGCGAAAAAACTATTTCTCTGGTCTCCTCGGTCTCGGTTGTCACCTCCCGGCCAGCCGGCGTGATTTGAACGCCTTCGAACTTAACATCACCGGCAAATTCCACCGGCTTGAAGTACAAATCCCGCACTATTACCTGCTCGGTTTGTTCGGTTTCCTGATTAAATTCATCGATGACCAGCCCAAATCCGTTATTGGCCGCTTCTGCTGCATCCGCCGAATCTGCCGCACTTAATTTTATCTTGTACGGCTTTTGCCGCTCAATCGCCATTATCCTTGCGTATTTAGCTGCAAACACAAAATCACGGGCCGCTTTTTCGACCAGCATCCTCTTATATGTCCCCACGTAAATCCCGCCGCCAACGCTTGCAATAAGGGCAATAATAACTACCACCACCAGCATTTCTGCAATGGTAAAGCCGTATCGCTCCGTCTTGACCTTCGCTTTTAAGTTTTGCGTTTTCATTTCACTAACTAAAAACTAAAGCAAAAACTACTTTAGTCATTGTATATATCTTCATCGTCACCCTCACCACCCTCCATGCCGTCCGCTGCAAAACTTATCAAATCGAAACCGCCCGGATTTACTATGCCTTCTTCAATATAGATATAAGGATTGTCCCACGGGTCGAACAGTTCGCTTTCCTTCAGATAAGGCCCCCTCCACTTCTCCTCAAGGTCGGCAGGCATCTCAAGCAACTCGCTAAGTCCCTGTGATTCATCCGGATATTGTCCGCAATCAAGATAAAATCTGCCAATCGCACTTTCGATAATTACCATCTTGGCCTTTGCTATGTCCCTTTTGGCCTTGCCCAGACCTGTAAAGACCCTCTGAGAAATAACTGTGGCAATCAACGATATAATCAAAATCACTACGAGCAATTCCACAAGGGTAAATGCCTTCTCTTTCCGCTTCATCCTCTTCATTTGGACACCTTTCCAAAAAACCGAAAATCTTAAAGCGAAAAACTATAATTCAAAATTTAAAAAACTTTTGAATTTCACGCTATGGTTTTACGCTTTACACTTTGTCAAAACGCACCTGCACCGGCTCCCATCATAACTATCGGCAGCAGGGTCGCCGCTATTATAAAACCTATTACCAGAGCCAGCAGCAGTATCAAAATCGCCGGGAAAATCGCCATAAATCTGTTTATCACCGCGTCCGCTTCAGCATCGAAAGTATCAGCGGCATTGAGTAATAATTCATCGAGTTTTCCTGTCTGCTCACCTATCGAGGTAATTTGCACAAGCAGGGGCGGAAAATATCCCGACTCGTCCAGAGGACCAGCCAGCGACTCACCGCCCTTGACCTTTTCAGCTACAGCATCAATTTCTCTGCCCAGCAATTCATTGCCCAGCGTATCGCGAACAACGCTAAGCGCCTCCAAAATGGTAACACCCCCTTTGGTCAGCGCTCCGAGCGTTCTTGCAAACCTGCCCACCGCTATTGTCCGCAGTACCGAACCCAGAAGAGGTATTTTCAGCTTAAAAGAATCCCATTTGAATCTGCCCTTTGATTTCGTCCATTTTATCAGGTAATACAGCCCCGCCACAATCAGAACGATAACAATCCAGCCGAAATACGTTGTAAACAAACCTCTCGTGAAGTCACTTAGCCGCAGCAGCATCTTTGTCGGCAAGGGCAGTGCCGCAAAGCCGCCTCCTATCGTTCGTATTATCTTCGGCAGTATCGACGTTAGTATAATGACCACCGATACAAGCCCAAGGCCCAGAACAAAAATCGGATATGCCGAGGCATTTTTCATATTTGTTTTTATCTTCTCATCCCGGCTTAATATCTCCGCCAGCTGACTCGTCGTCTCATCGAGCATTCCGCCTGTCTCTCCGACTCTTATCATCGAAAGATACAACGGGCTAAAAGTATTCTCGTGCCTGGCCATAGCTTCTGAAAGTGACTGCCCGGAGCTTACCGATTTCGCAAGCTCAGCGAGCATTTCTCTCGTTGCTGCCTTGTGCTGTTGTTCGCAAATAAGCTCAAGTCCGTTGAGCAGCGGAAGCCCAGCTCGCAAAGCCGTGCCCAACTGGGTAGTCATAGCCAGAATGTCTTTGCTGCTAATCCTTCGCGAGCCAAACCTTACAAATTTGGCCAGGTCCAATGCTGCCTTCTCGCCGCCGCTGACACTCGGCCCCTGAACTTCTTCTGTCAGCTCTGTTACGAACTGCTCATTACCAGTCAAATCGGCAACAGCACTTTTACGGTCGGCCGCCTCAATCGTCCCTGCGACGTGTCCGCCGGCCTGATTAACTGCCTTGTAAGAAAACCGGGCCACAATTTAGCCTCGCATAATTTATATCTCGTGTCTCGTATATCGCTTCACGCTTTACCCCCTTAGAGATTCCAGAGTCAGAGAGAAAACAAAAAGCGAAGAACTCTCTAACGGGGTTTACTCTTCTTCACTGATACTCTTTGAGACCCTCAAAACCTCCTCAGGACTCGTAATGCCTTCTAACACCTTGGCAAAACCGTCGTGCTCCATACTTATATGGTCTGCCGGTGCCGCCTTTATAATCTGTTCGGTCGTCGGCCTTGCTGCTATCAGTTCCCGCAGCGTACCGGTTATTCTAAGCATCTCAAATATACCCGTCCTTCCGCTCATCCCGGTTTGCAGACACTCATTACAACCGGCACCGTGATATAACTTCGTATCAGGTTTAATCGCTATCGAGCTATTCAAGTTTCTAATGAGGTTTTCGTCCGGCTTGTATGGCTCTTTGCACTTCAGACAAATCTTACGTATCAGTCTTTGAGCCAGCACCGCCTCTAACGAGCTCGCTAACAGGAATGGCTCAACACCCATATCAATCAATCTTGTAATCGCCCCCGGCGCATCGTTCGTGTGAAGTGTCGAGAAAACAAGATGTCCGGTCAACGCCGCACGAATTGATATATTAGCGGTTTCTCGGTCTCGGATTTCCCCTACCATTATAATGTCCGGGTCCTGACGGAGTATATGCCTCAGGCCCATAGCAAACGTAAGTCCCCTTTTCGGATTGACCGGCATCTGGTTGATACCTTCAAGCTGATATTCAACAGGGTCTTCTATCGTTATCATTTTCACAGCCGGCGAGTATATCTTTTTTAATGCCGCGTAAAGTGTCGTTGTCTTACCACAGCCGGTCGGCCCTGTAACAAGTACAATCCCATGGTTCTTATGCAGACATTGATCGAAGCCTTCCAGAGACTGGGCGTTCATCCCCAACTCACTAAGCCCTATCAATGATACCGTCCTGTCTAAAAGTCTCAGCTCAACAGACTCGCCGTGTACCGTCGGCACGGTCGAGACACGAATATCGACCCTGCCGTTTTTGCCCGTAAATTCGATGTGGCCGTCCTGCGGGACAAATCGTTCAGCGATATTCATATTTGCCATAATCTTAACTCGCGAAATAATCGCCGCCTGCAGCCGTTTCGATGATGGCGTTTTCTCCACAAGCATACCGTCAATTCTGTACTTTATTTTTACATGATGCTCAAATGGCTCGATGTGTATATCACTTGCACGCGCATCAATCGCTTCGAGTATTATCAAATTCACAAGATTAACTAAAGACGGCTCTCTTGCCAGCTCATGCAGCTTGGCAGGCGAGTAATCATCGTTATCCAGCTCGGCCTCTACCCGCTGTTCAACCGGAACAAGGTCATCAAGCATCCTTGCCACATTGCTGCCGTAGAATTTCAGTATCGAATTTTCCATCTGCGCCGGCTCAGCGTAATACCGCCGCACCGAATAGCCGGTTACCAGCCGCAAATCCTCAATAACCTGCAGTTGGAACGGGTCCGTCATCGCCACGGCTAATCGGCCATCGTCATAATGTAACGGTAAAATATTGTATTTGCTGACCAATTCCGCCGGCACAAGGCCAATGAGTTCAGCGCTTATTGAAACATTGGTCAAATCTACCTTTACTATCCCCACCTGAAGCGCAAGTGTTTCATTCAACTGAGCTTGCGTTATATAGCCAAGCCTCAGCACAATCTGGCCTAACCGCTGATATTCAACCTCTTGTTCTGCAAGCGCAAATTCAAGGCTGGACTCGTCCAAATACGATTTTTCGCAAAGCAACTGGCCTAATTTTTTCTTCCTCTGTGAGTTCATTCTGGCCGTCCACCTTCAGAATACCATATATCTCCAGAACCCTAATTATATATAAATGTAGAACTTACGTCAAGAAAAGAGCGCCTGCTCAATCTCAATGGACTTGCCGTAAGCAAAACCCTCAACATCAATAATGCAACAATACCCGCTGAGAACAAAGTAAAACGTATGTAAAATAATCAACCGGCTTTTTTATAAGACGTTTACACGATAATTTAGACGCTTGAGAACGCCGTTTTGTTACAAAAAAATGTTTTTTTATTGGCAAAAACTCGCAATAGCTGACAATTGGCGGCGTTTATTTCGCAAAAGGCTAAATTCTCGGACCAGATTTAAGGTTTCAACCCGCCACGTACACTTGCCCCCGGAACAGTCGGATACTCGGCTTCAAAAAACCCTGCCACAACGTCCGCATTTCCAGGTGGTTATAAACACATCTAAAAAATTAACGGAGAGGGCGGGATTCGAACCCGCGGTAGGGACAAGCCCTACACAGCCTTTCCAAGGCTGCTCCTTAAGCCACTCGGACACCTCTCCGGATTAGTTTTGAGTTCTTAGTTTTGAGTTTTTAGCTCTAAGTTTTTGGTTCTGCTCTTTCGTTTCGTCGTCGCTCGAAGAAGTTTTGTAGTTGCTCTTTGCATTCTTCGGCCAGTACGCCGGCCGTGACTTCCAACCTGTGATTTAATCTCTCATCGTCAACGATATTATACAAGCTCCCGCACGCCCCTGCTTTTGGGTCATCGCAGCCGTAACACAATCTGTCCATTCTGCTCAGCACCAGCGCCCCCGCACACATAGGACAAGGTTCTAACGTAACATACATCGTACAGCCATTTAATCGCCAGCTTGAAAGAAATGCCGCCGCCTGCGTCAAAGCGATTATTTCGGCGTGGGCCGTCGGGTCCGCTAATTGCTCTCTTTGATTATATGCCTTGCCGATTATCCTGTTTTCACAAACTATGACCGCCCCGATGGGGACATCGCCGTTGTCTTCAGCTATTCTGGCCGCCTCAACAGCCGCCCGCATAAACCGCTCATCTTCCTTGTTATTGTTCATCGCTCAGAAGCAAAGGAAAAAATCGAAAATCGAAAATCGGCAATTAAAAATACCCCCAAGGGGAGTCGAACCCCTGTCTCCAGGATGAGAACCTGATATCCTAAGCCACTAGACGATGGGGGCAGAATAATTTACTATTTTCAATTTACGATTTTTTATTTAATAGCGGCGGTTGGATTCGAACCAACGACCCTGGGCTTATGAATCCCATGCTCTAACCAGCTGAGCTACGCCGCCAATGTGTCCCTGCCAGCAACAAGCAGGGATTGTGCTGATTGTACGAAAAATATTCTTTTTGCCTACTACAATTTTTCTTGAATTATAGCCGGGATTTTGGGCTTATCAAGAACAAAAAACGTGAAATCAACCGGATATTCGGTGTTACTTTTGGTAAGCGGTCGCTTTTTAGTAGAGTTGCTTGATGTTCCCCCTACTAATATCACATCCCAAAATTACTCAACCTTTTTATAGAATTCAGCCTCCTGGTCGGAAAGTCTTTTCTGCCGAATCATCGTACGAATACGCTGCAAATCTACGTCTCGCGGCTGACCGCCGGAGGATACTGAAACGGCAGATTGGCCGAAGCCGGATGGAATGACTTGCAAAAACCTGCTTACGGAAACCGTCGATACAAGTATTGCTGCTATAAGGACGCCCACTACAAAATATCGGGACAGCAGCTTCGCCGGTGCGTAATGGGGACGCGGCAAACGTTCTTTTTTTACAGCTGTTATTGGCTGGTAACGACACCTGTCACAATATAAGCAGTCTTTTTCGTCTTTGCCGGTAAGGCCAAACTCACATTTGCCGAATTTTTTTGCCGGCAGGTACCGCTTGAGTGCCCCCACATTGTTAAGCAGCGACAGGAAAGCCCCTACCGGACACAAATACCGGCACCAGAACCGGGTATAAAAAACCGAGCCTATCAGAGCTACCGCCAGTATCAACAGCATTGACAATTGAAAATTGACAATTGAAAATCGAAAACTGAAAATTTCAATAAGGGGATCTGTTGCCAGAGTCGTTCGGTTTCTGGAAAGAAAGAACACAATTACTAAAACAAAAAGGACCACATATTTAACAAATCTTGCTTTTCGCATCTTGTCTGTCGCTACCGGTTGCTTAAATCTTCCAGGAACGATGTAGCCAAGCAGTTCCTGTGCAGCGCCGAATGGGCAGATGTAGCCACAATAAATGTTGCCAAAGATTATTACCAGGAGCGGCACTCCTATAACAAGCAAAAACGCACCTGCCAGTCCTGTGGCAGGGGTGTGCAAAGACAATATGGTCGCTATTTGTTCGCTCGAATACTGGGCGTTCAAAACAATCCCCCCGACCACGAGATTAAGCGAAAGCACGGCCAGTCTGCTCCAGAATCCTCCGCGATAGATTACAATCAAAGTAAGTATGAATGCACTTATTAGATATACCCCCTGGGTGTCCGGCAGATAGCTGGCCTGATAAGCTCTCCCTTTGGGCCCGGGTTCCAGAGACCGGCCGAGAATTTGTGTGGCGAACCTGTGTCCTGATGTTTCCAGCGCCGAAAGAATAGCTTCAGAGCTGACAGTAGCGCCGGTTACCGCATCAACATCGGCAAACGGCTGAGGCCGGAAAAGCTGATGTCCATTGACAAGGTCGTACCAGGTGAGGTCATTTGTGTCCGCTTGGCTAAGAAGATTGAGGTACGCAGGCGTTTCATTTGACCGTATTATATGGAAGTTAATCAATTTGCCGGCAGTATCTACGTAAATTGCCAGGTTAATTTTGCCGCCAAAACCGCGGACCTCAGGCGCCAAGTCTTCAGAGCTGAAGAGATACCCGCTTAGTTGGTCGTTGGCGTCACAAACTCTAAAATACTTGATTTCTCGAGCACTATCGGGAAGAACCGCTGATGTCTGTTCGAGGCGCGCCTCGCCGGCCAGCGCTTGAGCTGCATATTGCGGCAGTGACGGTCTCAGACGTGCACCGGCGGCAGCAAGCAGGTTCGAGCACAGAATAACGGATATCCCAATACCAAATAAGGCGTAGCCGAGCCTGCGCAATCTAAAAGCGATTGTATCTAAAGAAAGAAGCTTTTCCGACTTGTATATCTTTAGTACCGCAGGTGGCACATTGGCCAGAATAAGCAGAATAAATACAAATAGTGTTATTTTGGTCCCGAGCACAGGAACCAGTGCAAGCCCCGTCAGCAATCCTCCCGCTGAGGCACCGAGGTGGTCGGCCATCTCAAGCTTACTGCCGGCCTGCCCGGTTTCAAAATCAGCATCGGCCAGTTGCCGGGCAGCCAGCGGAAAATAGCAGCCGGCACACAAGCCGCAGAGAACAAATGCAACCGCAAAACTCAAATGCGTCCATTGTTCGCCCGGCCAAAAGGCAATTGTGGTAAGTATTAGCGTATGAACAAGTATTACCGCAAATAACAGAATTTGCGGTTGAATTTTCCTTTCGCTTAAAAGCAAATGCCTGATTAGGACCGCACCGGCGGTTAGGCCCACCATAAACACGGATGAAATAACGCCGATGTGCAGGTACAGCGAGCCAAACCGCGTTTGATATATATAGCACAGGGAAATTACCACCCCGATTGCCGCCCAGCCGGCTGAGAAAACCAGAAACGTACTGTCAAAGCTGGATGTCCGTGCGGACTCCCAAGGAGGACTGCCTTGCCGAGCTGTCTTTAGAATATAAATAACTCGCAAAGCCACAAAAACCAAAACAGGAATAAAAAAGGCCAACGGGCCGGCCAGGGCCAGGTGTTTAACAAATCTTGTAATCGGTGCCCCCGATTGCTTCGCTGCAAGCAACAAACTGTATAGATGCGTCAGAGGCCTGGAATCACGATTAATCAGCAAACGCTCAGGCAAATCCGCACCCGAATAGTTCTCGAGGGCGGCAGCAGCCCGGCCCGGCAAATAAACCGAAAGCAAAGCTTCCGGAGGAAAAACATCAGCTCCACCTTTTATCGCGGCAAAGCGGTCTCGTAAAGTGCCAGGCGCGCCGGTGAGGTCTTTAGAATCAGATGCAATAAACCATGTGTCCTCACCGGGTATTAGAACAAGTTGCGAGAAAGGAACTTTTTCAAGCGTCCTTTTCGTCGAGGCGCCAAGATTGATTAACTCGGTGCCCATAATATTTTCACCGCCTGCCACACGGACCGCCAAGACGCCATCCGGCGTTAGAGACTCTTTAATCTGGCTATAAAATTCAAGTGTATAATAACGATTCAAAACCGAAGTAGTCGCATCGGGCAGATTGAGGATTACTAAGTCATAGTATCGTTTGGGTTCCCGCAAGGTGGGGTCCCTCTTTTTAGCCAGAAACGAGCGAACATCACCGGTTAGGGGTTCAAATCGCTCGTCGCTGATTTTATAGTTTGGGTCTATAAATTTGTTAACCTGCTGTATATATTCGGTGTCGCAATGTGCCCACGTTACATCCTCAATCTGCGGAAGGCGCAGCAATTGCCGGCAGAGACCTAACCCCGAGCCGATGACCAGAATCCGCCTGGCATCAGGATTTTGGCAGAGACCAATAGCTGCTATCCGGCCGGCCGTACTTTCATCGGGCAGTGTCTCGCAAACACTGCCTTCACGCATAGCTACCCACTGGCCGTGGTAATTTCCATAAAGATACTCGGCCTGGGCCGTTTGAAACGAACCAGTCGGGGCGTCGGCAGGGAACAGCTTGGTCCATTTTACGATTCGCACCTGTTGCATCAGGGCCTTGTCAGCACCGGCAGCCAAACAAACTAAAACGCATACCGGTACAAAAGCCCAACGCCATCTTTTTGCCCTGGCAAGCTGGACGCAAAATGCTGATAGCGAGACTATAAAAGCAAGTATAAAGAAAATCCTTGCCGAACTTACGCTGAAACCAAGAAGCACAGTCACGCCCAGCCCGCCCAAAAAACTTCCCGCTGCTTCAATAATATATACCCGCGAAACGGGGAGCTTCCGGTCCTGCTGGCCCCATCGGCAGGCAATGGGAAACAGCATTCCCGTGATGATACTGACCGGCGCATTGACCACTATTGATAAAAGCAAAATAGCTCGTATGGGCAATAGTTCATAGGGTTCGATGCCTGCCAGCTCTCGCGCCTGGATAATTAATATCAATTGAAGGATGAAAGCCGGCAGATAGCCCAGGAACAGAAGCTCTATGTTTCTAAGCAATTTTTCAGCGAAAGCTTTGGCTCTATAAACCAGCAGCGCCCCCAAACCGACCCACAAAAACCACGAAGCAAAGAACAGCCCAACGCTTATATCGTTGCCTTCAAAGGTGGTGATAAACTCGCGAAAAAGCAGTGTCTGGGCGGCAATGGTAAACAGGCCGTAACTGAATATCAGCAAGGCGCGGGCGAATTTCATTCTTCTTCACCAAAAACAATGGCCTGGAAGACCAGAAAGCTTGCACCTTCCTTCCAGGCATCTTCAGGCAACCCTGCTTTCAGAGACAGGCGTGTGAGCATCTGGTTAACATCCCAGCCCTGCTCGGGTGCAACCTGAGGCAGAAACACAGCCGAGTGACCATCCTTATTCAGCACTACACCGTCTGTGCCGATTCTAATCTCATCCGGCGACGCAATGGGCTTGGGCGCTGTCAGCGCAGATATCTCGATTGTAATATCGTTGCATTCGGCTTTTGTTACCGGAGAGAAACGCCTGTCCCTGAAGCCGGCATTGACGGCATTGTAAAGAGCCGACTTGTACAAAGGCCGCTGTGGAAAAATATCACCTATACAGCCTCTAAGCTGAGAGTTTTTCTTCAGTGTTACAAATGCTGCACGAGGCTCTCTCATTGCATCGCTGATTGTAATACCCAGCTCAGATGCCTCTGGGACTCGTCGCTTCTCGAGAGCATAAATTATTGATTCCCGGGCTAAAGTCAAAAGTTGTTTTTTATCCTCCCCAGTCAATTTGAGGTTGCTGTTCTGCGGTTCAATCGGCGGGTAGTTTTGCCACGTTCCGGAAAAGACCACCGAAAGATAACTCACCGAGTTGGTAAAATCACCCGTCAGCTCACCAGAAGTTATATATTTTATCAACTCGGCTTCGGCTGGCTTATCCAACATTGAAAGCAATATCGCTATCGGGATATAGCCGCATATCGTTGCACCCGTCGTCTGCTTGTATTTCAAAAAGCCCCCGCAGTCCAAGTTTGCTATATACTCATACGCCTCCATATCAAGCTTTCTAATTTGCTCAGGTATGTTTTCCGTGAAAGGTACGTAGGGAAAGCGCGGCCCATAATGGGTAAAGTCCGAACTTGCAATTACGAGGGTTTCCCTGTCAACCAAACTTTTCAGGATGGCACCGGCTTTGCTAATCGTCTCCGGCGAGCAACTGCCGGACACAATCGGCACAAGCTTGAAGTCCTTTTGGCTGTATTGTAACAGTGGCAGTTCTATCTGAACGCTGTGTTCGAGCTTGTGTGTCTGCGGTATATTCTGAAACACCGAATATTCCAGAAGCTTGTCTATAAATTCCACGTCCAGCGGTATCTGTCCCAGGAGTGTTTCGTAATGCGTTACTCTCGGCACACTCAGCACCTCTTCCATAGAGACATAATGGGTTGGGCCAATGATAACGATTCGTTTATATTTTTTGTCAGTGGTTTTGCCTGCACCTGCGTCGGCCTGCAGGGAACCGCAGGCACAGGTGAGCCCGCAAACTGCGGTTTGGCCGGAGAAGTCATAGTGCGCATGCGGCAAAATGAGCGCAATAACATTATTTTTGGGCTCAACTTCAGCATTCTGGAAAAAAGTAGCAATCTGCTCACTTAGTGTGTTGGCATCGGCAGCATACCAATCGCCGGCAAGTGCCGAATGGAGAACAGCTTTGGCCCGAATAAGACGTTTCTTTCTGGATCCCTTCACAAAAAGTATGCCAAAAATACATAACAATACAATTGCCAAACCCAGCAGAAATTTTCTCCGGGATACTTTGACGACAAACGTTTTCTCACAATGCGCCCATTTGAATTTCATGCCCATATCAACCACTCCATTTGCTTTGTTTGCAAATATCTCGCAGAGGTCTTAAAGAGCCGGGATACTTTTTAACTCGAAGCGCCCGCACAAACTTGCGAGGCGTTGCTTTCCTTGCAAACCACGAGACTCCGATAACAATTGCTAAACTTGCTTTTATTAATTTCTGAATAAATTTTCTACGCGTCACCCCGTTAGAAATTTTCCCTTTTTGCATCATTTTACCACCTCTTTCTACCACCCCGTTATATAGAATTTCTAACGGGGTCATTTCCAAACTCCGTAAATCTCTCTTCCACAATCCGGGCAGTGCCCGTCTTTAAGCCGGTTTTGCAGGATGAAGTAGCCTTTGCGTTCGATGAGCAGAGTTTTGCATCCCGGACAGTATGTATTCTCGCCCTCCTTACTGCGGACATTCCCAATATAAACATAGTCCAGTCCTTCGCTAATTGCGATTTCACGGGCCATCTCCAATGTCTTTAGCGAAGTCGGCGGCAGATGCTGCATCTTGTACTTAGGGGTGAATCCCGAAAAATGCAGTGGTGTCTCACGCCCCAGGTTCACTTTGACCCAGCGAGACAGTTCGCGTATCTGCTCATCCTTATCGTTCAATGTCGGAATAATCAGGTTCGTAACTTCAACGAGTATGCCGCTTGCCTTCGCTACGAGCAGAGCGTCTTGTACCGGCTTTAATGTCGCCGAGCAAATTCGCACGTAAAAGTCGTCAGAAATCCCTTTTAAGTCAATGTTTGCTGCGTCGACGTATTTGAGCAATTTTTCCCACGGCTCCTTATTTATATATCCGGCTGTTACAAGAACGTTGCGGATGTTAGCTTGCCTTGCCAGCTTTGCGGTATCGAAGGTATATTCATAATAAATGATTGGGTCGGTATAGGTATATGCCAGTGAAAGACAACGAGATTCTCTGCATAGTTCCACAAGCCTTTCAGGCGGGCAAAATACCGCTCGGCTGTCTTCCGGATTCGCTTGCGATATTTCCCAGTTCTGGCAGTTCAGGCAATGAAGGTTACAGCCGACAGTTGCAATCGAAAGAATTCCAGTGCCCGGCAGGAAATGAAATAGAGGCTTCTTTTCTATCGGGTCGATGTTGAGTGAGCAAGGGAATCCATAAACAACAGTCCGCAGCACACCGTCGATATTGATTCTCACCCGGCACTCACCGCTCTGGCCAGGCTCAATCAGGCACATTTTTGGACATAATTCGCACTGAACTGTCAATTTAAGCCTCACTAATTCCTGGTTAAATGGTAATTGGTTAAATGGTTACTACTCATCAGTTACCAATCACCAGTTACCAATCACCAACCTGCTTAGACGTATTCAATGGTTGCCGGGGGTTTCGGCGTCAAATCGTACAGGCAGCGGTTGACCCCCTTTATCCGCGTGATTCGCTCAGAAATCCGGTTGAGCTTGTCCCAGGGCAGGGGTGTTACAGTTGCGGTTCGGGCATCGACGCTCTCGATGCAGCGCAGGACAATAATCTGTCCGAATTCGCGTTTGTTGTTTCGGATGCCCGTCGCCCGGTCGTTCAACAGGACTGCCATATACTGAAACGCACCGCTGTCGGCAAGTTCCTCTTCCACGATGGCCGTGGCGGTACGCACGGTTTCGAGTCGATTTAGAGTTACTTCGCCGACAATTCGCGTCGCCAGCGCCGGGCCCGGAAAAGGAATCCGCTGTGAGATTTCCACCGGTAACTTTAGAAACTTGGTTACCTCGCGAACATCGTCTTTTCGCAAGGTCTTGAGCGGCTCGATTACCGAATACCCATAGGCCTCTTCCGGGTCAATGCCGATCTGGGCCAGAATATTGTGCTGGCGTTTGATTCCCGCTACGGTCTCCTCGATATCGGTAAGAATCGTGCCGTGCAGCAAAAACTTTGCGCCGGATTCCCTGACAAGTCGGCTGAAAAGCTTTGAGTAAAATGTGTCCGTAATGGCCTGTCGTTTCTCTTCGGGGTCTGTCAAGCCGGCCAGCGCTGAAAGGAATTCTTCCCGGGCGTTCACCAGTTCGACGTCAATACCCATTTCGGCAAAAACCTTAACAACCCGCTCCGGCTCACCTTCGCGCATCAGGGCATTATCAACAAAGATAGTTCTCAGTTGGTCACCCAGGGCACGGTGTCCGAGCACTGTAACCAGTGAGCTGTCCACTCCCCCGCTCAGCGCGTTAATCGCCTTTGCCTCTCCGACCGTCTTCTTAATGTGGGCGATTTGTTCTTCGGTAAATTTTTTGCAATCCATTACAACCTCCCTAAAAGTCCGGCAAAACATCCTGCCGGATTGACTGATACTAATACAAACTGAACTCTCGATAAATTATAAACCACAGACACTGAATGTCAAATTCGAATATCGAATATCGAAATCCGAAACAAATTCAAAATTCGAATTCTCAAATGTTCAAAAGCGTTTTGGTCATTCGGATTTTGGTAATTTGATATTGTTTCGCATTTCGGATTTCGTGCTTCGGATTTCATTCTTATTTAATCTGTGAAATCCGTGGTTAAAAAACGGACCCAACAAACTATAGCGAAAATAGCTGTGGGTTTGCCTGCACCCCCCTTTTTGCTTTCGTACCTGTGCCCGTTCGGCCACAGGCACGGGCAAAAAAGCAGAGGGGTTACGCAGACACAGGTGTAAATGCTTTGTAAAAAGACTTAGTTGATATTTTACATACGTTTTACTTAACTCTCAACCGGTATCATCGTATTATTGATTCAGCAGAGCGACCTATTTTGAAACCCTTTTGAAAGGAGCTGAAAATGAATAGTTATTCACGAGTTGGGACAGTAAGACGAGATTGTGGCTGTATTGCCGTCTTGTCTGTGGTGGCCATTGTCCTGCTGGGGTTGGGCGGAGGGCTTGCAGGCGCGCGGGCAGCTTCCACACGGCAGGCAGAGGCGGAAGCGGAAAACCCACACCTATGGAAACCGCGGGTGAAATCCGTTGCCGTATTTAAGAACGGCCTCGGCTTCTTCACTCGCGATGGTGAGGTGGGCCTGCGCGACGGCTGGTGTGTAGCCCGGCAGGTGCCGCCCGCTGCCTTCGGAACCCTCGCAATCTACTCCCTTAACGAGGACCACCTGGTGGACATTGTCGGGTCGGGGCCGGGCGAAATTGTCGATTTCGACGGCAAGGATGCTCCGAAAGACACAAGCTACAAGCGAACTCGGCTGGAGGCCAGCAAGAACCTGAAGGTCCAGTTGACCTACAAACACAAGGGCACGACCAGGACGGCCGCGGGGAAACTGATGTCTGTCGGCCCGGAGTTCGTGGTCCTCGAGGCGCAGGACAACAGTTTTGCCGTGTCGGTTGAAGGCATTTCAAGAATGCAGATTCTTGACCTGCCGGTTCGTGTGCATATAGACAGCGAAGCCAAAGAAACACCAAAGAAGACAAAGCTCGGCATGGCTTATCTTCGCAAGGGTATTACCTGGATTCCCGAGTACACATTGAAGGTTCTGGACGAGACAACAGCGGAGCTGACGCTGCGTGGGACACTGGTCAATGAAGCTGAAGACCTCATCCACTGCGATATTCATTTCGTCGTCGGCGTCCCCCACTTTCTGCACACCGATTATATGGCGCCGATAGCGGTAGGACAGGCCATCAGGACGATAGGGACGGCTGTGGCGCCGCAGCAGATACGGTCCCAGATAATGAGCAGGGCGGCCATCGTCTCGAACGTGATAAGGGCCGACCAATTTGACTTACCGCCCGGCGTGGTGGAAAAAAAGGCCAGCGACGAGGGCGGTGACGTGTATAAGGTTCTGGGTAAGCTCCCGAAGATGGGCGGTGCAGCCGCAACCGACTACACCGTCTATACGAAAAAGGACATCAGTCTCCGGCGGGGCGAAAAAGCCATTGTTACGCTCTTCGTCAAGAAAATCAAGTATTCTCACGTTTACCGCTGGTCACCCCCGGAACGAATGAAGCACATGCTTGTCCTTCACAACGGCACCGACACGGCGTGGACAACCGGACCCTACTTGGCAGTCAGCCGCGGGCGCCCACTCAGCGAAGACCTTCTAAAGTATACTCCAAAGGGCGGCAATTGTGAGATACCCGTAACGGCGGCCGTGAATATAGCTCACGACAAATCCGAGTCGGAAATTGACCGCAAACTGAAAGCCCACTCGCCCAGTTCCAATAGATACCTCGACCTTGTAACGCTTGAGGGGGTGCTGAAACTGCACAACTTCGAGAAGAAAACGGTTGACATCATCATCGTAGTTTCGGTCCCGGGCAAGCCTGTGCTGGCCTCAGACGATGGACTGGTCCAGGCCGACCCTACAAAGTTGAAGCTGACGGAAAGGCGAGGAAGCGTTCGCTGGAAAATCAAACTTGAGCCGGGCGAAAACAGGACCCTGACCTATAAATACGAGCGGTATGTGCCCTCAGGCTGACCGTTGCCATTGATATTCGAAATTCGAAATCCAGAAGAAGTGTGAGTAATTTGCTTTTTGCTCGCATAATCTTAATAGGTTAAATGGCAACTGGTTAAATGGTAATCGGCCAAATGGTAACTGGTTAAATGGTAATCGGTTAAATAGTTACCAATCACCAGTGTTACTCTGCGTAGTAGCAACGCTACGTAGCACGAGTTACGAATCACCAATTACCAATTGGCCGGAAAATTTTTATTTACCTGGAACCGGAGAATTGTTAGTATGTCAAAATTAGTATCACGGGTTTCATCAGAATTCCTTCTCTAAGGAGAACATGTTATGTATGGTCGATATTTTACCGTTATTGTTGTTCTGTGTGGTATGAGTTTTGGTTTGGCATCTGTGGGTAGTGCGGCCGGGAACAAAAACAACAAAAAAAGTACCCCGCCAGCTAAAGTCTATGTGCCCTATGAGAAGCTCAAGGGTGTTTTTGAGAAAGAGCAGCAGGGAGTATTTCTTCCCTACAAGGAGTTTCAGAAACTCTGGCGGGCGGCACAAGGCAGGCCGGCGGGCGTAGCCGAAGCGCCGTTTGAGTATCTGATTAGTACCGCCCGGTTCCAGGGAAAGGTTAAGGAGGAGCTTGCCACTTTGCGGCTTCGCCTTACGATTGATATTCTCACCGATGGGTGGGTGCAGGTCCCTGTCGGGCTGGGCGGAGTCGCAGTGTCAGAGGCGGCGCTGCTCGAGGCGGAAAATACCAAAATCGTGCCTTTGCTGCGGGTGGTCGATGGTGAATATATCTTCGTAACCAAGGGGAAAGGCCGGTATGTGCTGGCGTTGGATTTTGTCCGCCAGCTCGAAACAAAACCCGGATTGGCTGTTCTGAATTACCGCATACCCTCGGCCGCCATAACTACGCTGGAGCTGCTGATACCTGAAGAAAACCTGAAGGTGGATGTAGAACCGATGCTGGCGGCGACCACATCGCAGGTCAAGGTCGACGATGCCAACGCCACCCGCCTGCAGGCATTTCTCGGCTCGACGAAGCAGGTCCGTTTGAGCTGGAAGCCCAGGACCGAGGCTGCGCCGGAGCTTGAGCCGGTGATTATCTGCGAACAATTCCAGCACATTAACGTCGCTGAAGCTCTTATCGGCTATGAGGTCAGGTTAAACTATAGTATTCATCGCGGCGGGGTCGATTCGTTTACCATACAGTTGCCCGGCGGGTTCCGGGTAACCGGTGTTGACGGCGCGAACATCGCCAGGTGGGACGTAATAGCGCGCACAAAAACCGTCGGTGGAGCCGCAGACAAACCCGACAAACAAATTGGACAAACGCTCAACGTAAAACTCTTTTCGCTGGCAAAAGACAAATATACGCTGACAGTCAAGATGGAGCGTTTTCTGCAGGAAGCGCAGGCGCAGGTTCCACTTGTGCCGATTACAACCGACGAGGTGCTCAGGCGGAGCGGCCTCATCGGGATTACGTATTCGCCGCGTCGTTTAGTTCACCTTAAAGACGTGAAGAATCTCGCCCGGGTCGATACGGGACAGCTGCCGAAGAATCTGCAGAATCAGCCGGGTGTAACAGCTTACCGGTTCATCACCTCTGATTATAGCAGCACAATTTCGATTGAAACGACTTCGCCGCGCATCACGGTTAATCAGCGCTGGATGTTAGGCGTTGACAGCGACCGGCTCGAACTGCACGGACGCATTCGCTATAAGGTCGAGCGAACCGGTATTTTCGAACTTGATATGAATTTCCCGGAGCCGTGGAAGATTGAATCGGTCGGACCCGACAAACTGGTGGACGATTATCAGTTAAAAGGCAAGGGCAACGCACGCGCACTTCATATCCTCCTTAAAAGGGAGAATACCGGGGACTTTGAGCTGAATCTTCTCGCCCGCGCCGAACGGGCACAACCGCAGGCCGGCGTCGATTTTACCCTGCCGTTGGCCGATGCAAAAGATTTGCAGTTGTACCAGGGACAGATGATTTTGCTGCTGGCCGAGCATCTGCGCGCCGAAGTGGAAAAGCTCGAGCAGCTGCAGGCCATTCCGCTCAAACAGGCCGAGAAGTGGACCCCCGCTGCTTCGCTTTTGCGAAGCAAAACGGCGGGGGCAGGGCTCTCGCCGGTGATGGCGTTCGAGTTTCGGGCCATTGACCGCGATAAGCCGGGAGGCGCAAGATTCAAAATCGCTGTCAAACCTGCGCAGGTGTCGGCGGTCGTTCATCGGCTGGTAAATATCCAGCCCGGCTCGCTCGAGCAGGAGGCGGTGGTAGATTATCGTATTCGTTATGCTCCGGTCGATACGTTCTATTTGAAGATGCCGGCGGAATTGGCCAAAAAGGGCGTGGACATAACCGGCGCCAATATCAAGGAAAAGCCTCGCATAGATGAGCTGCCGCCCGACCAGCGCAGCAAGGATGAGAAAGCCGAAGAGGACGGGATAGAATGGGCATATTACAAGGTCGTATTGCAGTCGAAGGTCATCGACAGTTATCAGTTAAAGGTCCGTGCGCGTCGGGCTTTCCAGGCCGGGCAGGTGGGACAGGCCACCATCGTCGAGGTCGAGCCCATCCTGGCGGCGGGCAAGCTGTCCGACCAGAGCGGGCACATCGCCATTGCCAGGGCCGAAACCCTGGCTATCGGAGAGCCGGTCATCGAGAACCTCATACCGGCTGATGCCGGCAGCGCCGCCGACCTGCCTTACGAGGCTCATCGGCGAGTTGCCTCACTGGCATTCAAATACAACGCACCGCCCTTTGAGCTTTCATTGCCGGTGGTGGCGCAGAAGGAAGCGAGGGTCTTCACCACCATTGTCAGCAGCGCGATTGTAGAGCAGGTGCTGGCACGCGACGGCATGCTCAACACGCACGCAATTTACCTGCTGGCGACCAGCCGGGGCGATAGACTGCCCATTACCTTACCTTCGAAGGCCGAGCTTACCGCAGTACTGTTGAACGGCAATGAAACGCCGGTAGAGATGGGCGTCTCGGCCAATGAGCGTATCGTGCGACTGCCCCCGTCGGCTGGACAGGTTTCCAGGTTCGTGCTGGAAATCTCCTATGGTCTCAAGGGTGCTTCGGCATCGAAACTGATTGCGCCGGCGCTGCCGGAAGAAATTCCGGTACAGCAGACACTCTGGCGGCTCTGGATACCGCAGGATTATTACTTTCTGGGATACAACCGGGTCTTTTCCCGGCTGGGGGACTATCAGTGCCGGAATATGCTGCAAATGTTGGGGAGAGAACAGCCCAGCCAGGTTGCATTCAAGCTAACTGGTCAGGGTAGGGTTCTCGATTTTATCCGCCAGGGCGCGCCGGGTAAGCTGTCAGTTACAGCGATGGGCAAGGAGGTTTTCAGTATAATCATCTGGCTCCTGATAATCGCCGCCGGCGTGTATATGCTCAAGCTCAGCGGGTTCCATCGAGTGTTGGTCGTATTGGCGGCTGCATTGGTCGCCGGGATTGTTCACCTGTCTTCACCGCTGCTGGTAAACCAAACCTTGCAGACGGGTATATTCGCGGGGATTCTCGTGATATTGTTATGGGCGGCGCAGTGGGGATTTATAAAGCTTCCCCCCCTTCTTGCTTTCGCAAGAAAGCAGGGGGGCGAAAGATTGGCTGCCAGGAAAGAAACTATTTCAGAAAAAGCCCGCGAAACGCAAACCCAACAACAATCAGAACCAGGAACCGCTGAAAAACCTGATGCCGGCGGCAAAAAACAACAGAAGCGGTCAAAACAGGACCAGGAGTAGCAATATGAAATACTGTATACAATGGCGGAGGACCAGGGAATCAGGCGATCAGCGAATCAGCCCGTCAGGGCTCCCAAGGAGGAAATCAGGAAATCTGATGACCGGGTATCCTGGTAGCCTGGTAGCCTGTATTGCAATTATGGTCGGGTGTTTCGTTTGCTCTGCTCGCGGTGCGGACGTGGCGGAAAAACTCGAACCAAATATTTACGTTCCTTATCAGGACCTCGCCCACTTGATTGACCCGGCAGACAAGGCGGTTTTGATGGACCGGGGCCAGTTCGAAAAGCTGTTGGCCGCAGCGGAAGCCAACGCCCGAGAAGCCGGCATCCTCGAACTCGGACAGGTCAAACACGCCGAATATTTGGGAAAAATTTCAGGCGAAGAACTGACCTTGACCGGTGAGCTTGAGGTGGTGTCTATGGGCGACGGGCCGGTTGCAGTTCCACTGGCGTTTGCTCAGATGGGGCTGACGCGGGTGGTTATGGACGGCAAGCCCGCACCATTGGGCTATGACAAGCAGGGCAGGTTGACCCTGATTGTTACCGCTAAAGGCAGCCACCAGATTGAGATTGCCGGTACGACAAAGCTAAAAGAGCTTTCCAGCGGCGGTATGCAATTTGGCGTATCCCTGCCGCCGGCCGTGGCCGGAACAATGAAGTTGAGCGCGCCGGGTGACCTGGAAATGCACGCGACGGTGCCGGTATCTCAGCCGGTTTATGATAAGGAAACCGACCGTACTACCGTTGAGCTTACTATCGGGGGACAGGACAGGTTGACAGTGGTTTTGCTGGGAAACGGACGTCGGGAGGACGACCGGCCAATTCTACTGGGCGAATCGGCTGCAATGGTTAGCTTGACCAGGTCGCACCAGGTGATGGGCTGTCTTTATACGGTGCAGGTGCTCCGCCGCGGCGTCAGGGAATTGCAGTTTCAACTGTCCTCGCAGTGGATCGTAACCGAGGTAACCTGCCCAAGCCTGGTCAGGTGGTCTGTCGCAACAGTTGAAAACGAAACAGGGCAGGGTTCAAAAATTCTTACCGTGCGGCTTCGCTCGGCCAGGGTTGGTACGACGGCATTGCATATCAAGGCCACTGCCCCCCGAACGGGGGAGATATGGTACGGCCCGCGCGTGATTCTTGTGGGTGCGGCCTTCCAGCGGGGATACCTGATGGTAAGTACCGATGAAGGGCTTGCCGTGCGGGGGGAAAAACTGACCGACGTGCGGCGAGAAGATGTGTCGGCGGCGGCTTCCGTGCCGGGCATGGTCAGCGCCGTGACGGGACGATTGTATTTTCACTGGGGCGATAACTGGTCGGTAGATTTGGAGCTGGCAGCCGTGCCGCTGCGCCGCAGTATTAAGGAACATCAAAGGCTCCTTTGTTCGCCGGAGCAGGTGACACTGAGCGGTGATTTCGAGGTAACGGCTATTGACCGAGAGCTTTTCGACATCTCCTTTGTGCTTGGCGGTTCAGCCGAACAGTGGCAAATCAGGACGGTGCAGGTTGACGGGAAGGAAACTCGTCTCGGCGAAGGCCGAGGCCGTAGCGGGACGGGCTTCGAGTATCGCATTGAGGAGCAGGCGGGTCAACGGCTGCTCAGGATTGAACTGCCCCGGCCGGTCCTACCTGAAAAGCTCGTGAACGTAAGAATCGTACTGCAAAGCGTGCCATCAGACTGGCATTGGCCGAGCGATGCACCAGAGCGGAGCATAACGGTTCCGTTAATTGAATCCCGGGCCCAGACCGTTTCCGGTCACGTCTCGATTTCGGCCGTAGGCGACCTGGATGCATTTCCTAAAAAAGTGCCGGACGGGCTCGAAGTGGTGCCGGTCGGGCGAATGGCCTCGCTGGGAATGCCGGGCGAAGTTCAATACGCCTACGGCTACAAAGCGGCGGTGAAAGGTGAGATTCAACTGCGGGTTTCCAGGCGTCGGCCGCGGATAGCGGGTGATGCTGTCGGTCTGGTTACCGTCCAGCCGCGCGAGTTTACAGGAGACTGGCGAATCACCTATATGATATCGCGCGCCTCTGCCAGGCGGCTTTATCTGCTTGTCGATAAGTCCCTCGCCCGCAAAATCAAAATCACTTCGCCGGCAGTGCCTATCAGCTCCAAAAGTATTGTAGCAGCGGATGATACGACCCTGTCGTTACCTGCCGAACTGACGCAGCGGTATAATCTCTGGTTATTGAATCTCGACCACAAAGCCATCGGCGCTGTGGCGATTGACGTACATTATGAGCGTCCACGAACTTCGGATAAATTTGTGGTTCCGCTGGTGCGGCCGATATGCGATGGACAGATAACCGAGCAGTTGGCGGTCCAGGCCAGCGAGGAGCTGGCGCTTGCGATTAATGCCGCCGGGGCCAAAGAGATTGATGCGGTGGACCTTCCGCCGCTTCCCGTTGCGGCCAGTCGCATCTTGTCGGCGTTTCGGCTCCAGGCAGCAACCACGGCGACCGGCGCTGAAGCGGCGGTAACATTGGAGACGGCCGTTCATGAAGGCTATCGTGTTCCATCAGCATTGGCGGTTTCGGCAGAGCTGACCACATATCTTGACGTTCAGGGCGGCCAGCGGACCGAAGCGACGTTCCGCGTTGCCAACGCCGGCAGGCAGTTTCTTACCTTTCGCCTGCCGGAGGGCGCGCAGCTTTGGTCGCTGCGTGTGGCCGACAAGCAGGCCAAGCCGCAGCGCAGTGCCCAAGGCGATTTTCAGGTGCCAATTGGCCAATCCAGAAAGCCCGTTCCGGTGAAGATTGTTTACGCATACCAGCCGGGCAAGGCGAGACTCAAGCGGCTCCAGGTCGGCGGGGTGGAGCTTCCCGGGGTCGAGATAAACGAGATGAGCTGGAATATCGTTCCGCCGCCGGGTTATCAGATAACCGCACAGGAAACAAAAATGCAGACCGACGACCTGGTCCGACCAACCCCGGCCTACGTGCAACTCTACAACTTTCTGGCGGAGAATCTGTTCTTGGGTTCGTTTTTAATGCCTGGGTTAAGCAAAGCGCACGAGGTAGCGCCGAGCAGGGTAAGCACGAGAGCCGAGGAAGCAGCGGAGTCTCTATCGGGCGTGAGAGATGTTGAAAGGGCCCATGCGAGGGCTGTGGGAGCCAAGACTGAGCCTGCTCTGTCTCTACTGACCAGGCCCTCGGACAAGCCGGCAACTCAGAAGGCCAAGCCCCCAGCGGTAGCCCTTCGTGTCAGGCTGGTTGAAGAGGGGCGTTTTACGCTGCCGGTGGATTTGGTTCCTACTCCGGGTGCCGGGCGGCGTGCCAGGTTTACCGGGCTGGGCACAGCGAAACTTATTGTCGGCCTGACAAGTCAATCCCGCCAGACGAGCTGGTGGGCAGTGGGATTTGTACTAATAGTGGCTATGGGAGTAGTGCTGGCGTGGCAGAAAGTAAGAGTTAAAGTGCTGCTGTTTGTCACCGTTTTGTCTTTTGCTTCTTTGATGGCAATCTGGTGGCCGACCACGACGCATTTTGCCAACGGCGCCTTCACAGCGGGTATTTGCCTGGTGCCGTTCTACCTGCTCACTTGTTTCATCCGGTTGTTGGCCAAAAAGCTGCGTCTCGGCGGTGTGGCAGTCGGTCTTGAACCCATAGCGGTTGTTATGCTGCTTCTGTTGTCTGTGTGTCTGGGTTGTTCGGTGCAGACGGCCTATGCCGCGCAACCCGGCCGAGCTAATCCTGGGCCGGTGCGGACTTCGGCGAGATCAGTCGAGTCGCAGAGGGACGATAAAGCGGCCTCCACCGTTTTGCTTCGCAAAAACGAAGCAGTGGGGGTAATTATTCCCTACGAAGGAGACCCCACCACAGCGGAAAAGTCGGAAAAGATTCTCATTCCATACACTCGTTTTGTCCGGTTATGGAACCAGGCCCATCCGGATGACCCCATTGACAGGCCGCCACCCGGCACCGATGTTTCCCTGGCGTCTGTTCGGTACAGGGTGACCGTAGAAAAGGAACACCTGAAGGTACTGCTGACGGCTGATATAAGAACCTACGGCAAGGATTGGGTGGTGCTTGCCATGCCGATAGAGGGGCTGGCGGTGACGGAGGCAACCATCGACGGCAAAGCGGCACAATTGCAAACCGGCCCGAAAGGTATGCTGTTGATGTTGGCAGGGGAGATTTCCGGTCAACTGCAGCTAAGTGCGGTGGCAAAGCCGAAGTACTTCGGACGAAGAGGCAGCGCAAGTTTTTCGCTGCCGCCGCTGCCCGGTGCGGTGATGGACGTTGTTTTGCCGGAGGATGACCTGGAACTTGAGGTTGACGGAATTGAGCCCCCACGCTTGACTGCGCAAGCAGTCGTGGGGGTGACGCAGCGCACCGTAAACGGCACAGTTGAGTGGACCTTTCCCCTGGGAATGACGCGAAAACTTACACTCCGCTGGCTGCCGAAGATAGCTGGCAGCGCGGAGGACCGCACCTTGTCTGCGTCCTCAATACACGATGTTTATGCATTTCACTGGGCCGTTGTCGCAGTTACAAAGATTACCTACAGCTTTTCCGGCGGACAGCACGACAGGTTCACCTTCCTGATGCCGGAGGGCGCGACACTGACGGACCTGAAAGGAACTAATATTCGCGATTATCGACAGGTCGGTGAAAAGATAATCGAAGGCAGACCCTTCAAGATAATAGAGGTGCGTCTGCACTCCGGCTTGACTTCGAGCCGGACTAAAAAACAGTACGAATTGACCGTTCGCTGGCTGGGAGAGCTGCCGACTCTGGAAAAGCTGGCGCCATTGTCCCTCGTGCGGGCAGGTGATGATAGTAGCGGAATTCGCTGGCGGGGCGGGCTGCCGAAGCTGGAAAAGCCGGCCCGATTGTTCCTCGTGCGGGCAGGTAATGTTAGTCGCGAAAGCGGCACGGTAACATTGCATTCCGCCGGAGGTATGATTGTTAAGGTTGCGCAGGTAACCGGCGGTCGCAGGACAAGTGTCCCCGTGGACGAAAAGTCGCGTGATACTGACCTGACCGCTGACAGGGCCCAGCCGGTGGCGAAGTACTACTGGCCTTACAGGCCGTTCTCTTTATTCGTGCAGCTGTCACGCCTGACGGTCAGTCCCAAAGTCAACCTCGACCAGCTCGTGCGGATAAGCACCGACCAGGTACAGTTGCTTGTCCAGGCAGCTCTTAAAGCCGAACGCGGACGACTGTTCGGGGCAAGCTTTCTTCTGCCGGCGGGCTATGAGCTGCTCAGCGTGGTTGGCCCTGCCGTCGAGAATTTCTACGAGCGCCAAGACGTCAAAGGCAGCTTTCTGCATGTGAAATTTCAATCCGCTGTCCGGGAAACCAAAATGGCTCTGGTCCTCGTCCGCAGCGATGTTCAGCTTGAGGATTTTCCGGTGCCGGCGATTATGTTTATTGATTCTGGCGCGCATCCTCTGCCCGGGCAAGAGGGCCGGGTTGCCGTCCAGGTGGCCGCATCGCTGGAGGCCAGGACTCTCGCCAGTGAGAACCTAAAATCCATTGCGCCTCGGACGTTACAGGATTGGCTCGATACTAATCAGCTCAAGGCGGTACAATTCGCCTATCGCTACGAAGCGGCCACTCCTTCGTTACGGCTGAACATCCGCCGGCAGCCCACACGGGTCCGCGTAGAGATTTTCGCGGGTTTATCAGTCAAAGCCACGGCTGCGGTGTACACGTATCGGCTGCGTTACAACATCACCGGTTCGCCCCTCGACTGTCTTAGCTTCCGGCTGCCCAGTGAATACGCTCCACTGGTGGCGGTGGAGTCACCGGCGATGCGAAGCGTAACCCAGTCTGATGCCCCCGCCGTTTTGCTTCGCAAAACGAAGCAGCGGGGGACAAGCTGGACGGTTTCCCTGGTCAATGAGGTTACCGGCTTGGTGGACGTGGCAGTAAACTTCGCTTTGCCGATTGACGCGTCCACAAAGGTGCTGAAGATACCGCGGATCGAGACCGAAGCGCCGGAGGGCTATCGCACAATCGTGGCGGTGCAGAATATTTCCCGACACGATATAAACGTCAAGGATAGAACAAATCTGGCCGACCTGCCCGTAAGCGAACAGCGAAAATTAATGCCCTCCGAGATGAGGCAGTCGCTCCAGTACGTTTTCCAGTCTTTTGAGGACAACTGGTCTCTGAGTCTTGATTTTACGCCGGCCAAAATGGCGGCCCGCATTCAGGCGGTCGTTGACCTGCTGGCGCTGACCACCGTCATCGACCGGAATGGCCGATGCCGTTACGAGGCAAGGGTGGCCTTGCAGAATCGCAGTGAACAATTCCTGCGGGTTAAAGTGCCCGAAGGTTTGCGCCTCTGGAGCGCCAATGTGGCAGGCCAGCCGGTCAAGCCTGTAACGGCGGCGGATTCGCCGGCCGGTGAGGTACTGATACCCCTGGTTAAAACTTCCCCCGGTGGGCTGCCGTATGACGTTTATCTCTACTTTGCCGGCAGCGCAGTTAAACCACTGAACGGCATAACAAGGCTCAAGCCGCCCGCCATATCGATTGTCGGAATGCCGGTGATGCAGACAACCTGGTCGCTGCGGCTGCCCGATGGTTATCGCTACTTCCGTCCCGGTGGTAATATGTCACCCGTAGCCGGCACGGTCGAAATGCTGAGTCTCGGCATCGAGGCACAGCTGGGCCAGCTAAAAAGACTGGAGAAGAGCTACCGTGATGTGGCCGGCTCCTTCAGCCAGAGAGAAAGAATCGCCCAAAAAAACTGGGAAGTGTTCAACAAAAAACTCGCCAGTGAAATCACACAGACTGAAGGATATCTCGAAGCCAACCGCGACGAAGTGGGCGGAGAAGACTACCGGCGGCTCAAGTCAACACTGGGCGGACAGAGACTAACGCAGGCTATAATCGTAGGGGGTAATACCGCATTTGTCCGGGGGCAGCAGGAACAGGCCCGCCAGGATATGAACTTTTTTCTTAATGCTTCGGCTTCAAACATTGGTATGGCTGAAGGGATACGCAACGCCCCCCTGCTGGGGAAGCCGGAATTCGTCAGGGACAACGAACTCCGGCAGGTGGCCCGGCTGAAGAAGGAACTGGAGCTCTCAGAGCAGCAGCGAAATGCACTAATGGTCCAGAAGGATACCTCAGATGAAAAGAAGCCCGACATAGGCGGAATTGAAATTCACGGCAAAGAAGCTGAGGAGCTGATACTCGAAAGTGCTAAGAAGGCCGATGATGTGAGTGACATTTTGCTTAAACTTTCACGGGAAAGTGCCGCTCAAATCGAGCAAAAACAGGAACAGATTAAAGGGCAGTTGTCGGAACTGGCGGATAGCCGAATGCAGCGGCATTTCCAGGCAGGTATGGACAAGGCGCAAGCATTTGTTGGTCTGCCCTCTAAAAAACCTGCGGGACCGCAAGGCCAGGTTGGTGGGAGGGTTAGAGCTGGTGATTACTATTACGATGAATCTGGAGCACGGAGACAGAGACGGCAGCCGGAGGCGGCTGTCCGTGCAGTAACCGCGCCGGAGAGAGTAGCAGGCCCCGGTACCGAGATGTCCGGCATATCAGTGACGGCTGGGGAAGAAATACGGCCTTATGTGGCCAGGGATGTCTATTCGTTGCCGGTGACGCTGCCGGAGGGTGAGGTTCGGCTTGATTTTGCCCGCCCCGCTGGTGAGGCCCGGCTTAGCCTCTGGGCCGTGCCGGTCAGCGCAATCCGCAGTTTCTATAGCACTTTAGCGGTCATCACGGCCTTGTTTGTGGCGCTGGGGGTTATAAAGATATGGCCGCAGATATGGCCGCCCCCCTGCCTCTTGCCAGAGGCAAGAAGGGGGGCCGAGAAAAGGCCGATTTCAATTAAACGTATCATCGTTTATGTTCTGCTGCTTGTGGTGGCGACTCTTATAGTGGGCCTGTTGGGATTGCTTATCAGTATTTTTATTGTCCTCCTATGTGAAGCCAGGCGGGGCCTATTTACCCCCCACGTCTTCTTGTCGAAGACAAGAGTGGGGGCTGACTAAGCGGTGAAGATTTCATCGGCCATTTCCTGGCCTACGTGGCTGGCATAATATTGCTTGACGACTTTTTGGCCCTCCGTCTGGAACTTGTCCATAGAGGAAAAAACCCCAATTTTCATAAGAAGCAGGATTGCAATACAGGCCGCTGCATTTGCTGCAGGGTGTGCATACTTGCCACATCTTTCCAGCAGCTTAGGTTTGGGCAGCATCGCTTTGAGCTTGCAGGCTTTCGGCGCCCGCCGGAGACTGTGTTTCAGTACGCCAATGGCCTGTGTATTTGCACGCATTAATAAATCAAGCTTGTGAGGCTGAGATTTCATAACCGACAGTGCGAGATTGACGCGACCTGCGGAGACAATTCGCCGCTGACATCTTGGACATTTCCCAATATGGTTTTGTACCCAGTCCGCATCGAGACCGAGTCGGCTGCTTATGGTTTTGTGCAGCCAGGCCCTGATTTGTCTGCATTTGTTATTTGTGTTTTTGCTTTTCATCGTCTTTCTGCTCTTTCTTTAATTTTACCGCTGAGTTTTTTTATTTTAGTTTTTTCTCCGCGTTCTCCGCGTTCTCTGCGGTTAATCTTTTTTCTGCCTTTCCTTATTCATCCATACAGCTAATAATTGTATCGCTTTGCACCTGTAAACCCTCGCGGTCCCTGGTGATATGCCTAATATCCTGCCTATTTGAGCGTAAGACAGTTCCGCCAGGTCACGTAACGTTATGGCGTTCCTTAGATATTCGGGCAGTTGGGCTATACAGCGCCTTAAAGTTTCCTGCAGGTATTTGGAATCAAGCTCATTTGCAGGCGAGCTTGCGTCCTTGTCAGTAGCTCTGCCACGGGTAGCAGCAGTTGCGGACAATCTCTTTCTTTCAGCAGTCCTGCGTCTTAACATTGAGATAGCCATGTTGCTTGCCGAACGGAAAATATACGCTTTAATATGTTCCGGCTTGCCTCTCCCCTCGTAGTGAGCGAGCCGCAGAAACGTATTCTGGTAGGCATCACAAACATCTTGTTCATTCCCCAGTATTCGCCAGAGCATAGTTACCAATCCCTGCCCGTGGCTTTGCATCGCAGACAGCACCCACCGCCGGCTTTCATCCACAGTTTTAGGGATGGCAAAATCCCAAATCCGCCCGTAACTAATGGCCTTGCCAGACATAAAAGCCCGTTTCGATTGTTTTTTTATCGTTCTACCTTTTAAGACGCAACGCCTATCACTATGTTAACAAAAAATTGCCCGATAATGGGGAAAAACTTTGTTTTTTTAGATAACGTTTTGGGGTGATTTTGCGTCTTATTTTTGTCAAAAGCGTTCTAAATGAGTAATCCGCCGAAAGAGAGCCATAATATATGCGTGTAAATAACCACAAAAAAAGCACTTACGACGAAAAAACAAATGCTCAGGACGTGGTCTCTCTGGTGGACGATTTGCTCGAAAAGGCCGTAAAATCCCGTGCAAGCGACGTCCATTTCGAACCTACCGGCTCTGAATTAGTCGTAAAATTTCGCCTCGACGGTGTCCTGGGCACCGCCGAAAAACTACCAAAGTCCTTATCTGATAATGTAATTGCAAGGCTGAAGGTACTTGGCGGGCTTCTGACCTATCGTAACGATATACCCCAGGAAGGCCGAATTGAAATCGACAGGGCCCAGAATGATGGAGTTATCGACGAGCGGCTCGCAGTTTTTCCGACAATACACGGCCAGCGAGCGGTTGTGCGGTTATTCTACAAAAATAAAGAGCTTATGGAGCTGGAGCGGCTCGGCTTTTCGAAGGATATATACACGGCGTTGAAAAGAATTGCTGCCAAAAACCAGGGCGTTTTACTGCTGACCGGCCCGGCCGGCAGCGGAAAAAGCACCACGCTTGCCGCCCTTTTGCGGCACATTCTAAAATGCTTTCCCGGCAAAAGCATTGTAACTCTCGAAGACCCCGTGGAAATTAGAATCGAAGGCACTACACAAACCCAGATTACACCGCACGGCCGGATGACGTTTCCTACGGCCCTGCGCTCGCTGCTCAGACAGGACCCCCAGGTTTTGATGATAGGAGAAATTCGGGATGCCGAGACCGCCAAAATCGCTATCGAGGCAGGACTGACCGGACATCTGCTGATGAGTACAATGCACAGCGGCACGCCTGCAGGGGCACTTTTGCGGCTGCTCGAAATGGGCATTGAGCCTTACCAGGTAACGTCAAGCGTCTCAGCGGTTCTGAACCAACGGCTTATCAGAAAACTTTGCAGGAAGTGTAAGAAAAAAATTAAGTCCGCCAAAGACGGATTTGAAGCGGCAGGATGTGACGATTGTTTTAACACCGGCTTCAAAGGCCGGGTGCTGATAGCCGAAATGGTTCAACTCGATGGCCAACTGCGAAAGGCCATTTTAGCAAAATCTGATTTAGACCAGCTTGAAGCTATCCTCAAAAGCAAAGGCCATACAAATATGCTCGAAGACGGCAAACGCCTCGTCAGTGAAGGTATCACAACCCAGGATGAGCTGAACAAAGTCTGTGGAATCGGTACGAGCTAAAACTAAAAGAATGAAAATCAAAATATTTCTCTGTGCTCTCTGTGTTCTCTGTGGCTGAAAGGAGCATAAAATGGCGACATTTGAATATAACGCACTGACATCGGCAGGTCGGCTGATGAAAGGCACGATCGAAGCCGGCTCCCGCAAAGAGGCGGGCGAGCTGCTCAAGCAGATGCAGCTTACCGTAAATTCTGTCGAAAAGGCCAAACCCAAAAAGCCCAAAACGGCCGTCGGCAGAAGCGAGTTTGTGCTTTTCAATCAGCAGCTTGCCTCAATAACAAAGGCCGGAATCCCCCTGGAAAGGGGTCTGCGAGAGCTTGCCCACGATGTCGGTTCAAAGTCGATGCGCAAACTCATTGATGCTATTGCCGGCGAGCTTGAAGCGGGCGTGAGCATTGAGCAGGCGTTTGAAAAAAGACAGAAAGCTTTTCCGCCTCTGTATGGCCGGATACTAAAAGCCGGGGTCGAAACCGGAAGATTAAGCGAAATGCTCACAAGTCTGAACAGACACCTTGAGATGGCCAGCCGAACCAGGAGGATAATTTTTGAGGCGATGAGTTATCCCGCGGTTATCCTGACTCTGGCTGCGATTGTTTTAACAGCCGTATTCTTGATTATAATCCCGCAGTTCGAGCCGGTACTTACAGAAATGGTAGAGGGTGAACGTTTGCCGGCTCTAACCACATTATTTTTTAGTATAGCGAAAAACGTAGTGCCTTTCTGGATAGCCGTGGGTGCTCTTGTTGCAGCGATACTTTTTGTCTTTGCGATGCTTTCGTTCTCTGGCGGCGGACGCAGATTCAAAGAATCGCTGTTTTTGAAATTGCCGGTTATGGGCAGACTTTACCACAGCAGCGTGCTGAGCAAAATGGCCGAAGCTATGGCAATGATGGTTGCGACCGGCTGCGATATGCCGGCGTCTCTGAGATTAAGCTCAGGTGCGTCGGGAAGTGAAAAGCTGCTCCTCGAAAGTGAAATCCTTGCCCGCCAGATTGAGCAGGGAGCAAATATTTTAGAGGCGGGACAGTTTTGCACCTTTCTACCGCGCCTGTTCTTGTATTCAATTCAGTTGGGCACGCAGCGCAACGAGCTGCAGGACAATCTCTACATGCTCGGCCAGATGTACGCTGAGCAGGCACGATGTGGCCAGGCAAGATTACAGGCGGTTTTGTTGCCTGTTATGCTCATTGTGGTGGGAGGAATTGTGGCAATGGCTGTCCTCGCGATGTTTTTGCCGATGATACAAATTGTCACGGTTTTGAGTTGAGTGTATGATGATTGGTTAGGATATGCTTGTAATTATTGCAATATCAATTTTGTTTCTCTATGCAATACCGGGTTTTGAGAAGTCGGGGGTTGCTTTAATTACGTCACCCATCGCAGCGCTTCCGTTGGCTTTGACCGACGGCGTAGGATATTCTTTGATAATCGCACCTGTTCTTCTCTTTGTGATAGTTTTAGCTGCGCTAATGTTTTTCGAATGGCCTCAAATATGGGCAAAATGGACACTATTAAGCTTGGTAGTTTTTCTTTTATTTGTGACCTTGGTTGTTGTCTTTAGCGCCCTGGGCGCCGGTGGACTTTTGCCTTTTATTTCCTTTATAGCCCTGATCATATTTATAGCTTTTATAGGTTCAGTCATAAGCTATGGTTTAACATCCCGTCACGCTACCGCTGCATATATTATTTCGACGATTGGTTCGAGTATGCGGCAGAATCTGCCGTTACCTATGGCACTCGAATCGGCGGCAAGCGGGCGAAGTGACAATCGCGCAAGAATCCTGCGGGCAATAAAAAACTGGCTGGTCCAGGGCTACTCATTGAGCGAGTCGCTCGAATGGGGCTATCCGAACTGTCCCGGTTATGCAGTGGCAATGATAGCTGCCGCCGAGCGCATTAACCAGCTTCCACTTGCCATCAAAAGCATCGAAGCCGATATGGTCGCCAGGGCCGACGAAAAGAAGAAGCTCAAACCGGTCCACCCGTTTTATCCGGTAATACTAATAATCTTTATGTTTTTCATAGTACTGGGATTAATGTGGAAGGTTATTCCGAAATTCCACGAGGTTTTAACAGAAGTGACTGAAGGAGCAAAACTTCCGGCTCCTACTCGATTGTTGGCCCGTTTCGCAAGTTTTATTGCGTACGAATACGGCTGGTTAATTGCTTTACCGTTGGCGCTCATAGTTCTTACGGCTGGTGCTGTTTCGATTTTCATCAGGTTTCGGCCTCGTCAGCCGCAGGAGCCATATCTAATTTCGCGAATCGGGGATTTTATCAAATGGTATTTGCCTGTCCTGCACTGGTTTGAAAAGAATTATTCGATGGTACACACGGTAGAGCTTCTGCGGCTGTCGCTTAATGCCGGCTGTACGGTCAATGACGCTATCGCTAATACACTTAACCTGGACGTGAACAACCGTTTCAAAAAGCGACTGCAAAAATGGCTGGCAAAAGTAGAGGCCGGTAACAATATTGCCGCTGCAGCCAGAGAAAGCAGATTGGGTAACACCCTGGCGTGGGCTTTCGATGACAAGGTAAACCAGGGAAATACTCTGGCGATTCTTGAGACACTCGAGTCGTTCTATCGTTCGAACTATAATTACCGCGTCAATCTTGCCAGGTTTATAATGTGGCCTTGTGTAACGCTTATTATGGGAGCAATGGTGGGCTTCATAGTTTACGCCATGTTTTCCCCTATGGTCACGATTATTAATCATATGGCGAACCTTGTAATGCCGTAATACCGTAAGAAAATAAGTGTAAAAATATGAATCAGTGGAATCTGTGTAATCCGTGGTTAAAAAATGTAAAGGGCGAAGCCGTGTCTGGTAATGCCGTGAGGCATCCTGGTAAAAACAAAAAATACAGTGGTTTCTTATTTACTGACTTAGTTGTTGGATTGACTGTTTTGGCAATTCTTATGGCTGGGCTGGCATTGTCACTGCACGGTTTTGCAAAGTTCAATCATTACCAGCTCCTGAGGCAGCACTGTATAGCGGCAGCACAGGCGGAGCTTGACAGCATAGCGACAACGGGCAGGCCAATCCGTGACGAAGTCCTTAAACGACTCTGGCCCAGGGTGAGCGTTTCGATTCAGCAGTCGGCAGGAATTGGTCAATGGGAAGGGATGAAATTGGTAAAAGTGACGGCGAGCGGTAAGAGCTTTCGCAAGGAAGTGAAGGTTCGGTTGTCCAGATATATTTTAGAGGAGCAGTAGAGATGCGTAAGGCCTTTTCATTGATAGAGTTGTTGACAGTAATGGTTGTCTTTGCATCCGTTTCGATTGCTTTAGCCGCATTGTTCACCACAATTATTACCGATATTCCGAAGTCCTACCGGGTTGTACAGGAGAACACGAGCCTGCTCAATATGCTCAGGCAAATGCATAGGGACGTTGATGGAGCAAAAGGGTTGCCGGAGTCGTTTGCAGGGCACACTACAGACGAGGAGCTGCTTTTAATTGAATTGCCGGATGCTATGATTTGCTATCAGTTGAAAAATGATGAGGTACTCAGACGCAGGTTAACGGACGCGCAGGAGGACGGCGGTGAAGACACGAAAGTTTGGTCAATGCCTCACGCGAAAGTAGAATGGCAGCTCGCCGGAGGCGACGACAATGCCTATGCTGTAGAGGTTAAAACCCACATAGAGTATGAGGTGCGAGGACACCGGCAAAAGAAGATGGCGAATTCTTATCTGTATTTTGTGGGTGCTTTACCGGAGGCTATAAAGTAAATGATGAAAAAGCTGCGACAAAACGGTTTTGTGCTGGTAATTGTAATAGCGGCGATAGCAGCAATCGGAGCCGAGATGTTCGTTTTAGGCGGTATGGCGAACACTGTACTGTTCCAATCCGATATCGCTTATCTTGAGGTCGTTGAGCGGAACCTCGTAGCAAGCGGCCTGGCCTGGGCAAGGCACAATATCGAAAATGAAAGCAAAGAAACCTTTAACAAGACCATAGAATTGGATGTTACTGATATGGATATTCGTCGCTCAACTTTGGCCGTTATTATAGCTATGCCGACAGATAAACAGGCCGAAGTTCAGATAGACGCATCGTGCGGTCACAGTAAGCACACTCTCAGGCACAGTGATAAGTATCATATTGAGTAATTAACCAATCGGCCGGGTGCCACCCTCAAACCCCGGCCTGAGTTCGCCGAAGGCTTGTTTGGGGGTGTTGGAAATCCGGGTGGCAGCCTCAAGCGCAGCTTGGGGATGGCTCCGCTACCGTCATTCCGAGCACAGTTGAGCGAAGTCGAAGGGAAAGCAGTTACTACAGCACGCAGGAAAAGCCGTTATCGGCAATATTCTCGCTTCTTACTTGAAGACCTACCTGCGGATATGAAAAAAGGGCTGCAAGCAGCCGGCTTGCTGGCTTTCAAAACCCTGCGTTGCGGGGTGCTCACAACCCTTTAGCGCAAAAAGAGTGAATTTTGCACCTGCAATCGCCAATTGCACCCACAGCAATCAGTTTTCCAGTTTCCAATTTTTAGTTTTTAATTTTTAATTTTTAACTTTAATATACTGCTATGCTGAAAAAGGGACTTGTTCAGATTTATACCGGGGATGGCAAGGGCAAAACCACTGCTGCGTTTGGCCTGGCTCTACGCGCCGCCGGGCAGGGAAATAAGGTTTTGATTTATCAGTTTTTGAAACCGCCCTCGCTTGATATCGGCGAGCGTTTCGCCCTGCAATTGGGCGCGGTCAGAATCAGGGTTGAAGCGCTTGATGTGCCCTGGGATATGTCTAAATCCTTCAAAGACCAAAAGGCCGTTTCGCAGATGCAGAAAGCAATTAGTGATGTTCTTGAACGAATCGCTCAAACCGCAGAGAAAAGATTTTACGATTGTGTCATACTTGACGAGCTCGTATTTTGCCTTTCAAAAGGCCTGGCTAAATTAGAAGATATCAAAAATATTATTGATAAAAGAGACCCCGCCGTCGAAATTGTTCTGACCGGCCGAGGTGCAACTAAGGAGCTGATAGCCCTGGCGGATTTGGTAACGGAAATGAAAAATATCAAGCACCCGTTCGATAAGGGCATAGCTGCAAGACGCGGCATCGAATTTTAAACCACCGATTAAAAGTAAAAAAAATAACCGCAGAGAACGCTGAGAGCAGATTAAACAAGAATGAAATCCGAAATTCGAAATCCGAAGCACGAAACAATATCAAAATTCAAATGTTCAAATGACCAAAACGTTTAGAATTTTGAATTTTTGTCATTTGAATTTGTTTCGGATTTCGATATTCGATATTCGAATTTGACATTCGGTATCTGCAAACTCGGCGGTAAGAAAAAGAGGGATTTTTGCTATGAATCAAAGCGTAGCTGTGATTATTTGTGCTGCCGGCGCCAGCAGGCGATTCGGCGGAAAGAGAAAAAAGCCGTTCGTCGATGTGGCTGGCAGAGCGGTCTTGCTGCGAAGCGTCGAGCTTTTCGCCAACCGCGACGACGTAAAACAGATTCTGTTGGCCATTGCGCCCGAAGACGAAGAGCTGGTAAATATCAAATGGGGCCCAAATTTGGCGTTTTACAATACAAAAATCTGTTTCGGCGGCCCAGAGCGTTTTGACACCGTTAAAAAGGCGCTCGAACTTATCAAAGATAATATTGACCTTATCGCCGTTCACGATGCTGTGCGATGCTGTCTAACAAAGCAGTGGATTGACGCCGGTTTCGCCGCCGCTGCGAAAACGGGTGCAGCGATACTGGCCTGTCCTGTTGCAGCGACCATAAAACAGGCGAAGGACAATACGATAATCAAAACCGTTGACAGGGCCGGCCTCTACGAAGCACAAACTCCGCAGGTCTTCAAAGCCGAATTGCTAAAAAAAGCTTATGGTAACCTTGCAAATCTCGATAAAAGCAAAATCAGCGATGATGCGCAGCTCGTCGAGGCGCTTGGAGAGAAAGTATCAATTGTAGAGACGGACCCTTCGAACATCAAGATTACGCGGCAAAGTGACATTGCAATTGCCGAAGCAATCCTCAAGTCCCGGCCCAAACCCAGACCCAAAGGCCCCACCGGCCCATACATCGAAGCACAATGGTAAATTTTAGCGTATAGCATGTAGCGTTTAGCGGATGGGAAGCCATATTACGTATGTCATTCCCGCGAAAGCGGGAATCCATTTTTAAATTTTCTTTGTGCCTTTGTGTCTTAGTGGCTAATTTTTTATTTTTTTCTTGTTTTGTCTCCATTTCCTGTTATTATAGGACGCTGATAGTTGAGTAGCTGTCATTGCGAGGCCTGCAAAGCAGGCCGTGGCAATCTCATCCGTTGCGTTTTAGGCCGTCTCGGCTTTTGACAAGTAAATAACGCTTAAGTACTGAACTCTTGGCGTCCCAAACAAAACCGTCAGGTTTTGAAGCCCACAACGAAGAAAAGTCTGTGCTTTTTTGCTTGCATACTTAGCGGCATCGCTTGCGTATCTTTAGTGGGCTTTGACGGGCCTGAAGAAGACACGATGTAGCGGTGCCTTTTTTATTGCGCCGCAGTCGGAAAGGAGGTAGGGCCTATGAGATAAAGTATTGGTTTTTCAGTATTGAAGATTTTAGGTTAAGAAAAAGAACAAAACAAATTTAGCGCAAAAAAAGTGAAAGGGACATTTTGTTCCGAAAGAAAGTTTTATAAGGAGGTGAAAAAAAATGCGAAAGCAAAAAACAACAATTTCGGCACTGACGATTCTTTTGTTGCTGGGCCTGGCAGGGTCTCAGTCATCTGCAGCCGTGATTATCGTGGATTGTAATGGACCTTCTGATTTCAATAGTATTCAGGAAGCCGTTGACAGTATAGTAGGTTACGGGACAATCGAGGTTCGGCCGGGCATTTATTATGAGCACATCAGCTACTACGGCAAAACAATTGTCCTGAGGAGCATAGAACCAAACGACCCTAATGTGGTTGAATCTACCGTAATTGACGGCAACTCTTCGGGAAATGTTGTGACGTTCAACAATGGAGAAGATGAAAGTTGTGTCCTTGCCGGTTTTACTATCCGAAACGGAGCAAGTGGGATCTATTGCTATTTATCCGAACCATTGATTAGAAACTGCGTTGTCAAATCCAATACTACCGGCATTAAAGGCCGGGGTTCACCTGAGATTATCGATACCATTGTCAAAGAAAATAATGGGACGGGCATATACGATTGTGATGGTTATATCTCGGAATGCGAAATAACGGGAAACTCTGGTAGCGGCTTAGACTATTGTGACGGGTTGAAAGCTAACTGCATCGCAAGTGGGAATAGCGGTTCTGGATTTTCCCGTTGTTCGGGTACTGCCGCAAGTTGCATCGTTACAGGAAACGGCGCCGGCGGATTCGCAGGCTGTTCGGGCACCATAGAAGACTGCCTAATCACTGCCAATGCTGGCGATGGCTACAATGGCGAAGGCAGCGAATTGATTAACTGCTTGGTCAGTGCCAACGGGGGAAATGGTATGGTGCTTGGCCCTGGGAACAACACCGTTACTAATTGTTCGGTTATTGGTAACAATGGAAGCGCTATCTACGTCGCTGGTAGCGGCTTGATCACTCCAAACAGAGCGTATGCAACTTGCACCAATAGCATCATTGCAAAAAATGCCGGAACAGGTCTCGTTCAAGGATGGCTCAGCGAAGTCACCTCGATGTACAACAACGTCTACCAGAATCTTCAGGGTGATTACAGCGGAGTCACGCCCGGTGCAACGGATATTAGCGTAAACCCGTTTTTTGCTGTCCCCGGTTATTGGGATATGAGCAATAATTGGGTAGAGGGCGACTATCATCTTCTGTCCACCGCAGGCAGGTGGGACGTAAATGACTGGGTCAACGACACATTAGACAGCCCGTGTATCGACGCCGGAGACCCCTGTAGCCCTATTGGCGTTGAACCCAATCCCAACGGCGGCATAGTAAATCAAGGTGTCTATGGAGGCACAGCAGAGGCAAGCAAATCACCATCCGGCATAGTTGAACCCATATGCATTGACTATCCTACAATGGATTTCAACAAAGATTGTAAGGTTGATTTTGAAGACTTTGCTGTATTCGCGCTCAACTGGCTTGAATGTAACCTTGACCCGCAGAGCGCTTGTTGGGAATAATGGAAACCAGCTGCGCTTTTGCTGCTTGGCTTGGGTAGCGTGGTTTTTGAGAACAAAACGTAGGGCATCAAGGAATTTAGAATTTCGAATGTAGAATTTAGAAAGGGCCGTGAGTATTAAACTTGCGGCCTTTTTTCTTGGCTTCTCAAGCCAAATCTGATAGAATTCATTTTGTAGACGTAGTGAAGGAAAATATAATTGAGACATAGGTGTCAAATGAAGACAGTAACCGACATAACGCAAAGATGTAAGAAGATTCTTGCCAGTCACTATGGCCCCCGGCTTAAAGGTCTGATTCTCTATGGGTCTATAGCTCGTGAGCAAACAAGCGCAGGCAGTGACATCGATTTGCTTGTTCTGTTGAGTAAGCCATTTAACTATTTTCATAAACTGCGTCAAATTGTCGACTTGCTTTATCCGGTACAACTCGACTCAGAACAGCTCATCTCCGCCAAGCCGGCAGCTTTGGATGAGTTTGAGCAGAAGGCCTCCCAGCTTTACCGAAATGTGAAAAGGGAAGGGCTATCTCTATGACGCACAAATTCGCCCAAGAAATGGCAGCAAACCTCCAACGTGCTGAGGCGTCTATTCGAGCTGCCAAGGAATTGGCCTCAGGGCAAGACGCTTAAGGCCTTTTTTCTTTTTTTTGCCTGGATTTACATTGACAAAACCTATAATTTACGTTATCTTTACTACTGAGGTTATAGATATGTCAGAATATCTTGTTCCAATATCAATCGAATATTTAAAAGAGGGTCAATATTTGGCCACCAGTTCCGTTCTGCAAGGCCTGATTGCCCAGGGTAGAACCATTGCAGAGACCATTGAAATAGCCGAAGATGTGGCTCGTAAAATCATAGAATCCTGCATTGAACATGGAGACCGGCTTCCAAAAAATCTCACTGTAGGTCAAAGACCGCACTTCAAATTAAATGTAAAAATTCCTGTCCCCGTTGAAACATGAGTCGCCTTCCATCGCTTAAACCATCCCAAGTAATACGCAAGCTTCGTAAAGCAGGTTTTGTGTTTGACCGGCACGCTAAAGGCAGCCATGAAATTTGGTACAACCCTAAAACTCACAGACGAACTGTTGTACCTAACCACCCTGGAGGAGACATTCCTAAAGGTACGCTTCGTGCTATTATCGCTCAAGCCGGCCTGACAACTGAAGAGTTCATAAATCTTCTTTAGCGACTTCCTGCTGCTGGCTCGCCCCTCAATCCGAATACAATCAGCACTCCCGGCCTTTTTTCTTTTTATTGCCCGGCTTTTATGCTAATATCCCCTCAATGGAACCTCAACCATTATCAAGGACGAGATATGAGCCGGCCAAATATAGAAACCTGTGATACTAAAACAGCTCACCTGTATGAAGTGTTAAATACGAACGGCACCGCAGGCCTGGCAGGGCTGAAATTCCACTTCATCGGCGCAGGCGGTATCGGAATGAGCGGCCTGGCACAGCTTTTGCTCAAAAACAAAGCAATTGTTACCGGCTCAGACCAAGCGCAAAGCGGCATTGTAACCAAACTCTGCCAGATGGGCGCTGATATAAAAATCGGCCATAACGCAGACAATCTCGGCTCAGAAACAGATGCCGTTGTTATCTCTGCTGCTATTGAAGAAGATAATCCGGAATTGAAACTGGCGCGCGAAAGAGGATGCAAAATCTATAAATACGCCGAGATGCTGGGGATACTTTGCAATTGCTACGACGGCATAGCGGTGGCCGGCACCCACGGCAAGAGCACGACGAGCGGCTGGCTGGCCTATTGTATGAAACAGGCCGGCACCGACCCGAACTTTATCATCGGGGCCGACATTACTCAATTGGGCAACTCGTCCGGCGTCGGAGACGGCAAATATTTTGTCGCTGAGGCCTGCGAATACGATAGAAGTTTTCTGAACCTGAAACCTAAAATCGCAGCCATACTCAATATCGAGCAGGACCATCTGGACTACTACAAAGACGAAAACGATATAGTCGATGCCTTTCGCCAGTTTGCCCTCGGCGTAAAACCGGATGGCGTGCTGATTGCCAACGGCCAGGATGCAAACGTGGCAAAAATCATCGGGCAACTGGGACCCGATTTGCGCTGCGAGACCTTCGGGCTTGATGAAAATTGCAATTTCTACGCCGAGAACATTGTGCTAAGTGACGGATTGTATGCCTTTGACGTTTATCATAATGGCGAACTGCTCGGAGCAACGCGAATTTCTCTGCCGGGCAGGCACAATATCCTCAATGCCCTAACAGTAGTGGCTATGGCGGTCAACGCCGGATTGGCTCCTCAACAAATACTTCAACTGCTGCCTGATTTCACCGGTGTCGATCGTCGGCTGATGCTCAAAGACCGTCTCGGTCAAATCACAGTCCTTGACGACTACGCCCACCACCCGACCGAAATCAGGGCATCGCTGGAGGCGATACGCCAGAGGTATCAGCCGGGACGAATTTGGTGCATTTTTCAGCCGCATCAGTACAGCAGAACAAGATTTTTACTTGATGACTTCTCGGAAAGCTTTAAGCTTGCCGATGTAACTATTGTCCCGGAGATTTATTTCGTCCGGGACTCGCAGGCGGCCAAAAAAGAGGTTAACTCGCAGATACTGGTCGAAAGAATGCGAGCTAATGGGACAGAGGCGGTATTTATTGATAGCTTTGGCCGAATTTGCGATTATCTAAAGAAAAATGTAACTTCTGGCGACCTCGTAGTTACTATGGGTGCAGGTGATATCTGGAAGGTGGCAGATGAGTATATTCAGTGGCTTAGACAAAATAGTTGAAACCGACTATCCGTTGGCCAAACGCACCTGGTACGGGCTGGGCGGGCCGGCTGATTATTTAATTCGGCCGCAGACCGTCGAACAGCTCAAGGAGGTCGTCCGGCGGTGCAGCGAAAACAACATTCCAATTTACGTGATGGGCTTCGGCTCCAATCTGCTAATCAGTGACGACGGCCTCCGGGCAGCGGTGATAAAACTTGAAGCAGGCCAGTTCGCGCAGACGCAATTCGACCCGGCTGAAGCCGGACTCACCGCCTGGGCAGGCGCGGAATTGAGCAGGTTGGTTTTAACTTGTGTCCAAAAGGGACTTTCGGGCATCGAAGCTCTGACCGGAATACCAGGCTCGGTCGGCGGAGCGGTAAAAATGAATGCAGGCGGCAACTTCGGAGATATCGGTGCAGCCGTAGAGACCGTTACGCTGATGGATGCTCAGGGCGGCGTCTTTGAAAAGAGCAAACCGGAGCTTGTTTTCGACTACCGCCGAACAAACATCACCGCCAGATTCATTCTAAGCGCCCAGCTGAAGCTCAATGCCGCTGACCCTGAGCAAATCATGCGAACGGTAAAAGAAATCTGGATTTATAAAAAGAATAATCAGCCGTTAAATACAAAAAATTCCGGCTGCATATTCAAAAATCCAAGGGGGGTCTCGGCTGGCGCTTTGATTGATAGGGTCGGTCTGAAGGGCTTGCAAATAGGCGGAGCTGCGGTCAGCGAAAAACACGCAAATTTCATAATCGCACAACAAGGGTGTAAAAGCCGCGACGTTATGAGGCTGATAGATGCTATAAGAGAAAGAGTCAAAGAACGGTTTGGCATCGAGCTGGAGCTTGAAATCGAAATCTGGAATTAAGGAATTGAAAATAGAAAATAGTAAATTGAAAGTGGCTGTCCTTATGGGCGGTATCGGCGAGGAGCGCGACATCAGCTTCCAGAGCGGCAATTGCGTTGCTGAGGCGTTAAAAGAAGCCGGCTTGAATGTAGTAACCGCCGATATTAGACCGGACAATATGGATATACTCCAGGATGGTGACATCGACGTGTTCTTTCTTGCACTGCACGGCAAATTCGGGGAAGACGGCCAATTACAGCAAATACTCGAAGACAAATCACTTCTCTACACAGGCAGCGGGCCGATGGCAAGCAAATTAGCGTTCGACAAAATGGCGAGCAAAAAGGCCTTTGCCGAAGCCGGCGTAGCAACACCCGCGGCGATGGACTTCAATCACGACACGGATATTCGGCAGGTTGAAAAACAATTACAGCAGTTTGCAGACACGTATGTAATAAAACCGATAAGGCAGGGAAGCAGCGTTGGTATCAGTATTGTTACAGACCGGCGTGAAGCTATTGCCGCCGCCCGAAAAGTCTTGAGCGGGTTTGGCGATTGTATGATTGAAAAATTCGTGCCGGGCCGGGAGATAACGGTCGGTATCCTCTGCGGCCGGCCGCTGCCGATTATTGAGGTTCGAAGCAAAACCGGCTTTTACGACTATCAGGCAAAATATATCGACGAGCAAACGGAGTTTCTTTTGGATACAATTAGAGACCCGGCTCTCGCAGCAAAAATCAATCAAGCGGCGCTCGATTGTTTCGATGCGCTCGGCTGTCGGCACTTTGCAAGAGTTGATTTTATCCTGGATGACGAGGAAATCGCCTGCGCCCTGGAGGTCAATACTATCCCGGGCTTCACAACCCATTCACTTTTGCCCAAAGCCGCAGCAAAGGCGGGACTTTCAATGAGCGAGCTGTGCATAAGAATCATCGAGGCGGCATTGGAAAATAAAGATAGCCCCGTTGGACAGCAAGTCGGTCAGACGGGGACACGGTGAATCGTTCAACCATCACGCAATACGATATACGCAATACACAATACGAGACAACTGGTGGCCAGAAGAAAACGAAAAAAAAGTAAGACGAAAAGAATATCGTTTAAGCTCGGCGCTTCAAAAAGAAAGAAAAAGCAAAAAGCAAGTCAGCACGGGCCGAGCTTGACGGGTGTTTTGAAGGTATTCGGCGTAGTTTGTGTGCTTGGGGCCATAGGAATCGGCGTTTTTGCTGCCGTACGAACCGGCTTTGCATTCCTGGACAAATACATGAGAAAAGCTGTCCCTGTCTCGGAAAAATTTGGCTCTCTCGAATTGGTAGGTGTCCCCGCCTGGGTCAATGACCAGCTCGAAGAAAAAGTTTACGCTGCTGCAAGAGCCAATGGCGAGGATTTGAAACTCGATGAAGATGCCGCCCGCTCTGTTCAGAACAATCTTGAGCGAGAGGTTGCGTGGCTGCGAAATGTAACAGTGCAAATCACCCACGATACTATCCGCATCGAAGCGCAGTGGCGAAAGCCCATTGCTCTGGTTGAGTGGGGTTGGAGCAAATTTTACGTGGATGCTGAGCTGGTCGTGCTCGATTTTGTGCCGGTGCCGAGTCTGCCCATAGTAAAGGTAAAAGACCTGCCGCGAATAACAAAAGTACCGCAGCCGGGCATAGTTTGGCAGCGCGAGGACCTCGCCGCCGCGGTGGATGTGTTGAAGCTTCTTTGGCGGATGGATGAAGAGGTTACGCCGGACAAACCCCTGCTGTGGGAAATTGAAGTTATCGATGTAAGCAATTTCGAGGGCCGAGAAGACACTCGGTTTCCACATATTGTCCTGTACGCAACGGACAAGACCGAAATTATCTGGGGGGCTGAAATCGGCACCTGGCAGCGATATCTGGAAGCAACGGATAAAGAAAAACTGCTCAAGCTTTACGGCTATTACAAGGAACACGGCTCACTACTCGGCGTAAAATACATCAAGCTACACGACCCGCAGGATAAAATCCCCCTCCCCATTGACAAATATTAAACCCAACAAAACGTAAAGCAAAAACGCAAAAGCAGAGCGTAATACAGAAGATAAAATACGAAACTCGAAGCTCGAAGCACGAAGCACGAAACAATATCAAAATTCGAATGTCCAAATGACCGAAACGTTTGGAATTTTGAATTTTTGTCATTTGAATTTGTTTCGGATTTCGAATTTCGATATTCGGATTTTATTAGTAGATGGTCTTTCGTTTTTTAGCCTTGAGTCTCTTGTATTTAACGCGGTCGCCAGATCGGTGTAGCGGTAGGGAATTCGGAATTCGGTGCAGATTGATTTAAATTTCTTCAGGGCCGACTCGCTCAGTCTGCTTTGAAAATCCGTATCGGCTTTGCAGCAGAAGATTCTACAGCCGGCAAAACGATATTCGTAAATCGTGCATTTGTCGCCGATATTGTAGGGACATCGGCTGGTCGGCATTAGCTTTTGCTTTTCGGCGTCCAGATTTGCAGCTAAATATATCAATTCCGGCGGGGTAACAAATAAACGGTGGTCGAACCCCTGCTCAGGGCCAGGGGCAGGCCCGTCGAAATCACAACATTTGCCGCAGGCATCGCACTTTCCAGCTAATTCGCTGTTGTTGCGAACTTGGAGGTCAAGCCAATTGTAGATTTCAACTGCCCTTTTGAGGAGTTGATGGTTAACTTGGTATCCAGCCGCCATTTTTATTCCTTCTTTGCCACCACGACACGAAGAAGTGTAAAGTGCCTAAAATGTAAAGTGTCTAAAGTGCCCGCCTCTGGCAGACTCAAGTCCCTTATAACTTTAGCTCACTTTAGCTCACTTTAGTCACTTTAGCTCACTTTAGCTCACTTTCATTTCTTCTTTCTTCGTGACTTCGTGTCTTTGTGGCCATTTTCTTTTTCTTTCTGATTCTTTCTATTTCCTCGAAGCTGTAATACTTTCCCTGATTAATGCCGCTGCATTTTTGGGCCGCCTTGTTCCAGGCATTCAGGCTGGCTAAATTGCTGGACCAGAAAGGCCACGCTCTGCACTGGCTCGGACGAACAGGGTAAATCGAACATTTCTTTTGGCCGTTAGATTCTTGCAGAAATATACAATCTTTAGTACCCACCTGTTCAATAACCGTTGTCCGCAGTCCCACGCGTCTTAAACACTCCTGCCGCAACTGTCCCGGCGTTATTTTCAGGAAATCGGCGATTATTTGAATCTCCGGCCTGCTGACCCAGATATAACCCTCCCCAGGCCCGGAGCAGCATTCACCACACTGCTGGCATTCAAAATATAGCCCACCAACATACCAGGGCATACTATTACCATCAATCATCCGACAAATCTGATTTCAGCCACTCTGCAACTTGGTCAACAAATCCTCGGGCGCTTTCAAATGCATGGCGGGCATTATCTTCTGATATTGAAAAGTTAGACTCGTAGTCACCCAATTGTCTCTCACCAAAAATTATATTCAGGTCTCTACCCAGCCGTT